>Ga0315294_10009134_pt1 | contig 10897 bp, 10 predicted proteins | sample YL17G13_40_MG_FD_203626 | JGI IMG/M metagenome (GOLD analysis project Ga0315294, IMG submission 203626) | Sediment microbial communities from Yellowstone Lake, YNP, Wyoming, USA - YL17G13_40 | ecosystem: Environmental > Aquatic > Freshwater > Lake > Sediment | place: USA: Wyoming | collected... | reverse complement strand
GCAGACAATACAGCTCTTAATCCAAACCAGTATGCGCAGAATAATTTTGCAACAAGTGCATTCGAGTCAGGCCCGAAGGGGGACCAGAGCATTGTTTACAACATGCAGAACACTAAGGGTTGCACGTACAGGCAGATTGTGGCTGCATTGGGCATTGGAATAGGGTCGAATAAGGGCTGCGCGCCTGGAGTAATGCAGCAGTGGACCGGCATTGATGGCAGTCCAGATAGAGTAGCAGGAATAGGAAAGAATAAGTAATTATTTTTATTTTATTTTTGATATAGTTTAATGCTTGGCGAGAGCTGGATAACTTATTATTATCTGCTATTTTCCTTTATAGAGATTTAAAGAATTGTTTTAAGAGAGCATCAGAATGTAGAGGAATTAACTTTTATTTGATTGTATTTGATGGCTATAAGCCTTTTCTAGGGCTTTATGGGCATTATAATGCTGATAATGAAGATTAAGCTGAGTTTTTTCTTCCATCAACAGAAGCTATCCATAAGCTGTCTCTTATTTTGTGGCAGTCAATATGATGCATTCTTTCTGCATTCCAGCCGTTTCCAGATGGATTTAGAACAGGCCTATTGGCAATTTCTTCTTCTTTGTATTGCTTGGCATTTAAAGTGGTTATTTTGAATGCTCTGACTTTATTGCCATAGCAAGAATAACAATCCTGGGCAAATCTTATTAATTTATTATCAAATATTAGTATTCTGCCTGCTGGCCTTGCCATGCTGAGATTCTTCTTTACAATTGGACTTTGCGGATGCTCTTTCCATTTGCCTTCCAAGTTATCAGAATAAAAAAGGCGCAATGTGTTGTTTCTTTCTCCTGGCTTGTTCCTGCTTTCTGCAAACATCCACCATTTTTTATTAAAATAAATTAATGAGGCATCAGCATAGCTTCCTTTGATTAAATCCTTGACAAAAACCCATTTTGCTGGGAAATTATCTGCTTTGTATAATTTAACTGAATTTGCTTTCCTGTCTGAAATAATCATATAATATTCGTTTTTCCAATCAAAAATATAGGGATATGCAAGATGGAAGGGCTCTTTTAGCACAATCTGCCTGTATTGCCATTTTAATCCATTCATGCTGGTTGCAAGCCCTATTTCCCCTTTCTTTGTATCTTTATTAAAAACTTCAAAAAACATGAACCATGCGTTGTTTTCATGAATCATGAAAGGGTCTGCGACAAATGCTGCATTTATGTCTGTTACATCATTTGCAGTTAAAACAGGATTACATGCTCTTTTAGAGGGGGCAAGATTAAATGGGGAATCTCCCAAATAAACCCCTATTGTCCATTCATTTCCATTCTTATCTGTATTATCTAGCCATTTTACTAATCTATTGAGAAACATGCTTATTCCTGTGGTTTTTTACTTTTAAAGATTGTTATAAGAGCATATATCTCTTTTGATATAATAGTTATTTAAAAGCAGGCAAGTTGAATGAGTATATGTTATCAAGGCAGATTGAGTTAATTAAAAGACTGACAATTACAAGCTTTAAGCTTAGAAATGAGGGAAGTTATCTTGGAATTTTGTGGTATTTTTTGAATCCTTTGTTAAGTTTTCTGATACTTTACTTTATTTTTGCGACACGGCTTGGAGCTGGAATTGAATCTTATCCTTTTTATCTTTTAATTGGAATTATTCAGTGGAATTTTGTCAATCTTGCTGTTGGAACAGCCATGAAAGATATTATAGCAAATGCGCAGCTGATAAAATCAATGAATTTTAGCAGGGAATCTCTAATTGTTGCAAGCGTTTTTATGGCGTTAATTAATCATTTTTTTGAACTTTTAGTTCTTTTTATTTTCCTGCTATTTTTTGTAAAGTTGTCTTTTTTAATGCTATTGTTTCCTCTGATTTTATTCCTGCAATTTTTGCTTATTCTTGGAATGTGCTTTGCTTTTTCATCAATTATAATATATTTCAGGGATTTGGAGAATATTTGGGCATTCTTTTCCAGATTGTGGTGGTTTGTTACACCCGTCTTTTATACAATATCTCCCAAAACTCCTCTTATTTACACACTTAATTTGTTCAATCCCTTGTATTATATAATAACTGTTTCAAGAGATATCTTGATATATAACAAACTGCCCGCTATTAGCTCTGTTTTGGCTTTGGCTTGCTTTTCCCTGCTTTCTTTTAATCTTGGTTACTTAATTTTCAAGAAATTGAAACATAAATTTGCGGAGATGATATAAACATGGAAAGAATGAAAGAAAGAATAATTGTAAAGAATGTATCTAAAAGATTTAATGCTGGATTTAAAAAAGGATTGAGTGCCTTAAGCAGGCTGCTTTCTTTCTTGTCTGGAAATAAATCTGCAAAAGTAATTGATGTCTTGAGAGATGTCTCTTTTAGCGCAAAAGAAGGCGAGATTCTTGGAATTGTTGGGAAAAATGGCTCTGGGAAAAGCACGCTTCTGAGAACAATTGCAGGGATATATGATAAAGAAGGGGGAATAATAAAAACAAGAGGCAAACTGTGCCCTTTAATTGGTTTGGGCGCTGGAATGCAGGACAGATTGACAATGAGAGATAATATTTATTTATGCGGTGCTTTGTTTGGAATTACTACACAAGAAATAGATAAAAAGTTCAATTCAATTGTTGAATTCTCTGAATTAGAGAATTTTGTAGACACAAAAGTTTACCAGTTTTCTTCAGGGATGAAACAGAGATTGGCATTTGCAATTGCAATACATTCAAATCCAGAGATTCTGCTTGTAGATGAGGTTTTTGCTGTTGGAGATGAGAATTTTAGAAGAAAAAGCTCTGAAAAAATAAAAGAGCTTGTAAAAAGAGGAGCTTGTGTTTTGTTAGTAAGCCATGAGATTGAGTTAATTGAGAAGCATTGCGACAGGGCAATTTTACTGGAAAATGGACGAATAATAAAGGAAGGTTCTGCCAAGGATATTATAAAACATTATCTTAAATTAAAATGATACTCAAAAATAAGAAGATTGCGATAATTACAACGGGTTCTTTTCCAGAGTTGAATGATGCATGCTTCATTAAAAGATATTATTATATACTAAAAAGGGGAATAAATCTTACTATTCTCGGAAGGGAAAAGGGAAATTGGTCACTTTTTCCGAAGTCGCAGAAGGTTATAATTCACAAGAAATTGCCAGGCAATAAGCTATTTTCAATAATCTTGGGATTTTTGTTTTATTTATTTTCTGCATTTGTAAAATCACCGAAAAGAACAATAATATTATTAAAACGATTCTATAAATCAAATGAGTTTAGCATGAAATCTCTTCCTGCATTGAGAACAATTTTATTTTTCTTCAAGAATCATTATGATATTATTCATTTTGAATATGGGCAAGTTGGCAAGTCGTTTCAATATCTAATTGAATTTAAAGACATATTTAACACAAAGTTCATACAATCTTTTCGGGGTTATGATGTTTTAGTTCGCCCACTAGCTGAAGGAAGGGACATGTATAATTTTATTTTTAAACATTGTGACTATTTTCATTTTCTTTCGGAATTACTCTTAAAAGGAGCAAGGGATGCAGGATACAATAAAAATAATTTTACAATAATTCCTCCTGCTATCGATACTGATTTCTTTAAGATATCTAATGATAAAAAGAAAAATAAAAAACCTATTTTAATAAGTGTTGCAAGACTTCACTGGAAGAAAGGACATGAATATTCCTTGCAGGCAATGAAACTATTGAAGGATAATGGATTTAAGTTTATTTTTTACATTGTTGGAGATGGAGAGTATAAAGATGCGATTTTGCATGAAATACATGCCCTGAACTTGGAGGATTGTGTCAAGTTAACAGGAGGAAAAAGAAAAGAAGATGTAAAGAGATATTTAGAGATGGCTGACATATTTCTTCTGTCAAGCATATCTGAGGGATTTGGCAATGCACCGCTTGAGGCAAGTGCAATGAAGCTTCCTTGCGTGGTTTCAACAGAGGTTGGTGGTGAGCCAGAATCAATAATCGATGGAAGAACAGGGTTTGTTGTTCCGGCAAGAGATCCTGGAGCTCTTGCTGAAAAAATCAAGATTTTGATTAAAAATCCAAAATTAAGAGCAAAAATGGGCAAAGAAGGGAGAGAACATGTTATCAAAAACTACATTTTAGAAAAACAGACAGAAGAGCAGATTAAAATGTATAAAAAAACTCTAAATCTTTAACCAAATGACACTCAAAAACAAGAAGATAGCTGTAATTATGGGAGATGATTTCCCTGCAGCAACCCATACTTTTTTAGTCAGGAAATATGAAAAATTAATACAAAAAGGAATTAATCTTACAATTTTCACGAAAGGGGAAGGAGATTGGACACTTTTTCCTGGAGTGAAAGAGAAATTAAACTTTAAGAGATTGCCCAATTCAATTATTAGTCTATTATTTTATCTTTTTTTTGCATTTTTTAAAGCGCCATTAAAGACATTGGATTTAATGAGGAGAATGAGAGGAAAATCTCTTGCTACATTAAGAAATGCACTATTTTTCATTAAAAATCATTATGATATAATACATTTTGAATTTGGGCATGACGGGTTAGCATTTGAAGAGCTTATTAAACTTAAAAAGATAATTGGCACAAGATTTATACAAACTTTCAGAGGATCTGATATTAATTTTGTTCCTTTAAGGCGTGGAGAGCGCGTATATGATTTTGTCTTTAGAAACTGCGATTATTTTCACTTTGTTTCTAAAACTTTATTGGAAAGAGCAAGGCAATTGGGTTATGACAAAGACAATTTTATATTAATTCCTTCATCTATAAATACAGATTATTTTAAACTTTCAAATGAAAGAACAACTAATAACAAGGATAAAACTATCTTAATTAGTGTTGGAGGATTAGTTTGGCTGAAAGGATATGAATATTCTTTGCAGGCAATGAAAATCTTAAAGAATAATGGATTCAAATTTGTTTTTTATATTATTGGGGATGGGAATTATAAAGATGCAATTTTGCAGGCAATTCAAGATCTTGAACTTGAGGATTGCGTATTTTTATTGGGCAAAAAAGATAGAAAAGAGGTAAGGGAATACTTGGGCAAGGCAGATATTTTTATCCAGGCGAGCTTGGCAGAGGGATTTGGCAATTCTTTTTTGGAAGCAAGTGCAATGGAATTGCCCTGTGTTGTGACAGATGCAGGAGGCTGTCCTGAGGCAATTATCGACGGCAAAACAGGGTTTGTTGTTTCTAAAAGGAATCCAGAAGCTCTTGCAGATAAAATCAAGATTTTGATTAAAAATCCTTTGCTGAGGGCAAAGATGGGCAAGCTTGGCAGAGCGCATATTATTAAGAATTATACCCTGGATAAGCAGGTTGAGGACAATATCAAGATGTATGAGAAGGTATGTTCTTCTTGACAAGATTATTTACCTTATCAATATAAATCTTCAGTAAGTTTTTCTTTAATCTTGGATTAATTAACCATGGTTTAGGATGAGGGTTTTGAACAAGCCATTTTATGTTTCTTCCAGCTAATTTGCTTCCTAGTTCTTTTCTTAAATCAAGGCCATCGTTAATTGACGGGTCAAATTGTTGGTATAGTTTTTCCCAGATATCTTTTGAGTGATACATGGATAAGATTGGACATCCTGTTAAATTAAAGTGTGTCTGGTGGAAATTGCCCTGCCAAGATGAACCTCTGTTAAAATGCGTTTCAAAATAATCTCTATAATTATTTTTACGATAATCTTCAATATGGCAATTGTATATTGTGTCTCCCAGAGTTCCTACCCAAAAAATGCATTTTTTATTGAAAAAATCAGAGATTTTTATCATTGTTTTTCCCCTTCTTATGTGCTCTGGATTTGACATGCAGTCTCCATTAACAACTTTCTTGATTAAAAAGAATTCATCTTCATCAGAAACATTATCTATTCTAAAGAAGTGATTAATGTGAATATTATTTGCTACTAGCCATTTTTTAACCAAGTTTGCATTTGGCTCTTCGCTGAGAATATTCCATTTTTTCTCGTTTAATTTTGGCACAAGATGTATCATCTGGCTGTCTTTTCCGCCCGTTAGAACAACATGATGATATTCTGGAAATCTTCTTTCAATGTCATTAACAAATTTCTTGAAATAAACTATTGATTTATTTATAAATTCATCTTTATCTTTTAGCTTTCTTGTTGGATTGAAATCTATTTTGGAAGAATTTTTTGTCCTGATTTCAAATGGCTTAAGCTTGTTTACTCGCTTGTCAATAGTACATCTTCCATTATACCATTCCTTTTGTGTGAAGTCTGGCTTGAAATCAGGGTTTAAAATAAGTTCTTTGCTATCTTTGATTAGTGCAACAGCAGAACTAGAAACTTTAAGGTGATTCTTGAACTTTATATAATATACAGGATAAATCCCAGAAGCAACATCTTCTATGCATTTTGCTTCAATAACTGATTTTGCAGGATAATTAAGATACAAGTCCAAGCTTGTTATTTTGTTTAATATTTTTGTCATTTTAGTCAACTCATTATCTTTATATATTTTTTATTCTTGTCCATAATATTCCAAGCCTCCAGGCAGTTCCGGATACTAGATAATATAAAAAATCTTTATTAAAGGTTACAAGATAAAATACAAGCCCTCCAATGAATCGTAAGGTATTTGAACAAACAAATAAAGACTTCTCAATTTTGTTAACAGGTGTGATCTTCTCATTCCACTTTCCCCTCTCAAAAAACTTACCCCCTGTTTTCAACATTGTATTAGGATGATGATGAAAAACCTGAATATCTTTAAACATAATGTTGTGATTGTAATTCTTTAATCTAAATTCTAATTCAGTATCATGTCCCACCATTATATTGGGATTTGAATATCCAATCTCCTTTAGAACATCTTTTTTTATTGCGAAATTTGCAGTATCAAGCAAACCTATTTTTCTATCTGTGAGCCTATCTCTTATTATCCGTTCTTTCTCTTTTTGGTATTGCCTTGTCCAGTAATTTCTAATAGCGGGTTTGAGCATACCTTGAACAGCAATACATTGCTTACTTGTGATTGGTTTAATCATTTCTTCTATCCAGTTATCTGGAACAATGCAATCAGAGTCTGTCATTAATACTATTTCTCCTTGGCTGTTAATCTCGCCTTTATATCTTGCAGCTCCTCTTGCCCTTCTGGATTCGAAAAAATATTTGATTTTTTTATCTTTTTGTTCAAACTTCTTTATTATTTCTTTTGTTCTGTCAGTGGAGCTATTGTCCACTATAATTACTTCATAATTTTTATATGTCTGATTTAAAACTGAGTTTAGACACTGCTTTAATGTTTTCTCTCCATTAAATACAGGAATGACTACTGAAACTTCAATCTTACTTATTTTTCTGTTTGTTCTTTCATTCATCTTTAAGATTATATTTTGTGTTTATTTCTAAGAAAATTAATTCTTCTGCATTTAATTGTCTCGCTATGGTGCCTTATGTTCCAAAATAGAGAGTCCACTAGCAGACTTATCAAAATTAAGAGGCGCCTTATCTTTTCTTTGAGGTTTGGAAACTGTTCAGAATCTTTTGTCTTAAGTCCTAGAAATTGCTGTTTTATAAAAGCAAGAATTGAAATTAAAATTTTAGGGATAAATCTTGCAAAGAGTATTGCCAATGCTTCTGTAGTACCATAATTTTTGAAAAAGTGCCTTAAACGCATTCTATAACTCCAGATTACTCTTAATTTTTTTGGTTTTTTGAAAGTGGCTCTTAAACCAATATTATCTCTTTCTTTCTCACTTTTGTGGTGTTTTGCTGCGATACTTGGTCCAAACAGATTGACATACCCCTCTCTTTTTAAGTTAAGCCCCATTTCAGCATCAGTGTTATCTCCTTTAACAAACTCATCAAAACCTTTGTTTTGATAAACTAATTTTTTTCTTATAAAAAGATTCCCAGAGCCAACATAATCGCATTTTTGCAAGGAATTTTTATTTTTTAATCTAAAATAAATCATTTTGTCAAAACTGCAAGCGGTTATTTTTTTATCAGGTTCTTCATAAAAACTTCCCAGCTCTCCCAGATTTTTTACTCTTTTTGATATATTTATCATATTACTTATTTGTTTTCTGTTTGTTAGTTCTATATCACTATCTAAAATTAATATAAACTCGCTGCTACTTCTTGCAATTCCCAGATTTCTGCAATAATTTGGACCTTTATTTTCTTTATTTACAATAACTTTGACAAAAGGGTATTTCTTTTTGATATAACCTGAGGTATTGTCAGAACTAGCGTCATCGACAATTATAATTTCTTTATTTTTATAGTCCTGTTTTAATATGGAATCAATACAATTAGATACTTCCATTTTTCTGTTGTAAGCAGGGATAATTATACTTACTTTATCTTTGACATCTTTATCAGTTATCATTTTAAACATCCAATCTTCCATACATTTTTTTGAATTCTTCACTTTGTTTTTCTAGGTTAAACTTCTCTAAGACTCTTTTTCTCCCTTGCTCGCCAAATTTTTCTCTTATTTTAGGATGTTTCATCAGATAAATGATTTTTTCAGCGATTCTTTTAGGTTCCCTTGCAGGTACTAAAAAACCTGTTTTTCCATTGTCTATATTTTCTTTTAATCCTCCAACATCTGAACAAACAACAGGAAGTTTCATTGCCTGTGCTTCAAGAACTGAGTTTGCAAAGCCCTCGCAGACAGCTGTATGCAGGAAAATATCTGCCTTTTCAAGCTCTTCTTTTACTTTCTCCCGTGGAATTGCTCCTAAAAGTTTTACGCAATCTTGCAAGTTGTCTTGCAGAATTTGATGTTTTATAATCTCCTCGCAATCTCCGCTCCCAAGAATTTTGTAAACAAATTTGTAGCCCTTTTCTTTCAATATTTTGATGGCGTTTAATGCATAAGGATAGCCCTTTCTCCAATGCAATCTTCCAGAGCTTATTATTGTTAATTTCTTGTTTTTATGTTTGTTATTTGATGGTTTGAAAAGCTTTGCATCTATTGCAGGATTTATTATTGTAATTTTATTCTTGTCTAAGCCTCGGTTTGCTGCTTCATTTAGCAGATAGTTTGAGATAAAATGGAAACGATCGCATTTTCTGAAAAGCTCATTGTAATCTCCTCTTTTTCTATAATACAACTCTCGTCCTCTAAAACTTGTTATGAATTTTGTTTTTGACAGATAATCTTTTAAAAATATCATCTTTTCCCCTATTAATCCAAATTCGAAATGAATAATATCATAATTATTATATAGAAAAGGTATTGTATAAACTGTTTTTGCAATCGCTTCATTTATTGAATTGCTTTTCAGTAAATCTTTAGCTAATTTTGCTGTTTTTAAAGGTGATAGCAATAATCTAAGGATGTTTTTTGAGGGGTATATTCTAATTTTTTTGTTCAATTTATATTTATAAATATCCTTTTTAAAGAAAGAAAAATCTCCTTTCTTATGCGTGAAAATAGTTACATCAAAGCCATTTTTAATCAGTCCTACAACATGGTCAAAAACGAATTTCTCTGAGTATCTTGGGAATTCGTCTACTACTATTGCTATTTTTGTCTTATTTTTATGCAGGTTATTCATAATACTCTAAAAGTTGCGAAAAGGCATATAAGCTTTTATATTCTATAATGTAGTATACTATAAATCGCAATAATGGTTATAAATGCTAATTGGGCGTTTATTGGATGGCAGGGGAAAGAGAGAAAACTCCAGAGATTAGCATTATCTTGCCTTGCAGGAATGAGGAAAAAGCAATTGGCTTTTGCATTGACAGCATAAAGGAGATTATAAAGGAAAACGAGCTTGATGCTGAGATAATCGTTTCTGACTCTTCAAGAGATAACTCACCCTTAATTGCTGAACAGCTTGGGGTGAGAGTTGTAAAACATAACAAAAAAGGTTATGGAATTGCTTATCTTGAGGCGTTTAAAGAAGCAAAAGGAAAATACATTTTTATGGCTGATTGCGACGGAACCTATGAGTTCTCTGAGATTCTGCGTTTTATTAATTATTTAAGAGGGGGCTATGATATGGTTATTGGAAATCGATTTGCTGGAAATTTGCAAGAGGGCTCAATGCCCTGGCTTCATAAACATGTTGGGAATCCTTTTCTTTCTTATGTCTTAAGATGGTTTTTTGGCGCGAATGTTCATGATACGCACTGCGGAATGCGCGCAATAACGCGAGAAGCCCTGAACAAACTTGAGCTTAAGACGACTGGCATGGAATTTGCATCAGAGATGATTGTCAAGGCAGTTGTTAATCGATTGCATATTAAGGAATTTCCAATAAATTATGCAAAAAGAATTGGAAACTCCAAATTAAGCCCTTTTTCAGACGGCTGGAGGCATTTGAGATTTCTATTGATGTATGCGCCAAATCATCTTTTCATAATTCCTGGCTTGTTTTTACTATTATTGGGCTTTTTTATTATGATTTTGTTTCTTCTTGGATCAGTAACAATTTTTGGAGTGACATTTTATAACAGGCCAATTCTTCTGGGAAGCTTTTTTACAATTCTTGGCTATCAGATTATTTCTCTGGGAATATACTCTAAAGTTTACATGAAATCTACAAGATTCATAAAATCTGACAAGATTGTTGATGCTCTTGCAAGCAAGATAAAACTTGAATCAGGCATTTTAATGGGCGGATTGGTCCTAATTTTGGCATTCATAATCAGCATTTGGATTATATCAAATTGGACTCTTGCAGGATTTCCTGAAATGAAAGGAAATGAGTTAATTGTTGCTCTTACATTTGCAATTATTGGAATTCAGACAATTTTTTCGTCTTTCTTCTTGAGCATGATGCTAATTGAGAGGCAGGAAAAATGAAGAAAGAACATGAAATTATGTTAATAGTGGGGATATTTTATTTAATTTTTATTCTTTTATTCATTTCGAAATTTAATTTTAATCC
>Ga0315294_10009133_pt1 | contig 10897 bp, 12 predicted proteins | sample YL17G13_40_MG_FD_203626 | JGI IMG/M metagenome (GOLD analysis project Ga0315294, IMG submission 203626) | Sediment microbial communities from Yellowstone Lake, YNP, Wyoming, USA - YL17G13_40 | ecosystem: Environmental > Aquatic > Freshwater > Lake > Sediment | place: USA: Wyoming | collected... | reverse complement strand
GTAGTTCCATTGGGGAGGACAGCTCGAGCAAACTCAGGGATCGTCACCATGCTCGATTCGATGTGGACATGACCATCGATCAACCCCGGACAGAGAAAATCACCTTTCACATCGATGACCTCTCTCGCTCGATAATCCCCAAACCCGATGATCACGCCTCTAAAGATCGCCACATCCTTCTTTTCAATCTCACCTGAGAAGACATTCACGACCCTTCCATTCTTGATGAGAAGATCGGCCTCCCCTTCGCCCGATGCAATTCGGATTCTTTCTTTTAATGGAACCATCTCTTCCCTCCCCAGTGGTTTAAGAGTCTACAGGTTAAACTCTTTTTATAAATCGATCAGCTTCTTTTTCGCCGAGGATTCTAAGGATGACAACTTTCATAGGCAAAATCACAAAGAAGACCCCGAACTTATCGATTCTCAACCGATAAAAAGCCGTCTTCTTGCCTTTGATCTTCCTAATCAATTTTCCCCTTGGGAATGGATTTTCTTGGAGGATCTTTAGGTCCGAAAGGGCTTTTGTTACAATCCCCATTTCCAACCCATCTAAGTCTCTTGAAGCCGCTGGTGAAAGTTCGATTCGGAACCTATCCATGCTTCGACTTTCTCTTTTTTAAGTATTCATCAATGCTTATACCGCCAAGTTTCAAATATTCTTCTCTTGCTTTCTCTAAGGCAGACAGAAACTTGGGATTGTTTTCAAGCAGGTAATCCTCAAAATCTTCCTCTGTTATCCCTTTGATAATAGCCTTTGGTTTGCCTTTGGAAGTTACCACAATCTCTTCCTCTTCAGCAGCTCGTAATATCTCCGAGGTCTTATTCTTGAGTTCCCTTACATTCGCAAATCTCATAGGTTTTCTCCTTGTAGCTATATTCGTAGCTACGGATATAAAACAGTCATTTATCCCTGTCAAGGTTTATCTCAGAGATCTCTGAAAAACTACCACACGCTCTCTTGATTACGCAGATTTTCAAAGAGGATTACACAAATTTGCTAAGGCTGAGTCACAGTGCCAAGAACATTATAGTTGTCATTCTGAGTACTTGCCTGTTATTCTGAACGAAGTGAAGAATCTCTGCCCCGGCTCAGGATGACCGCACCGCAGTCAGTTCCCTCGCTTCACTCGGGACAGGGCTTCGTTTCACTTACAATGACGATGTTCTAAACCCGAATTCGGGTCGTGATGAGGTTATTCCCCCATTAAAGGGAAAAGAAATTTTGGATAATAAAGAGGATAAACGATACAATATTTGATGTGCTTAAAACTTTGAGCCTTTCACATACTACTCTTCAGAATCAGTCTGTGGAAAGATTGACGATTACCATTTGAAGGTGAGCATGACCAAGAGAACATCGGTCTTGGCTGTTTTAAGGAAATTTTATGTCGTTTATTAGACAAAACAGCGACACGGTGTCGCAAATTTTCTATCTACGATGTAGGAAAATAGAGTGCTGGTTAAAGAGGAGAAAATAAAAATGTCGCCTTTTTACGTAGAAGGCGACAGGAATTGAGCAGAGAACATCTAAAAAGGCAATGGTAGGAATGGCAAAGTAAGTTCAATTTTTATGGACTTGGTGTAAGGTAAAGCTCATGAGTACTTTCCCAAAATCCAAAGCCAAATTCATTAAAAATAGTATCTCGTCCAAATAATCCTACAAACAGAGGATGATATGGTAACTCGGAAGCAAGATGGATTGGACAATCAATGGTCTTGCCAAATATTTCCAAAGTATAAGTATATCGGTAAACAGCCGTTCTACCCCCGGCCGTGTCGGTTTCAACCCTTATCCCTTGATCCCATGATTGTAATCCAAGGATTGGATAGAGATCCGCTCTCAATGTTGTGACGCTTGCCCCAGTATCAAATAATAAGGGCAAACTTACTCGGCTATTCGCCGGAGTTACTAAGGTGACATCCACCAAAGGCAACCATATTGATGGTCCGCCTGGATCTTGACGTGCTTCATAGAACCGAACCACCTGTTCAAAATTCTTAACTGGCATACGTAAATGTCCACACAACTGGTTCTGCAGGTATAAAGGTAATAAGTGGCCTATCGAATCCGCCGATTTGCCTAATCAGATCAGACAAATCGGAAGCAGCAACAACAATCTCATTGTTATATACTGCAACCCATTGACCACCATATCGTCCACGTACATTTTGTAGATTCTTACTCAACCAATCTAACTCATCACCCTGCTCTGGAGATGGTCTATCGGAACGTATAATGGCAGCCTGTTCGGGAGAAACAAAATCTTCTGCTCCAATTTGCCAATATTTTATCGTTAAAGTACCTTTTTCTGTTACATACCATTCAATCCCAAATTTATCTAAAGTCCTAAGAAATTCTTCAGGAGATTCAGGAGATTTTTCCCCAGAAGCGGATATCGATGTAATAATAGTCTTTTGACTTTCAATTTCGTTATAGGTTTGAATTGACGATCTCATTTTTTCTCCTCTGCGGTCCTTTCGATAAGCAGTTTGCCAATATTTCGTGCGTGCGGAAAACTAACTGTCACTGTTGACCTAAGCCGAGTTCTCATGTGTGTAATTTGCCCTCCTGGACCGGGAGGGCCGGGGATAACTTCATAAAATTGCATGATGATTTCATTCCCTGACGAGAGGATCTGTGTCATATCACAATAGAATGAAATCGCATCAGGAGGCTGCTCATAAACACGCTGAACTTGAATCTCTTTTGGAATTTTCTCTTCTTCAGACATACTTTCTCCTTTCACTATCAATCGCAGTATCCTTTCAAGATACCATAAAAAACAATAAAAGCCAAACAAAGGAAAATGTCGCCTTTTCACACAAAAGACGACAACGGATCGCTCAGAAAAATAGCCGTTCACATACTCCTTCATCCTTGAAACAGGTTCAAATAAGCCCCTTATCGATTACCATTTGAAGTCTACACATTTTGGTGAAACCTGTCAACAAGGATTTCAGGAAGGATTTCAGGAAGGAGTCCTCATGGCCTCCGATGGCCGTCCTTCTTTAAATCCTTCTTTAAGTCCTTGCCTGGCCTTCTGTTTTCTGTTAAAAAGGAATCGAAATTTCCATTTTGAGACTCAAAATGGAAATAAGGACACGGAGAATTTCAGGGTACAGATAGGGGTTTTAACAAATGCCACTCCATTCTCTTTCCAAAGAAGAAGATTTCTATGTCATCTCGGTGATTGGAGAAGATCGGGTTGGTATCGTTTCGAAAGTGACCCAATTTCTCTTTGAGAAAGGGTTTAACATCATCGACATTGAACAGACGGTGATTCATTCCCAATTCACAATGGTCCTTCTCATCCAACTCCTCCATGTTCGTTTTCAATTGAGCCGACTCCGAACAGGTCTCAGCCTCTTGGCCAAGGAATTAAGCATGAACATCACAATCACGCCTCTTCATGAATTTAAGGGGTTAAGATTGGCCGAGACCAAAAAGCCCTATGTCCTAACCATTCTGGGAGCTGATCGACCAGGCATTGTAGCTGCCTTTTCCTCCACCCTGGCAAAACACCATTGCAATATTGAGAGGATCAAGATGATTGCCAGAGGTGAACTCCTGGCAATGGAGATGTGGATCGATCTTCGGAAGGCAAATTTTAACCTTCTTCGCACGGACCTCACTGCAGTGGCGAAAAAGATTAGGATGGATGTTATCGCTCAACCTGAGCATGTATTTAAGAAACGGAAGAAGGTGATTGTCTTCGATATGGATTCAACGATTGTAGACGGAGAGATCATCGACGAAATGGCAAGACTCGTAGGAGTGGGGGAGAAGGTAGAAGCGCTGACAGCAAAGGGAATGGGAGGGGAGATCAATTTTGTTCAGTCTCTCCGAGCCAGAGTATCCTTGTTAAAAGGTTTGGGAATCAAGAGGTTGGAATCTATTGCTAAAACTTTTAAGCTTACAAAAGGAAGCGAAGAACTCATTGCTGCTCTGAAGGAGATGGGGTTTAAGGTGGCCCTCATCAGTGGTGGGTTTACCTATTTTACAGATGTTTTGAAGAAAAGGTTGGGGTTTGATTATGCCTTCGGAAATGAATTGGAGATCAAAAGGGGAAGGCTCACCGGAAGAATCAAAGGGAGGATCATCGATGCCCAGAGGAAGGCTGAAATCATGGATGAAATCTGCCGGAAAGAAGGGATCACACGTGATGAAGTGGTTGCCGTCGGAGATGGATCGAACGATCGGATCATGTTAGCCAATGCAGGTTTGGGAATTGCTTTTAACGCAAAAGAGATTCTGAAGAAAGTGGCTGACGGAGCCATTACGAGAGACCATATGAAAGGGGTCCTTTACTGCCTCGGGATTTCAGAGCTTGATATAAAAAAGGGTGATTATCATTAACATGAATTTCAAATGCCAAAGCTCAAATGTCAAATCAAATCCAAAACTCAAATTTCAAACTAAATCCAAAGGGTAACTCAACCCTTCAGGGTTGATTTAACTCAAGGCTAAAGCCTTGAGTTACGAACTTTGACATTCATTTGGTATTTGCCTGCCTGCCGGACAGGCAGGGATTTTGACATTTGACATTCAAATTTATGGCGGAACTCCACCATATCAGAGCGGTTATTTTCGATTTTGATGGGACCCTGGCGGTTCTTAACATCGATTTCAATGCCATGAGGGAACAGGTATTCGAGTTGATGAGACATTTTGGTGTCGAGGAGAAATTGATCACAGAAAGATATTTACTGGAGATCATCGATGAGGTCTATTTCATCTTAAGGGAGAAGAATCCCTCTCGTGCGGAGAAATTTTATCAAAAAGCTCACCAGATACTTTATGAGGTCGAACTCCGTGCGGCTGAAAAGGGAAGGTTGATCCCTGGAGTGGATAGGATGTTAAAATTTCTAAGAGGGACGGGAATAAAAGTCGGAATCATCACACGAAATTGTGAGGACGCCGTTCGAAGGATTTTCCCCAACATCGATGAGTTTTGCGATGTTTTCATCTCGAGAAATTCGATTAAAAAAGTTAAACCCCATCCAGATCATCTTTCCTCTACGATGAAAGCATTGGACATTTCAGGAGAAGAGGCAGTGATGATCGGAGATCATACGATTGATATTCAGGCCGGGAAGAGGGTAGGGATGAAGACGATCGGGGTATTGACAGGGAGGACGAAGAAGGAGGAGTTTGAGAAAGCCGGAGCGGATCACATCTTGAGAGAGGCGACGGAGGTGTGCGAATTATTGGAGAAATGAAAAATTGGAATAATGGAACAATGGAATAATGAGGCATAAAGGTTAAGGCTAAGGTTAAGGTTTAGAAATTCTCAACCTCGACCTAAACCTCAACCTGATAGTATCCCAAGGAGGTTATGGAAATGGGTAAAAGAGTGATTCAGACGGAAAAGGGGCCCAAGGCGATTGGTCCATATTCACAAGCCATCCAAGCCGGGAATCTACTCTTTCTCTCTGGTCAGATACCGATTGACCCGAAGACCGGGGAGCTGACAGAAGGAGATATTTGCCAACAAACCCAACAGGTTTTGGAAAATATTAAAGGATTATTGGAATCTCAGGGGTTAGGGATGGAGGATGTGATCAAGGTGACCATTTTTTTGAAAGATATAGGGAGTTTCAATCAAGTGAACGAAGTGTACGCCACTTACTTCTCCTCTTCCCCACCTGCGAGGTCAACCATCGAAGTGGCCAAGCTTCCCAGAAATGCAGAAATAGAGATAGAAGCCATCGCTCTCGCCTGCGATACCAGATAAATAAACTTATTTCGTTTCAACGCTTCTCCCATGTCACTGTCTTTTTCTCCCCTTCAGGCGGATTGATTTGGACTTCGAAGGTGATCGATTCCGGGCTTTCTGTGTGGAATGGATAGCCCATGATCATCACGCGACCTGTTCTCGGGGGAAGGGGGAGGTTGAGCGTTGACTCTTCGGGAGGTAGAGTAAATTCACTCGTCGATTTTGTTGATGAGAATTTTACCTCTTTTGGGGTCACAACCACTTTGATGGAATTAGGGGGAGCGGCAGACTGCTGGCTCTGGTTAAGGATTTCGATTTGGAGTTCCAATATTTTGAAAGGAGAAGGAGCCGATTCAAATTCCCTGATTTTGACAGTCACCTCTCCCAGCCTAATTTCAGGACCCTTCTCTGTTTTAGATGCAGGTTGGGATAAGCCTTCTCTCATTCCAAGAAAAAACAAAAAAATTAGAATGAATAAGTAAACCCCGTTAGAAAAGGCGGGGCTTTGAACTCCGCCCTCGACAAGGAATGAACATTTTTTTCTCCATTTTCGCCATAAATGGCGGGGCTTTCTAACGGGGTAAAGAAAAGATTTTTTAGACATTTGGCCCTCTCGATCTATCAATAAAATTTTGTTTAAGAATTTACCATATTTGTATCAGAATGAGAAGGCTTTTGATACTTCGACGGCGCCAAACCCCGTACTCTAGGGATGGGGACAAAAGCACCGCTCAGTATCAACCCTGAGCAAATCTCCAGGCTTTAGACCGGGGAAAGTCGAAGGGTTGATTTTTAGTTTTATTGTATCGATTAAAACCTTATATTATAATGGATTTATACATTTTGTGAGAAGCGGCCATGAAGCCCATCATTGCCATTGTCGGAAGACCTAATGTTGGTAAATCTACCCTGTTCAACCGAATCGTTGGGGGAAAGAAGGCGATTGTTGCAAACGAGCCTGGGATGACCCGGGATAGGAATTACACTGATGTGGAGTGGGAGGAAAGTGTTTTCACATTAATCGATACCGGCGGTTTCGAGCCAGTTTCAAAGGATCGGATCTTCATCCAGATGCGTGAGCAGTGCCAATTGGCCATGGATGAAGCCGAAGTGATCCTTTTCGTGATGGATGGAAAAGAGGGTCTCACCCCTTCGGACAAGGAGATCGCTGATATTCTGAGACGATTGAATAAACCTGTGTTTTATATCGTCAATAAAATTGATGGACCAATGCATGAGGAGAAGGCCTTCGAATTTTATGGGTTGGGTGTGGAACCGATCCATTCGATTTCAGCAGAACATGGATATGGTGTGGATGGGTTGATGGACGAGGTGATGAAGGTTCTTCCCAGATTGACCGAGGAGAGATGGGATAAAGATGCAGCAAAGGTGGCTGTGGTAGGGAGGCCGAATGTTGGAAAATCCTCTTTGATCAATCGTTTATTAGGATATAAGAGGGTGATCGTGGATGAGGCGCCTGGCACAACCCGAGATGCCATCGATACCTTCTTTGAGAGAGACGGGAAGAAATACGTCCTCATCGATACCGCAGGTATTCGAAGGAAGAGCCGAATAAGCTTAAGGCTGGAGAAGTATAGTATTGTGGAGGCACTTCGAACCATCGACCAATCGGATGTCGCCCTGCTCCTGTTAGACTCAAAAGAAGGGGTGACAGGTCAGGATGCCCGCATCGGTGGGTTTATCCATGAGAAAGGGAAGGGGTGCATCCTTCTGGTGAACAAATGGGATCTGGTCGAAAAGGATTCCAATACCATGGTGGAGTTTGAGAGGAAAATATATAGCGATCTGAAATACCTCTCTTATGCTCCCATCCTTTTCATCTCTGCACTGACAGGCCAAAGAGTTCCCAAAATTCTGAGCATGGTAGACCATGTGGCAGAGCAGACGAAAAAAAGGATTTCTACTGGGCCGTTAAATAGATCTTTCATGCAGTGGGTGGAACGATTTACTCCTCCTCTTTATAAAAACCGTATCGTCAAACTGAACTATATCACCCAGGTTTCCACTGCCCCTCCCACCTTTGTGATCTATACCAACATTCCAGATGGGATCCACTTTTCTTACGAGCGGTATTTGACTAACCAGATGCGGGAAACTTTTAGCTTTGAGGGAGTTCCAATTCGTCTCCAGTTCAGAAAGAAAGGAAAGGAACGATGAGAATGGGTAACCGAGGCAAGAGATATCTGGTAATGATCGCGATCGTCGTCCTCTTTATCTTGGTCGGAGGATTTCTTTTCTACTGGTTGATCGGCCAAAAGGGATCAAACCAAAAATTCAGGACAATAAGAATAGAACGGGGGGAGATCAATTCTATCGTGACTGCCACGGGGACGATCAATCCGGTGGTCACGGTTTTAGTGGGAAGCCAGGCTTCAGGAACGATTAAAGCCCTCTACGCAGATTTTAATTCCCGTGTCAAAGAAGGGGAAGTGATTGCCCAGATCGATCCGGCGATCTTTGAGGCCCAGGTCGAACAGGCCAAAGCCAATGTGGCAACTGCCCTGGCCAATCTGTCGAACGCTCAGGCGAATCTGCAGAACACCCAAGCAAATCTTGTGAAGGCAGAGGTGGCGGTCTCCGATACGAAGAAGACTCTGGATCGGAACATGCAATTGATGAAGATGAATGCTATCGCCCAGGCCGCACTGGATACTACCCAGGCCAACTATGATTCCGCAGTGGCCCAGAGAGAGGCTACGAAGGCCCAGTTGGAAGTCGCCAAGTCTCAGATCGAATCTGCAAAGGCGCAAGTGGAATATTCTAAGGCCGCTTTGAAACTGGCAGAGACTAATTTGAGGTACACCACCATCCGATCTCCTGTCAACGGGATCGTGATTTCGAGGAACGTGGATGTTGGCCAAACCGTGGCGGCCAGCCTTCAGGCCCCGACCCTTTTTACCATTGCCAAAGATCTGACACAGATGCAGGTGGATACCAATTTCAGTGAAGCCGATATCGGCCGCATTGAAAAAGGGCAGGAAGCAACCTTTAACGTCGATGCCTATCCGGAGAGGACGTTCCGAGGAAGGGTTTCTGAAATTCGCAATGCGCCCATCATCATTCAAAATGTTGTGACCTATGATGTCGTAATACAGGTGGACAACAAGGATTTAAAGCTGAAGCCGGGTATGACGGCCAATGTCACCATCATGGTTGCCCATCGTGATGGAGTCTTAAAGATCCCTAATGCCGCCCTGCGGTTTAGGCCTGAATTTGCCCAAAAAGAAGGAACTGGAGAGAAGAGGAGTTCAAGACCCCCATCGACAGGTCAGCCCACCTCTTGGCAAACAGAAGAAAAGAGGCTGGGCAGGGTATGGGTCCTTTCTTCAGAAGGAAAACCGGTCCCGATTTCGGTGGATCTCGGAATTACCGATGGAACTTTCAGCGAGGTTGTTTCAGGAGAACTGAAAGAAGGGGTGGAGGTCATCATCGAAGAGACATCGAAGAAACAAGGTCAGAGCCGGAGTACTTCCTCGCCTGTCATGCGGGGATTGGGCAAATAAACGAAATACATTGCAGATTGCAGATTGCAAATTGCAGATTGAAAAAATCTGAAATCTAAAATCTGAAATTTGAAATTAAGATAATATGGAACCATTAATTCAGGTTCAGGAGTTGGTTAAGGTCTACCGTTTAGGGGAGGTGGAAGTTCATGCACTCCGTGGCGTCTCTCTGTCGATCGAACGAGGTGAATTTGTGGCTATCATGGGACCTTCGGGCTCTGGGAAGTCAACATTTATGAACATTCTGGGTCTCCTGGATCAACCCACCCGCGGTCAATACCTATTAGAAGGTATGAACGGGGAGCACCTCTCGAGGGACGAATTGGCAGAAATCCGGAATCAGAAGATTGGTTTTGTCTTTCAGGGATTTAACCTTTTAGCCAGGACATCGGCTTTAGAGAATATTGAACTTCCCCTGATGTACGCAAGAACATCAACGCTCAAACGGAAGGAGATGACACAACAAGCCCTTTCTGCAGTGGGCCTGGAAGGGAGGGGACATCATCATCCGAGTCAACTCTCTGGAGGAGAGCAGCAGCGGGTGGCCATCGCACGAGCTCTGGTCAACCAGCCCTCCATTCTCTTAGCCGATGAACCGACAGGTAATCTCGATTCAAAGACCAGTATAGAGATCATGGGTATTTTTCAACGCCTCAATGGAGAAATGAAGATCACTATCATCATGATCACCCATGAGCCCGATATCGCCTCATTTGCTAAACGGAATATTCTCTTTAAAGATGGGAAGGTGATCGAGGATCGGTAACTCAGCCCTTCAGGGCTGATTGTCAGGGCTTCGTCGTGAGCTCAGCCGAACGGCTAAAGCCCTGAGTTACTTTTGCAAAGGGACCTTATGACACGCCTCTTCGCCAGCCTTAGGATTGCCCTCAGGGCGCTCATGGTCAATAAGATGCGCTCAGCCCTGACGATGCTGGGAATCATCATTGGAGTTAGTGCGGTCATTGCCATGATTGCCATAGGTTCAGGGGCAAAACAAAGAATTGCCGAGCAGATCGCCAGCATGGGGTCGAACCTCCTCATGGTCATGTCGGGGAGCTCAACAAGCGGAGGATTCCGAGGCGGGGCTGGGACTGTTCCAACCCTGACGGTCGACGATGCGAAGGCCATCCAGACAGAAATCCCAGCGGTCAAGTTTGTTTCTCCGAGCATCACTGGGGTGGCACAAGTGGTCTATGGGAATCAGAACTGGTCTACGGTCATCAACGGAACTTCTCCTGAAATGCTCGAGATCAGGGGTTGGTCACTCTCCTCAGGTCGCTCATTCACCCAGCAGGAGAATGATGGGGCAGCGAAGGTTTGCATTTTGGGAAGAACAGTGGTAGAGAACCTTTTCGGAGGAATCGACCCCATCGGTCAGATCGTCCGTATCAAAAAAATTCCTTTTGTTGTTGTTGGTGTGCTATTCCCCAAGGGCCAAACGACATGGGGACAGGATCAGGACGATATTATCTTCGTTCCCCTGACTGCCGCTCAAAAGAGACTCTTTGGAATGGCCTTTCCAGGGATGGTGAGGTCGATCGCCGTCCAGGCATGGGGGCCAGAGAAGGTGAAGGAGGCGGAGGGACAGATTACAGAACTCCTTCGACAGAGGCACCATATTCAACCCAGCCAGGAGAATGACTTTTCAGTAAGG
>Ga0315294_10009131_pt1 | contig 10898 bp, 7 predicted proteins | sample YL17G13_40_MG_FD_203626 | JGI IMG/M metagenome (GOLD analysis project Ga0315294, IMG submission 203626) | Sediment microbial communities from Yellowstone Lake, YNP, Wyoming, USA - YL17G13_40 | ecosystem: Environmental > Aquatic > Freshwater > Lake > Sediment | place: USA: Wyoming | collected... | reverse complement strand
CCGGTGCCTGGAGTTCGCGCCGTGCCGGTACAACGGCCAGGTCGTCCCGGACGCGTTCGTGCGGCGGCTGATGGGCCAGGTGATGTTCTGCCCCGTGTGCCCGGAGATGGAAATCGGCCTGGGCGTGGCGCGCGACCCGATCCGCGTCGTGGCGGCCGGCGGCGAGCGGCGGCTCGTCCAGCCCTCGACCGGCCGCGACGTCTCGGACGCGATGCGGCAGTTCGCCGGCGCGTTCCTCGGGGCGCTCGGCGAGGTCGACGGGTTTCTGCTGAAGGCCCGGTCGCCGTCGTGCGGCATCAAGGACGTGAAGGTCTACGGCGGCGCGGACGCGGAGGTGCCCTCGGGCAAGGGGGCGGGCTTCTTCGGCGGGGCGGTGCTCGAGCGCTTCGCGGACCGGGCCGTCGAGGACGAGGGGCGCCTGAACAGTTTCGCCATCCGCGAGCACTTCCTTACGCGCCTCTTCACGCTGGCTGATTTCCGGCGCGCGAAGGCGGCCGGCGGGATGGGCGACCTCGTGGCCTTCCACGGGCGGACGAAGTGGCTCCTCATGGCTCATAGCGAGGCGGCGCTCCGGGCGCTCGGGCGGGTCGTCGCGAACCCCGCGCGGTGGCCCGCGGCCGAGGTGTTCGCGGCCTACGGGCCGCGCCTGGCCAAGGCGCTCGCGCGGCCGCCGCGCCCGACGGCCATCCTCAACGTCCTCATGCACGCGCTCGGGCACGTCAGCGACGGCCTGTCGGCGCCCGAGAAGGCGATGTTCCTCGGCGTCCTCGCGAAGTACCGCTGCGCGGCCGTCCCCCTGAGCGCCCCGGCGGCCATCCTCCGCGCCTGGGGCATCCGCTTCCAGGCCGCGAACCTCCTCGCGCAGACGTTTCTGGAGCCGTACCCGGAGTCGCTCCTGGAGATCACGGACTCCGGCAAGGGGCGAGGCGCATGACCGCGGGGCCAGGTGCGCCTGACGAGGGCCGGCGGCATGTGCCGTGGCTCCTGCGCAGCGCCGTCTGGTGCCGCGGGTTCCACACCCAGGTGGGCTGGGTCCTCGTCGGCCTGGGCGCTGCCCTCCTGTGGTGGACGACGCCGTGGTCGGACCTGCACGACTTCCGCGGCCCGCTCCAGACCGCCCAGGGGCGGCTGACCGAGCGGCTCCCGACGCACATCCGCCAGCCGGGCGCCGCCCTCTTCGTCTACCGCTACACGTTCGTCACGGACGACGGGCGGGCGGGCGCGGCCTGGTGCTACGGCGACAGCGCCTCCGTCCGCGCGGGCGACCGGGTGACGGTCGAGTTCCCCGCGGGGCGGCCCGAGGTTTCCCGCATCCGCGGCATGCGGCGCGGCCTCCTGGAGCAGCAGCACTGGACGACGTACGTGGTGTTCGCCGTCGGCCTGGTCTTCGTGGCCCTCGGGATGACGCGCGCCCTGGGGGCGGTCGGGCTGCTGGTCTCGGGCCGCGCGGCCGAGGGCGTCCTCAAGTCCAGGGACCGCACCGGCGAGGCGATCGGCAGGGCGGCCGAGATCGTCCACCCGCGCGTCCCCATCCTCTACACGCTGACGGTCGAGTTCCCGGCCGACGATGGGCAGACCCGCGAGGCGGTGTGCCGCACGTATCGGCCGCAGGACCTCGTGCCGCCCGCGCGGCCGCAGGTCCTCTATCGCCCGCGGCGCCCGGCGTCGGCGCTGGTGGTCCAGGGGCTGCCGGGCGCGCCGCGGATCACGGAAGACGGGCGGCTGGCGCTCACCTCGCCCCTGCGGGCCCTGGCGCGGCTGGCCATCCCGGCCCTGGCGACGGGCGCGCTCGTGGCCTATGCGTGCTGGCGATACCTGGTGTGACGCGGCAAGGCGCGCGGGCGTGCGCGGCCGTCAGGCGGCGTCGCTCAGACCGGAGGCGAGCCGCTGCAAGCGGCGGATGTGCCGGAGGCGCTCGGGCGTCAGGTCGCGCCGGACCTCGGCGGTGTCGCGGTAGACCTCCAGCATGAACGCGCCCGGGAACCGGACCTCGGCGAGGGCGCGCGCGACCTCCTCGAAGGGCACCGTGCCCATGCCGGGCAGGTAGTGGCCGTCCTCGACGCCGTCGTTGTCGTGCAGGTGGACGCCCCAGAGCCGCGGCCCCATGGCGCGGATGACGCCGACGGGGTCGCCCGCGATGTTGGCGTGGCCGGAGTCGTAGGCCAGCCCGAGGTGCGGGGAGGCGACATCGTCGACGATGCGCCGCAGGATCCCCGCGTCGGCCCCGAACATGGCCGGCGGCATGTTCTCGAGGAGGAAGCGGACGTCGGCCTCCTCAGCCACGCGCGCCAGGGCCGGGACGACCTCGGCCAGGGCGCCCGGGCGGCCAGGGCCGGCGGCGGTGTCGCCGGGCCCGACGGGGTGAAGGATGACGTCGCGGCAGCCCAGGTGCCGGGCGAAGTCGGCCTCGCCGCGGGCGATGACGAGGGCGGCCCGGCGCGTGGCCGGATCGGCGGCTGACAGGTCGAAGGTCGGCCCCTCGAACATCGGCAGGTCGATGTAGCCGTGCAGGCTCTCGGGCACCAGGCCCGCCTCCGAGAGGACCTGCCGGATGTGCTCGGCGGTGATGCCCTGCACGTAGTTGCGGTAGACCTGGACCTGCCGGATCTCGGCGTGGTGGATGAGGGCAATCTCTTCGTCGACGTTCCACTTCTTGAAGTCGAACGCGATGACTGCGCCGAGCGGGAGTAGGGGCATAGTCAGTTCGATCCAAGTCGCCTTCGGATGTAGTCGGCTCGGGCGACGTCGCGTTCAGCATCGGAGAGTTCGGCCCCGCGGATCTTCTGCGTGTGGCCGGGACCGGTCAGAAGGACGAGTTCGTTGAGGGTGGCCGCGTCGACGTGCTTGAGGCGCCCCAGGTGGACGCCGAGCCGCACGGCCGACAGGAGCATCAGCGTCTCGTCGCTGGAGATGGTCCGCGCGTGGGTCAGCAGGCCCCAGGCGCGGAAAAGTTTGTCGTCGAGGGCGTTGGGGCTCTCCGTGACGAGAACCTGGCGCGCCTGCCGCTCGTAGTCGATGATCTGGGGGATGACGCCGCCCAGGCTGGCCAGGATCTCGGCCTCGCTGCGGCCGAGGGAACTCTGGTTCGAGATCTGGTAGAAGTCGCCCGTCGCCTGGGTCCCCTCGCCGTACAGGCCGCGCACCGCCAGGCGCATCCGCGCGACGGCCCGGAAGACCTTCTCGATCTGGCGCGTCAGGACCAGCGCGGGCAGGTGAAGCATGACGCTGGCCCGCATGCCCGTGCCGACGTTCGTGGGGCAGGCCGTGAGGTACCCGAGTTTCGACGAGAAGGTGTAGGTGATGCGCTGCTCGAGCCGGTCGTCGATGGCATCGGCCTCGCGCCAGGCGTCCTCGAGCCTGAGGCCCGACAGGATGACCTGGAGCCGCAGGTGGTCCTCCTCGTTGGCCATGATGGCGATTCGCTGGGTGGCGTCGATGGCGACGCCGCGCCGGCCTTCGCCGCCGGCGAGTTCGCGGCTGATGAGGTGGCGCTCGACGAGGCAGCGGCGGTCGATCTCGGGCAGGTCCTCGATCTCGAACCAGGTGAGGTCCTCGCCCCCGAGCGCCGCGAACGTGCACTGCCGCAGATGCTCCTCCAGGTCGCGCTGCTCGTCGCTCTTGAGGCGCGTCAGAAACGGCCGCCCGGCGACGTTGCGCGCCAGGCGCACCCGCGTCGACAGGACGATGTCGTTCTGAGGGCCCTCGGGCCGGAGCCAGTGGCTCGGCGAGGTGATCAGGTCATCCAGTTTCACCCGCGGTTTCCTTCGCCTTGATGAGGTCGCGGATTCGCGCGGCTTCCTCGTAGTGCTCGCCGTCGACGGCTTCCTGGAGCCGCCGCCTCAGCTGCATCAGTTGCCGCTGGTCCGAGAGGTCGCCGCCCACGCGGGCCGGCCACTTGCCGGTGTGCTCGGTGGCCCCGTGCACGCGCTCCAGCACTTCGTGAAGGGGCTCGGCGAAGACCTCGTAATCGTGCGGGCAGCCGAGCCGCCCCTGGTTGCGGAACTCGGCGTACGTGATGCCGCAGTCGGGGCACGTCAGTTGGGCCGCGCGGCCGACCTCCTCGTGGGCCTGGACCATCCCGGAGAGGATCTCCTGGAGGTTGACGTTGGCCTTGACGGCGATGCCTTCCTCCTGGGCGCACGCCTCGCACAAGTGCCGCTCGTGCTTCTCGTTATGCACGATCTCCGTCAGGTGGACCGTGGCGTTCTCTTTCTTGCATCGCTGGCAAAGCATGGATCGTCCCGCCCCGGCCGCCCGCGGCGCTCGCGCCCTTTCCGGCGCGCCCGCGCGGGCGCAAGGTCTATCGGCTATCAGCGCCGCGGTTAATGATACTTCCCCCGGCGGGGCAAGTCAAACGGAAGCGGACGTCGCGGCCGACGGGCGGGCGCGCCGGGCGGGCGGCGGCCCCTCGTTCGGCGCACGGGGCGGGGCCGGCTTCAGCGCTTCTCCCAGCGCTCGAGGCGCGCGACCTGGCCGAGCGTCCGCCCCTCGCGGATCTCGGCGCGGATGCGGTTCTCCGCCTCCAGGACGTCCTGGGCGCGGTTGGCCATCTCGACGACGCGGTCCTTCGGGAGGACCATGACACCGTCGGCGTCGCCGACGAGCCAGTCGCCGGGGAAGACCTCGACGCCGCCCAGCCGGATGGGGCCGCCGATCTCGCCGAAGCCCTTGGGGTGGCCCGCGTGGCTGCACACCAGCCGCGCGTGCGCGGGAAAGCCCAGGCGGCGGATCTCGTCCGTGTCGCGGATGCCGCCGTCGACCACGACACCCGCCACCTGCTTCTGGAGGGCGCTTTCGGAAGCAAGTTCGCCCCAGACGGCTGGCCCGACGCCGCCCGCGTCGATGGCGATGACTTGGCCGGGCGCGGCGTGGTCGATGGCCTCGACAGGCTTGGCGAAGTCGCCCGGCGCAGTGCGGACCGTCAGGGCCGGACCGACGAGTTTCGCACCGGGCGTGATCTGGAAGAAGCCGGCCAGGCACGGCCGATGATGGCTGCCGTGGCTCAGGTTTGCCGTGGAGACCCGCACGAGGACCTCGCGGACGCCCTCGGGCCCCGCGCGGCGAAACAGTTCCGTCGGAATCGCGGTGCCCGTGTCGAGGGCCCGCCGGAGGTCGGCCGTCGCGCGGGCGGGGTCCTCGGCCTTCGTGATCGCGCCGCCGATGACGACGATCGACGCCCCGGCCGCGGCCGCTCGCGGGGCCGTCTCCGAATTCAGGCCCCCGGCGGCCGCCAGGGGGACGCTCGTCACCTTCGCCAGGCGCGCGAGCAGGTCGAACGGGTCGCCGCCACGCATCTGGACGTCGATCGGGCAGTGGACCGCGAGGAACGCGACGCCCCACGCGGCCAGGCGCTCGGCCAGGGGCTCCGGGTCCTCGACGCCCAGCAGGTCGACGCCGACGCCGAGGCCGTAACTGCGGCCGACCTCGACGGCCTCGCGGATCGTGGACTCGCTCGCCGCGGCGAGGCAGATGGCGTAGTCGGCGCCGGCCTTGGCGGCCGCCTCCATCTCGATGCGGCCGGCGTCGGCCGTCTTCATGTCGGCGACGATCTTCTTCCCGGGGAACCGCTCCCTGAGGGCCCGGACAGCGGCCAGGCCCTCGCTCTTAATGAGCGGCGTCCCGGCCTCGATCCAGTCGACACCGCGGGGCACCGCCAGGTCGGCGACGCGCAGGGCCCGGTCCAGGTCGACGAAGTCCAGGGCGAGTTGAAGTGTGACCGCCACGGCTCAGGGCTCCTTCCTGCCGGGCGCGCCAGGCGCGGGCGGAGCAGGGGAGTCGGGACGCCAGGTCGCGCCCGCCCGGTCCGACTCCCACGTGGTTACGCTCGCGACGCGCAGGCCCGGCGGCAGGCGCGGCCCGACCTCCTCCGCGATGACCCGCGACAGGTTCTCCGTCGTCGGGTTCAACACGTTGAACGGGGGGATCTCGTTCAGGTACCGGTGGTCGAACCGTTCGACGATGTCGCGGAGGATCGCACGCAACTCGACGAAGTCCATCAGCATCCCCTCGTCGTTCAGCCGGTCGCCGATGATCCGCAGGTCCACCTTCCAGTTGTGGCCGTGCAGCCGCTCGCACTTGCCCTTGTAGGCGCGGAGGTTGTGGGCGGCGCCGAAGGAATCCTGGACATAGAGTTCGTAGGGCACCCGGGCCCCTCCATTGGGCGGGGCCATTCTATGACCGGAGGGGCCCGCAATGCAACTCCAAACGGCCCCGTTGCTTGACAGGAGGGCCCCCGACCTCCATAATAACCGCGCAGGGGGCGCCAGTAGACGAGGTCGGCGGTTCATGCATCCCGAGACGCACGAAGAGAAGAAGGCCTGGCTGCTGGGCATGGGCCTGGACAGCAAGGATGGCCACCTCCGCATCACGCGCGGCCACAACTTCCACCTGGTGGGCGGGAGCCAGGAGACGCACGGCACGATGCAGGAGACGGCCATCAAGTTCAACGAGAAACTGAAGGGGCGCGGCAAGCGGCTGGAGGACATCTCGCACCAGGAGTTCCGCGAGATCGCCCACGAGATCGGCCTTTCGGACAAGAACCTCACCTGAGTTCAGGCGGCGGGGGGATGCCATGAGGCGGGCCGTGGCGGCCCGCGGCTGTTCCCGGGGCAACGGGAGGGGCCCGGCAGGGGGTTGGCGCGGCGCCCAAGGGGGGCGTGGGCCTGCTGGCCGGGGGGCCCGAGATCGGCTCAAGAAGGCCCGCCGGGGCACCCGATGTATCACGGGAGGCCCGCGGGGGCGGTGAACAAAAATTCCGCCCGAAGGGTATTGACAGGGCAAGACGGGCGTGGTATAGTTGGTATCGGAGTTGAGGCGGTTGCAGGACACGCATGCTCCTCTTGGATCCCCGGCGCCGTTCACGCCGCGGGGGTCCGAAAAAGTGAAAGAAATCCGAAGCGGGGTGTTGACACTCCGGACCGGGGTGTTAGAATCCCCACTCTCGCAAGGGCGCCTAGGCCCCACGTGGTCTTTGTCAAGTAAACAGTCTGAGCCCAAGCAAAACGGGAGTGTGTCCAAGCGTCCGGGTCCTTTCGGGGGTCCGGGCTCATGGAGGTCAGGCGGCGCCGGTCGGAAGCGGCCGGCGTGGCCAAGTGGTGTGTTGAAAGACACGAGGCACACTCTCGTAAAGAGTCGTGCCTTGTGATCAAGCGCTTTCCAATTGAAGAGTTTGATCCTGGCTCAGAGCGAACGCTGGCGGCGTGGTTGAGACATGCAAGTCGAACGGGCTCATCTGACCGTAAGGTTGGGTGACCAGTGGCGAAAGGGAGAGTACAAAACAGGTAACGTACCTCGGACCCTGGGATAGCTTGCCGAAAGGCGAATTAATACCAGATGATGATCCGCTCTACAGGGGGCGGATCCAACGATGGGGACCGTAAGGCCTGTCGGTCTGAGAGCGGCCTGTTTCCTATCAGCTAGTTGGTGGGGTAACGGCCCACCAAGGCGATGACGGGTAGCCGGCCTTAGCGGGTGTCCGGCCTCACTGGGACTGAGAACTGCCCAGAGCCCTACGGGGTGCAGCAGTCTCGAATCATGGGCAATGCGCGAAAGCGTGACCCTGCGACGCCGCGTGCGGGAGGAAGCCCCTCGGGGTGTAAACCGCTTTTCGGAGGTATGAAGCGCGTGCGCTGAACAGGCGCGCGCTGCTGACGTCAACTCCGGAATAAGCCACGGCTAACTTCGTGCCAGCAGCCGCGGTAAGACGAAGGTGGCGAGCGTTGCTCGGAATTACTGGGCTTAAAGCGAGTGTAGGCGGTCCGGCCAGTCGGGTGTGAAAACCCTCCGCTCAACGGAGGAACGGCGCCCGATACTGCCGGGCTTGAGGTGCTCATGGGCGACTGGAACTCTCGGTGGAGCGGTGAAATGCGTAGATATCGAGAGGAACGCCGATGGTGAAGACAGGTCGCTGGGGGTGTCCTGACGCTGAGACTCGAAAGCTAGGGGAGTGAACGGGATTAGATACCCCGGTAATCCTAGCCCTAAACGATGCACACTAGGTGGGGGAGGCTCTAACGGTCATCCCTGCCGCAGCGAAAGCGTTAAGTGTGCCGCCTGGGGAGTACGGTCGCAAGGCTAAAACTCAAAGGAATTGACGGGGGCTCACACAAGCGGTGGAGCATGTGGCTCAATTCGAGGCAACGCGAAGAACCTTATCCTAGGCTTGACATGCAGGTAGTAGAACCCCGAAAGGGGAACGACTGGTTCAGTCCAGAGCCTGCACAGGTGCTGCATGGCTGTCGTCAGCTCGTGCTGTGAAGTGTCGGGTTAAGTCCCTTAACGAGCGAAACCCTTGCCCCTAGTTGCCAGCGGGTCATGCCGGGGACTCTAGGGGGACTGCCACGGTGAACGTGGAGGAAGGTGGGGATGACGTCAAGTCCTCATGGCCTTTATGCCTAGGGCTGCACACGTGCTACAATGGTGGGTACAGAGGGACGCAAGGCCGCGAGGCGGAGCCAATCCCTAAAAGCCCATCTCAGTCCGGATTGCAGGCTGCAACTCGCCTGCATGAAGTTGGAATCGCTAGTAATCGCGGATCAGCTACGCCGCGGTGAATGTGTTCCTGAGCCTTGTACACACCGCCCGTCAAGCCACCGAAGCCGGGAGTACCCGAAGTCGCCGACCTAACCGCAAGGGAGGAGGCGCCGACGGTAAGCTCGGTGACGGGGACTAAGTCGTAACAAGGTAGCCGTAGGGGAACCTGCGGCTGGATCACCTCCTTTCTAGGGAGACCTAGGCCGCGGCCCTAAGGGGTCGTGGTAATCGTTAGCACACTCCCGTTTTACCTGGGCTCAGGCTGTCCCGACCTTCGAGACGGGTCCCGCGGGGGCCCGCACGCTGAGGAGACGGGTCGGACGGAAAGCGGCCGGTGGCTTTTCGGCCGGACCCGCACAGGGGCTGGACGGACGAACCGCCGTGGGCTCATAGCTCAGTTGGCTAGAGCGCGCCCCTGATAAGGGCGAGGTCGGTGGTTCGAATCCACCTGGGCCCACCAGATGCCTTTCGGATCTGGGATTCCGGATTGCGGATCGAATGCCTGGCGGTCAGGCTGCGATCGCCAATCCGGAATGGCCTCGGGGCCGTAGCTCAGTTGGGAGAGCGCCTGGTTTGCAACCAGGAGGTCGTGGGTTCAAATCCCATCGGCTCCACCATCTGGGCCCGGACCGTTGCGGCAAGGCCGATCGTGAGCGCCGGGTCTTTCCCCGAAAGGGGAGAGGCCTCGCGCCTGCGATCGGCAGGGACGTCGGGATCTTTATCAAGTGAATAGTGGCAAAGCGAGTAGGATTCACACTGCTGCGATGTTCTGTAGCAGCATGGCGCTTAGAGGCGTGACCGCAGTCTTCCTCCGCCTAGGGGGAAGAGGTTCTTGCGTCCGCCGCTGCACGGCCGCGAGGCCGGGCGGGGGAAGAGAGGCAAGAATGAATGTGGTCAAGTTACTAAGGGCGCATGGTGGATGCCTAGGTGCTGGAAGGCGATGAAGGGCGTAGGAGGCTGCGATAAGCCTGGGGTAACTGCCAACCAAGTGTTGATCCCAGGATTCCCGAATGGGGCAACCCGAGTCGGGCGGGCAACCGTCCCGGCCCACCGCCGGCTGAATGCATAGGCCGGCGGAGCGAACCCGGAGAACTGAAACATCTTAGTATCCGGAGGAAAAGAAAGCGAAAGCGACTCCCTAAGTAGCGGCGAGCGAAAGGGGATCAGCCCAAACCCCGCTTCGGCGGGGTGTTGCGGGCCCGGACATACGGAGCCGAGAAAGACCGGCCTAGCCGAAGGATCTGGAAAGTTCCGCCACAGCGGGTGATAGCCCCGTAGGCGAAAGGCGCGGGTCCTCCGTCCGGAGTCCCAGAGTAGCGCGGTGCTCGTGGAACCCCGCGCGAAACCGGGAGGACCACCTCCCAAGGCTAAGTACTCTCCAGCAACCGATAGTGGACCAGTAAGGTGACTGAAAGGTGAAAAGAACCCCGTCGAGGGGAGTGAAAAGTACCTGAAACCATGTGCCTACAAGCGGTCGGAGCCCTATGCCCCGCAAGGGGAACGGGTGACGGCGTACCTTTTGCATAATGGACCGGCGAGTTATCCTGTACGGCAAGGTTAAGCCCTTCAGGGGCGGAGCCGTAGTGAAAGCGAGCGTTCAACGCGCGATCAGTCGTACGGGATAGACACGAAACCTCAGTGATCTACCCATGGGCAGGTTGAAGGCCCGGTAATACGGGCTGGAGGACCGAACCCACGAACGTTGAAAAGTTAGGGGATGACCTGTGGGGAGGAGTGAAAGTCTAATCAAACTGGGAGATATCTTGTTCTCCCCGAAATAGCTTTTGGGCTAGCCTCGGGCCACTACGTTGCGGGGGTAGAGCGACTGAATGAAAATAGGGACCGCAAGGTCGTCTATTTCAACCAAACTCCGAATACCGCAACGACTATCCCGGGAGTCAGACGCCGGGTGATAATATCCAGCGTCGAGAGGAGAAGAATCCAGACCGCCGGCTAAGGTCCCAAAGTCATGCTAAGTGCGTAAGGAAGTCCGAGTGCGAAGACAGCCAGGATGTTGGCTTAGAAGCAGCCACCATTTAAAAAGTGCGTAACAGCTTACTGGTCGAGCATTTGGGCGCCGAGAAGGAACGGGACTAAGCATGACACCGAAGCCGCGGATTCCCAAAGCGATTTGGGAGTGGTAGGGGAGCGCTGGTAACCGCGTCGAAGGCATACCGTAAGGAGTGCTGGAGCGTTACCAGGTGAGCATGCCGGTGTGAGTAACGATAAGACAGGTGAAAATCCTGTCCGCCGAAAGCCTAAGGTTTCCTGGGGAAGGTGATTCCGCCCAGGGTTAGTCGGACCCTTAGCCGAGGCCGAGAGGCGTAGGCGATGGACAGCAGGCTAATATTCCTGCACCACCTCTG
>Ga0315294_10009130_pt1 | contig 10899 bp, 11 predicted proteins | sample YL17G13_40_MG_FD_203626 | JGI IMG/M metagenome (GOLD analysis project Ga0315294, IMG submission 203626) | Sediment microbial communities from Yellowstone Lake, YNP, Wyoming, USA - YL17G13_40 | ecosystem: Environmental > Aquatic > Freshwater > Lake > Sediment | place: USA: Wyoming | collected... | reverse complement strand
TGGCCGATTGGGCGGAATCCATCATCGCCGAAGAGCGCAGCTCTCTGACCGCCCGGAGAAACCTGCTTCCCGAGCTGGAGAGCCTGGTGGAGACTGTCGTCGATCCCTATCTGGCCGAGCCCTTCAGTGCCCTCTGCCGGGACGACCGCTTCTGGCTGGGGCTGTACGGAAATGACCTCCCCCACTCGTTGCTGGCGTTGAAGCCACCTGAGAACACGAGGGCGAGCCGGAAGGGGGTCCTTCACCTCGCCGCACGTTTCGCCGACGTGATAGACTCGAAGAGCCTCTACACAAAAGGCAAGTCCGCCCGGGTAGCGGCGCTCGCTCAGCAGCTCGCGGAGGCGGTAGGCTTCTCTCCCGACCACGTGTTCCTCATCCGCCTGGCCGCGCTCCTCCATGACGTGGGGCAGCTAGGGGTGCCGGCCCGCATCATGGGCAAGCCGGACATACTTACCCTGACCGAGATGCAGCTCATGCAGCGGCATCCCAGCTACTCTCGTCTCACCCTGGAACCTCTGCGGGGCTTCGAGGATGTAGCCCTTTGGGTGGGGGCGCACCACGAGCGTCCCGACGGCAAGGGTTACCCGGAGATGCTCACGACCGAGCTCATCCCCGTGGAGTCGCGGATTATCGCCGTGGCCAACGTCTACGTGGCGCTCACGTCCGACAGGCCCTACCGGCCTGCCTTGAGCGGGAGGGACGCCATCAAGGTGCTGAAAGGGGCCGCGGGCACGCAGATCGATCCCAATCTCGTGCGGGTGCTCTGTTCCCTCGTCTGACCGCCATTAGGTCTTCTCAAAGCGCTCCACATCGAGCACAAAGAGGATCGCGCCGCTGACCCGCACCTCAACGGGGTCGGTGAAGGTGGCCCCCTCGCCTAAGAAGGGCAGGGTGTGGACGGGGACGTACTCGCTGCGGGCATGGCACTCCGCCCTGACGATCCCGATCAAAGGCTCCACCTCAGCATCCTCGACGCCGGAGAGGATCGTGACGTTGCCGCGGTGGAGGAAGCCCCCCGTCCCCCCGATCTTGGTCGCCGGGTAGCCCCGCTCCACCAGTCGCTTGACCAGACGGTCGGCGTCAACATCCGAGACGATCATGACGACAAGCTTGAGCCGGTTGCCCGCCAAGGCCCTACCTTTCCCGCTGCCCCCCGACGGCGTCTATTCAAACCCCTCCGTCGCCTCTTCGACCATGCTGCCGCCCTTTTGCGTCCGCTCCCGTACCCGCTCCAGCACCTTGGCCCGGGTCTCGGGCCCCGGCTGGGGAGCTAGGGCCAGCCCCACGCACGCACCGATCAGAAAACCGAGCAGGAAACCGATGAAGAACCGCACGGCCATCACCCCCTGAACTTACCATCTACTACCCGACTGAGACTAAGAACGCGGGAACAGAGAGCCTGCACTACCACTGACCCGCGCCATCTCCGGTTTGCCGATAGCGATTGGAGGTTGACGTTCCCCCAAAGGCGATGGTAGCAAGCGATTCCCGCGCCTGTCAAGCCTGCAACACCCTCGGATTCGCCGCCGGATCCCTCACTCCGTTCTTTGACTTTGGCCGCTAAACCTGCTAGTTTTCAGGCAGCCCCCAATTTCGAAGTGCGAGGTTTAAAGGTGACAGAAGCCAGGCAAGAGAGCAAACCAGACATGGAGGAGATCGTCTCGCTGTGCAAGCGGCGGGGCTTCATATTCCAGAGCAGCGAGATCTACGGCGGACTAGCCGGCGCCTGGGACTACGGACCCCTGGGCGTGGAACTCAAGAACAACATCAAGCGGGCGTGGTGGAAAACGGTCGTGCAGGAGCGCGAGGATATGGTGGGCATGGACGCCTCCATCCTCATGCACCCGCGCGTCTGGGTCGCCAGCGGGCACGTGGACACGTTCGCCGACCCGATGGTCGACTGCCGGAGCTGTCAGGGCCGCTTCCGCGCCGACGATCTCGACGGCGACACCTGCCCCAACTGCGGCGCCACGGGTCAGTTCACCGAGGCCCGCATGTTCAACCTGCTGTTCAAGACGTTCGCCGGGCCGGTGGAGGACGAGGCGAGCATGGTCTACCTGCGGCCGGAGACGGCGCAGGGGATGTTCGTCAACTTCGCCAACGTGCTGGGCTCGACGCGGAAGAAGCTGCCCTTCGGGATGGCGCAGATCGGGAAGTCGTTCCGCAACGAGGTCACGCCCCGCCACTTCATCTTCCGCACGCGGGAGTTCGAGCAGATGGAGATCGAGTTCTTCGTGCGGCCCCAGGAGGCGGAGCGCTGGCATCAGTACTGGATGGAGGAGCGGCTGAGCTGGTATGTGAAGCTGGGCATCCGGCGGGAGAAGCTGCGGCTGCACGCGCACGCCAAGGAGGACCTGGCGCACTACGCCGCCGCCTGCTCGGACGTGGAGTACGAGTTCCCGATGGGCTGGCTGGAGCTGGAGGGGGTCGCTAACCGCACGGACTTCGACCTGCGGCAGCATAGCGAGGCGAGCGGCGTCAACCTGACGTACTTCGACGAGGAGACGGGGGAGCACATCACGCCCTACATCATCGAGCCGTCGGCGGGGGTGGACCGGCCGCTGCTGGCGTTCATCGTGGACGCCTACCGTGAGGAGGAGGTGCGCGGCGAGAAGCGGGTGGTGCTGCGGCTGCACCCGGCCCTGGCGCCGGTGAAGGCGACGGTGCTGCCTCTGAGCCGCAACGAGAAGCTGGTACCGAAGGCGCGGGAGGTGTGGGCGATGCTGCGTCCGCACTTCATGACGCTGTACGACGACGCGCAGAGCATCGGGCGGCGGTACCGTCGGCAGGATGAGATCGGGACGCCGTACTGCGTGACGGTGGACTTCGATACGCTGGAGGACGAGGCGGTGACGATCCGGGAGCGGGACTCGATGGAGCAGGCGCGGGTGCCGGTGTCGGGGCTGGTCGAGGCGCTTCGGGAGCGGCTGCCTCCCTGTTGATTGTTATTGTTTGGAGAAAACTTTTTTTCTCCGAATCTACAGGTTGTGATCCTGGTTGATTGACCGTCGGTGGCGGGCCCCCGGGGCGTGGCCCCGGCCCCAACGGCTGCCGCGCGGGCGGGAAGGGCTCTTTCTTTCCCACCCGCCCGCCCAGGGAAGTTAGTCAGGAATCTCAGGGGGACACCCCCTGTAACCCCCGGCAGAGGGGGAATCCCCCTCTGCACTCCCTCTTTATGCGGGTTGACGGCGGTGTTAGAATAAGCGTTCGAAGGGGCGAAATCCAAGGGGTTGGTGGCACAGCAAGGCAGGGGCGCCTGCTAGAGGTCTGGGGGCTGTGCCCCCGGCCCCCCCTTGCTGCCGCTGCTGCCAGAGGGCGTGGTTCTTCCCACCCGCCCACCCAGGGAGGTTATTGAGCAAACAGGGGGACACCCCCTGTGACCCCCGGCAGAGGGGGAAATCCCCCTCTGCACTCCCCCTTCCAACGGCCTGACGGCGGTGATAGGATAAGTGTTCCAGGGAGTAAGGGCCGAAGAGACGGTGGCGCAACAAGAAACTGTGTCTAGTAGCAGCAGCCAGGCCACAAAGGGGCACGCGACGGCATGAAGTTGATTCGCTCAGTACGCATCGAACGGTTCAGATCGCTGGCAAATGTCGAACTTAAGGAGCTTTCTGACTTTGTGGTGCTTGTGGGGCCCAACAACTCTGGAAAATCCAACGTCCTACGCGCGCTCAATCTGTTTTTCAACGATGAGACTGATCCCAACAGCCTCTTGGACTTCGCCGTTGACTACCACCTTGGTCGATCCAAGCCCCAGAAGAGGATTGCAGTCTCGGTCGAGTTCTCGCTGCCAGCGGCCTTCGGATTTAACAAGAAAATACGCTCCGCCGAAGAGTATGTGGGCCGCCACTTCTACATAAGAAAAGCGTGGACACTGGAAACAACACACGAGCCAACCTTCGAATACAGCGAGGACGGAACACAGTACAAGACCGTCGATGGCGAAGGGAGGCGTAAGGTCCGGCAGTTCCTAGACCTCATTTCATTCAGGTATATACCAAATCGAGCTGTACCTGCGGCGGTGGTGCGAAACGAATGGTCTGCGGTGCAAGCAGAGCTAGCTCGGCGTGTAGGGAAAAGGAGCCAGTTACCCTTCGATGTGCTGAAGAGTTACGCCAAGAGCATGATTCAGCCCTTCGCGGACGATATCAAGGAGTCGCTGCAGATTGGCGATCTGGAGTTGGCAACGCCGATGGATCTCAAGGACGTCGTCTTCTCTTCCATCGGGCTAAGAGTGCCAGTGGGCAAGAGCGGAGCTATCGAGGACACTTCGCTCGGGGCCGGTGCTCAAGGGATTCTGATGTTTTGCATGCTTCACCTGATAGATAAGGCCCGTTTTCGCAACTATGGCTGGACTCAGGCGGCGGTCTGGGCAATTGAGGAGCCCGAGTCCTCACTCCACCGGGACCTCCAGTTGAGGGCGGCTTCACTCCTGAACTCCTACACACAAGATGACCAGAGATTCCAGATACTCATCACAACACACAACGAGATCTTTGTAGAGTCAGCGAGGAGCGGCTTCGCCGTCAAGCTTCACCCTGACCGTGGAAGCACTGTGGTAGAAGCTCGATCGATCCGGGAGTTGGCAGACGAAGCAGCCAGTGAGCTAGTCACCGGGTGGGCGCCCCCCGTTTTGAAGTTCCCTCAACGATGCGTCGTGCTGACCGAGGGCCCGACAGACTGCAGAATCTTGACGAGGGCCGCGCAACTCACAGACATTGGGGTGCACCTGAAGTTCTGCACCGTGTCAGAGCTTGATGCCACCTTCCAGGGTGATGGCTACGACCAAATCATCAACTTCGTGAAGCGGCACTCTCCTGTCCTCCGGAATCGCTCGCCACGATATCCTCTGCTTGTGCTTGTGGACTGGGAGAATGGCGAGTACCGCGTGTCAGACGTGGCCAAGAAGTACGGCAAAGACGGAGCCAGACATGTCAGCAGAATGCGCGAAGAGTGGTGCGATCCCGCGGTCGGCTCTACGTTCAAAGGTATCGAACGCATGTTGTCGCCAAGGATTCTCGAAATGGCGAGCAAGTGTGGTATCCCGGGGATTGGCAGGTTGGAGGATGGTGGTTTCGTCGTCGCTGATTCTGACTCACTGAAGGCGGCCAAGACACGGCTGTGCGACCTTTTCTGCCAAGCGGCCATACCCGAGGATTGTGGAGCGCTGCGCCCAGGTCTCGAATGGGCTGAGGGCGTGAGCAAGGGCCACCTTCTCTAGTCACATTCGAGAACTGCGGTAGCTACTACCATCCACGGGGGGCCAGCTCCATCGGCGGGAAGAAGATACTGCTCGATGATAGCGGCAGGCGATTGATCGCGCGGTAGATAGGGAGCGCTGAGACATGGAAGCACTTGTTGTCGTTCTGCTGGTGGTGCTAGTGGCCGTGGTCGGGCTGCTGGCGTGGGAGTTGCTGCGAGGCCGGCGGGGGCAGCCGTCCGCCGAGATGGCGCAGATGCTGAATATGACGCAGCAGAATCTGACACAGCGCATCGACGCGCTCGACCAGAGGCTGTCGCAGAATCTGAACGCGGTGCAGCAGACGGTGTCGCAGTCGATGGCGTCGACGCAGGAGACGATAGGGCGCGTGGGGCAGCAGCTGGGCCGGCTGGAGCAGTCGAGCAAGCAGATGCTGGAGGTGGGGCAGGATATCGGGCAGCTCCAGGATATCCTCAAGCCGCCGAAGATGCGCGGCGGGTTCGGGGAGCTGCTGCTGGAGAATCTGCTGGCGCAGATCCTGCCGCCGGCGAACTATACTTTCCAGCATCGCTTCCGCAGCGGGGAGATGGTGGACGCGGTGATCCGCCTCGGCGGCGGGCTGGTGCCCATCGACTCGAAGTTCCCGCTGGAGAGTTTCAACCGGGTAGTCGCCGCAGAGTCGGAGGAGGAGCGGACGAGCCTGCGGCGGGCGTTCCTGCGGGACGTGCGAAAGCATGTGGACGCGGTGGCGCGCTATATCATGCCGGACGAGGGGACGTTCGAGTTCGCGCTGATGTATATCCCCGCCGAGGGGGTGTACTACGAGACGTTCTCGCGGGATGACGCGTCGGACGAGCAGGAGAGTCTGTCGGCGTACGCGCTGTCGAGAAGGGTGATCCCGGTGTCGCCGAACAGCTTCTACGGGTATCTGCAGGCGATCGTGCTGGGGCTGAAGGGGCTGCGGGTGGAGGAGCGGGCGCGGGAGATCATCGATCACCTGGCGCGTCTGGGCAAGGAGTTCGGGCGGTTTCGCGAGGAGTTCGATGTGCTGGGCACGCACGTCGGGCGGGCGAAGACGAAGTATGACGAGCTGGATAAGCGGGTGGGCCGGATGAGCGACCGGCTGCTGCTGCCGCTGCAGGATGAGTGGGCGAGTCTGCCGCCGGGCGAGGAGGTCGAGCGGGAGGCGTGACAGCTTCGGGCGATCGGGACTAAGGCGCGACCCCAGCCTGAAGGCTGGGGCATGAAACGGTGCAACTGCCGTCCGGCTCGCATCGCGTCGGCTTTGCTGGGGAAGCAGCCTGGGGGTTGAACAGGCTGCTGAAGAAGGCCCTCGCCACCTCGGCCACGTCGCACGTCCTTCCGCGGAAGGACGGCTCGCGGCCTGGTTTCCTGAATCTGGGGGGACACCCCCCAGACCCCCTGACAGGGGGCTCTGCCCCCTGTACCCCCGCTCCTGCGAGTCTTACGGCATCCTATTAAAACCATCAGCTGATGGTTCAAAAACCGCATCGGCAGGGGGACAGGCGGAAGCAGGGGCACTGCACCCGCGCGGGAGGTGGGCCCAACTGTTCCCATTCGTCAGGCGGGCTTGATGGCGTTGACGCGGGCGCGGACGGCGTCCTTGTCCTTGTACCACTTGGCGTTGAGCTCGCTGAACTCTTTGGCGCTGTCCGGCACGTCGTCTTCGGCGAAGATGGCGGTAACGGGGCAGGAGGGCTCGCAGGCGCCGCAGTCGATGCACTCGTTGGGGTCGATGTAGAGCATGCGGTCGGCGTCGCCATCATCGTGGATGCAGTCGACGGGGCAGACGTCGACGCAGGCCCTGTCCTTGACGTCGATGCAGGGGTCAGTGATTACGTAGGCCATAGTCTGTTCTCACCTCCAGATTACTGGCGCCATTGTACCGAAGGCCCGCGCTTTGGGGGAAGCGGTTTGGGAAGGGAACGGCTGCTAAAGGGCAGCATCGCTCAAGTGGCAGGGCCTTAGGATGGGGTGGTTCACTTCTCGACGATCACTTGGCCTTTCATCGACGGGTGGATGGAGCAGTGATAGTTGAAGGTGCCTGCGGTGTCGAACGTCTTCGAGCAGCTCCTCTCTCTAGCAGGCTGCTGAGGAAGCCCCTCGACGCCTCGGCCACGTCGCACGCCGCCTTCGGCGACGGCTCGCGGCCTGGTTTTCTGAATCTGGGGGGACACCCCCCAGACCCCCTGACAGGGGGCTCTGCCCCCTGTACCCCCGCTCCTGCGAGTTCTTCAGCACCCTGCTAGGCTAGTTGCCCGGACTTGCAGGAGCCACTCCCGACTTCTGGACTATCACTTGGCCTTTCATCTGTGGGTGAATGGAGCAGTGGTAGTCGAAGGCGCCTTCCGTGTCAAACGTCTTGGAGTAGCTCTTCCCCTTGGAGAGGTCGCCGCTGTCGATGCCGCCGTCGCCGGCTACGGTGTGGGCCGCCGAGTCCTGGTTCGTCCAGGTGACTGTCCGGCCGACCTTGATGGTGATGGTCTTGGGCTCGAAGGCGAAGTTCTTGATCTCGACGGAAGCGCCTTGCGCCCCGGGTGTGGCGGCCGTCTGGGTCGCCTGGGCCGTCGCTTTGGGCGTTCCCGCCGGGGAGGTAGCTCCCGGGGTCGCCTTCTCTTTCGAGCCGCCGCCGCAGGCAGAGGCGGCGAGGGCGCCGGCCAGGAGGGCCAGCAAAGCGACGGCGAGGACCAGTCTGTTTATGCCTGAAGCCATCGGAAGACCTCCTATCCGATATTGGGCCGACCGCTATCCAATCTTGAAATCGAAGAACCAGTATCCGATGCCGTAGAAGGCGTGGACGGCGACGACTGCGGCAAGGAGCAGGGCGTTGAGTCGATGAAGGGGAAGAACGGTGATCTTCCCCTTACTGAGTATTATACCACTCGCTACTTGGAGGATTACGACCAGTACCAGGGCGATGCCCAACCAGACGTTTATCGGCTTGTCAAACAGGACAGGAATGCTCATCTGTTCCTCCTTCCCATCGATCCGACCGGCCGCACGCTGCGGGTCTTCTGCCGGCTCTAGCTATCATTCAGGCCAGTGAAGTCGAAGAGATCTCCTTTCTCGACATCCACCAGTCCTCTGTCGGTGAGCTTCAGGGAGGGTATGACGGGGAGCGCCAGGAACGAGAGAACGGCGAAGGGCTCGGCCAGGGTGGCGCCGAGGGAACGCGCGGCGGCGTCGACGGCGGCCAGCCCCTCGGACACGGACTCGATGGGCTCGGTGGACATGAGGCCGAGCACGGGCAGGGGCAGGGCAGCGAGCGGGCGTCCGCCGGCGACGACGACGAGGCCGCCCTGCATCGTCGCTACCCGCTGGACGGCCTCATGGATGTCGTCGTCGTTGGCGCCGACGGCGATTATGTTGTGGGAGTCGTGGGCGTAGGAGGAGGCGAGGGCGCCGCGTTTGAGTCCGAAGCCAGTCACAAGACCGACGCCGATCCTCCCGCTCCCCTGATGTCTCTCGACGACGGCGAGCTTCAAGATGTCGCGCACGGGGTCGGGAAGGACGCTACCGCCCTCGACAGGCACCTCCTCGATGCGCCGTCCGGTGATGATCTGGCCGGGGATCGCCTCGATGACGGGGTAGCGGGCGCCGACCGCCGGCAGGACGAAGGACTCGCGGCTGAGGCTGCGGACGTTGAAGGAGTGCGTGAGCCGCTGGTCTACCTCCGCCGGCGCCGCGAAGAGGGCCTCGCCGTCTTCGGCGACGAGACGGCCATCAATGTAGACCTGTTGCGGTCGAAGAGAGCGCAGGTCATCGCAGACAAGAAGGTGGGCGCGGTAGCCCGGCGCGATGGCACCCAGGCCCGGTAGCTGGAAGCAGGCGGCGGCGTTGATGGTGGCAAGCTGGACGGCGCGCAGGGGGTCGAGGCCGAGGGCTATTGCCTTGCGCACCACGGCGTCGATGTCGCCGTCCTCCCGCAGGTCGCGGCAGGAGCGGTCGTCGACGACGAAGAGGCAGCGGGAGGCGGTGCGATCCGTGATCAGGGGCAGGAGGGCGGCCAGGTTCTTCTCGGTGGTGCCCTCACGGATCATGAGGTACATGCCGCGGCGCAGCTTCTCGCGTCCCTCTTCGAGAGTCGTCGATTCGTGGTCGGAGTGGGGGCCGGCGACGAGGTAGGCGTCGAGCGCCCTGCCGCTGAGCCCGGGGGCGTGGCCGTCGATAGGGCGGCCGGCGGCGGCCTCGATCCTCGCCAGGACCTCGGGCTGGGCCTGGATGACGCCGGGAAAGTCCATCATCTCGCCCAGGCCGATGGCGCCCTCTAGCTGGAGGGCGCGCTCGATCTCGTCCGGGCCTATGGACGCGCCGGCCGTCTCCAGCGCGGTCGCGGGGACGCAGGAGGGAACCATGAGGTAGAGCTCCAGGGGCAGGGCGGAGGCGGCGCGCACTACCTGCTCGACCCCCCACAGGCCGGCGACGTTGGCGATCTCGTGCAGGTCGGTGACGACGGCGGCGGTGCCATGCGCTACCACGGCGCGGGCATACTCGCCGATCGAGAGGTGAGAGCTTTCGATGTGGGTGTGGCCGTTGATGAAGGCGGGCAAGAGATAGCGTCCGCGCAGGTCGACGGTCCGGCGCGCGCGATAGCCGGGGCCGAGGGCGGCGACGCGACCGGCGAATACTATGACATCGGTCTCTTCGATCTCAGCGGTGAAGGTGTTGACGACGCGGCCATTGGTGAAGAGCAGGTCGCCGGTCGCGTCGCCGCGGGCGACCGCGATGATGTCGGGCAGGCTCATTGCTCTCCCTCCACGACGTAGATGTCGGGTAGGGCGCGATACTTCTCGCTGCAGTCGAGGCCGTAGCCGACGAGCCAGCCCTCGCCGACGGTGAAGCCGCGGTAGTCCACCGGGCGTTCCTTTTCGTTGCCGGCGTGAGTCCGAACGAGGAGGGCGCAGACACGCAGGCTCGCGGGCCCGCGGCGGGCGAGGTAGCGACGCAGGAAACGGAGGGTGCGGCCGGTATCGACGATGTCCTCGACGACGACGACATCTCTGCCTCGGAGGTCGCTGCCGGGGCGCAGGCGGACGCTTATCTTATCAGAGCCGGCGGTGCCCTTGAGACCGTAGCTCGATAGCTGTATGAAGTCGATCTCCGGGGGTTCGTCCATGAGGCGCGTGAGGTCGGCGAGGAAGACGTAGGCGCCCTTGAGGACGCCGAGGAAGAGGGGCGAGCGGCCTCGATAGTCGCGGGAAAGCTCGGCGGCGAGGGCGCGCACCCTGCGCTGTATCGCTCTCTGTGGGATAAGCCGCTGTAGGGCATCCATGCCGGTGACCTCCGCCTATAGTGTACTACGGGCGCGAGCGGCTGGGGGAGGAGGATGTTGCCGAACCCGTTCGGTGCTGTCAGATCTGCGGGATGAATGTCGCAGCGTTTCGTGTGAAGGGCGTTGTGCGCGTTGCGCGGCGTCGGCGTGGTGGCCGGAACATGGGCGTGGTTGCTCCCACCCACCCGCCCTAGGGGTGTTTTGGGGAATCAAGGAGACACCCCTTGAACCCCGGCAGAGAGGGATTCTCCCTCTCTGCACTCTCCCAGGGCTGCATTGGGCTGTTGAGGAAGCGTTGTGAGTGATGGGCGGCGTCGGCGTTGTCGGCGCAACATGGGCGCTTTTCTTCCCACCCGCCCGCCCTAGGGGTGTTTTGGGGAATCAGGGGGACACCCCCTGAAACCCC
>Ga0315294_10009128_pt1 | contig 10900 bp, 10 predicted proteins | sample YL17G13_40_MG_FD_203626 | JGI IMG/M metagenome (GOLD analysis project Ga0315294, IMG submission 203626) | Sediment microbial communities from Yellowstone Lake, YNP, Wyoming, USA - YL17G13_40 | ecosystem: Environmental > Aquatic > Freshwater > Lake > Sediment | place: USA: Wyoming | collected... | reverse complement strand
CAGGGAGTGATGGACAACGTCAATCGCCGCTTCTCCAACTATATCCTCGGCGTCACGGACGTAGTGGATCGCGACACGGGACAAACGTGGAAGGTCGAGGCCGGCCATAACTATTATTGGGCTAAGCCGGGCGGCGACGCCGTCGTCGGGACGAACACCTTCACCCGGCCGGACATCGACTTCACCCCGCTCAAAGAACTGAGATAGGAGCTCGGAAAATGACGGCATCGAGAAAATCATCCCTTAAAGAGCTCCAGACCATCCCCGGAGTCGGGCCGAACATCGCCGAGCACTTGTGGAAGCTCGGCATCCGGTCGGTGGCCGACCTTCGGGGCCGCGATCCCGAGGAGATTTACCGGGCGCTCAGCGAGCGCGAGGGCGGTCCGGTCGACCGCTGTGCTCTTTATGTCCTGCGCTGCGCGGTCTATTACGCGTCGCACAAGAAACATGATCCGGAAAAGCTGAAGTGGTTCAACTGGAAGGATAAAACTTAAAGCGGGAGCCAGGTGCCGATGCCCCGCTCCTTGGCCCGGCGATAAATCTCCGGCGCGACGGCCATATCGTCGAGGGCCAATCCCAGGTTCATGGCCATCGTCCGCTCACGGTCATGCTCTCGCCCCGGCTTTTTCCCGACGACGATCTCGCCCAGGTCCGCGTACGGCTCGGCCATGCCCTGAAAATAGCCGGTCGCGCGGACGTAGCGGAACTGAGGCAGATCGTCGGTGGCGAGCTTGTCCATCTCGGCCAACGCTTCGGGCCTCCAATAGCTGTCGTAATCGACGGCGCTGGCGAAGGCCCCCGGCTTGAGCCAGCCTTTCTCGATGACCGGTTCGGGCCGTTTGAGGATCGGCCCCGAGGTGACGACGATGTCGCAGTCGACGACGGCTTTTTTCGGATGATCGACGCCGATGATCTCGAGCCCCGTTTGCTGAGACATCTCCTCGACGAATTTCCGCTGAACATCGAGCGCGATATCGTAAGCATAGATCCGCTTGACTGGGAACGTCTTCGTCAAGGCCTGCACATGCGCTCGGCCCTGGGCGCCGCAGGCGAGAATGCCGAGCACCTCGCTCGTCCGGTGGGCCAGGTATTTAGCCGAAAGCGCCGAGGCCGCGCCGGTCCGATGGGCCGTGATCCAGGCGGCGTCCATGACCGCGGTGGGCAGGCCGGTCTCGACATCGTTCAGGACGATGAGGCCGGAGATATAAGGAAGCCCGATCTTCTGGTTCTCGGGAAAACCGCTGACCCATTTCATCCCGGCGGTTTTCAGTCCCGGGATGCAGACCGGCATGGCATGGATGAACGCGTCGCCCTTTGGATGAATGCCGGGCTTGGGCGGCATCTCGACCCACCCCTCCCCTTTCTCGCGGAAAGCCGCCTCGAGAAGGCCGATGATCGAGGGCATGTCCAAGGCTACCCGTTCAACATCGGCCCGGGACAGATAGAGCAGCTTCAGCGCAGCCTTTTCTTTCATGGGCTTTTTGAGTCTAACCTTTTCAGCCGTTTCGATATATAACATATGTGAAAACAGATTCGCAATGCTTGGAAAGAGCCATGTCCTGGAGCTTCGAAGGCGCCCGGGAGCCTATCGCGGAAATTTCTGAGATGAACCGGGAACGGGAAACCGCGATGTCCAAGACGGCCTTCTGGGACAGGCTGGCTCCCCGCAAACACAAACTTTACAATTACATTCGAAAATCTCTCAATTTCTCGGCCGACGCCGACGATGTCTTCCAGGAAACGGTCCTTCACGCTTTTCAGTACATCCGCTCCTATAACGAAGACAGCGACTTCGGCGCCTGGCTGTTCGGCATCGCCCACAACGAGATCAAAAAACATTACAAGAAGATCCCGAAAACCGCGGCGCCCATCGAACTCGAACGGTTGAGCTCCGCCGACACGAGCCATACACGGCATCTGGTCGGAGAGGTGTATCGTTACGCCGAGCGATTGAATCCCCGCCAACGGGAGGTCTTTTTTCTGTTCTATGACGGCGGTTTCTCGATGGCCGAGATCTCGGGCATAACCGGCCTCCGCGAAGGCAACATCAAATTCATCCTGAACCAGGCCCGGAACGCCCTCAAAACGACCCTTGGAGTATCCCATGACCGATGAAAAAAAACTGGATGAACAGATCGCCCGGCTCGTCCGGAGCGTCGAGCTCGGAGTCCCGCCGGAGGTGGAGGCCAAGATCCAAGAAGCGGCCGCCGATCTTCGGCCTCGCGCCGGACGATTTTGGCTGCGCCGGCCATTCTGGTTGACTTTGATCCCAAGCGCGGCCGCCGTTTTGTTAGCCGTGATCGCACTGCTTCCCACGCCTCAAAAGCCCCTATCGCCGATCGCCGAGATCCGCACGGAATTCGAGATCGCCGACAAGAACATCAAGATCATTTTCATTCAAAAACCCGATTTCAATCTTTTTAAGGAGAATTGACATGAATAAAAACTACAGACTTTCCTACCTGGCCGTCGTCCTCGCCTTCATTGTCGCCTTCGCCGGAACAGGCATCGCCCTGTTCGCCCAAGCGACACCCGTTCAATCACAAGGAGAGGTCCAAAAAACGTCCGATCAGGCGAAGACGGAAGCCCAGGACTGGAAAGCGCAGCAGGAAAAAGCCATCCAGGAGCGAGCGGAGATGGAAGCCGTCGTTAAAACGTACACCCTGAAATACATCAACGCCTCGGACTTCATGCGCTCCGCGAAGTTCTACGTTTACGACTCTTCAGGGACCGAAACGACGCTGACCGTCAAAATCCCCAAAAAGAACATCCCGGATTTCGAAGCCCTCCTCAAGAAACTCGACGTGGAGAAAAAGAACATCCAGTTCCAAGTGTACGCAATCGTCGCTTCCAAGGATGATCTCCCCGAATCTTACCAAAGCTATCTCAAAACCGAGACGAAGGAGATCGTCGACCGGGATCTCAAGCGGGTTCTCGATGAAATGAAGGGCCTTTGGAACTTCAAGCACTACTGGGTGGAAACGCCGTCATTCATGATCGCCAAGGACGGAGCGGAGTCGAATCACGCCAAGCTGGTCAGCCGCCACGACTTCGAGTTTTACCTGCGGAACGTCCAGCTGAGGGGGGAAGAGTCCGGCAAACGGATCATTTCGGTCGGCGAGATCCGGCTGATCCAATCGACCAATACGCCGAACGGCAAATCCGAACAGAACTTGATCGACACGAGCAACATCACCTTCAAGGAGAAGGGATACCTGGTCGTCGGCGTCAGCGGCCTGACCACGGGCTGGAGCGGCGCGGCCCTCATCCTCGTCATCAGCGCCGAGATTAAATAATCACTCCCTTTCCCTCTCCTCGATTGAGATGACGGTAAGAGAGGCGGTCGCAGCGACATGGAGGGTTTAGCCCTCCCGATTCGGACTTCGAGGGAAGCCGGCTCGGAAGAAGCCGGCCGGCGAAGCATGTTTGAGCTTCCCGGCATACTCCCGTTATTAGGAAGCCGGGAAGCGAGTTCTGAGCCGCCGAGAAGGACGATGAGGGAGCGGCGTTAAAAACCCGAATCGAGCAAGGCCGCTTCTCTCATCGTCATTTCAATATTCCCCTCACCTCTTCTGTTGCGGCTGGGGCGGACGCTGCCAGACGATCTTCATGTTGTGCTTGCCGCGGGTCGTGATCTCTGGATTGACGTCGAGCTTGCAAAGCGCGGGCTTGTTGCCGATATCGATGGCGACGGCGTAGGCCAGCTTGGTGACCTTTTCCATCTTCTTGTAATCGATCCGCTCCTCGAGGTCGGTCTCCTGGTGATAGTCGGGGGTCGTTCCGCTGAAGAGCCAGACGCCGGGGATGCCGTAGCGGATATAGGGATACTGGTCGCTGCGGAAGAAGAAGCGGCTCGGCTCGCCCGGATCATCATATTTATAGTCCAGCTTGAGCCCGACGGTGCGGGCGTTCATGTCCTTGATGCTCTTGTCAAACTCCGTGCTGAGCTTGTTCGAACCGATGATATACAGGCTGTTCGGATCGCTGCGGGAGACCATGTCCAGATTGAGGTTAGCGCTGATTTTCTCAACAGGAACAGGGCAGTGCTGAACGAAATAATAGGAGCCGACGAGGCCCTTTTCTTCGGCCGTGTTCCATATGAAGATGACCGAGCGTTTCGGCCGCTCGACCAGCAGCGCCTTGGCGATCTCGAACATGGCCACGCCGCCCGAGATGTTGTCGTCGGCGCCGGGAAAGATGCGGCCTTCGCGCATCGGGAGGTGATCGTGATGAGAGCTGATTGTGACATATTCCTCTTTGAGCTTGGCGTCGCTCCCGGGAAGATAAGCGACGACGTTAAGCGTCTTGGTCGTCCGGACGTTCAACAAGACCGCGATATCCAACGTCGTCCCGGTGATCGCTTTCGGAGGAACCGGCTTTTGCTGGGCCAGCGCTTCGAAAACCTGTTCGAGCTCGGCCATGGAAAGGCCAAGGATTGTCGCGCCGGCTTCATGCCTGACCTCGGCCGTATAGAAGGGCGCCTGAGCCGCGGGCTGAACGAAAGCCACCGCCGGTTGCGTCCCCGTTGGCTGCGCCGCCGGAAGCGCGGGATTACGGGTATCGACATCATGAAAACGCGTCCTTTCGCTTATATCGAACGTCAGCCCTTTCTTGAGCAAATTGTCCTCGCGGGCCTGACTGATGATGGTCACCTGCCCTAACGCCCCTTTCTCGCGAAGGAGCCGGCCCCGGGCGGCCTGGGCGGCCAGCCCCGGCGGCAGCGATCTCACGGATAGAACCTCGGCGCCGGCGGGCGCCGGCGGGAGCGGGACTTCGAGGGCGACCGCGATCTTGCCCCGGAGATCGATCCCCTCGAAATCCTCGGCTTTCTGCCCGGAACCGAGGAAAACGATGTCCCCCGCCACGGACCAGGACCCGCCGGTGCGGGTGGTCGTCGTAAATCCCTGCGGAAAATAGAATTTCCGCTCGCCCATTCCGCCGACGACGCGAAGATAGGACTTGGCCGGAGAGATCGAGGTGACCTCGACCGGGACTTCCTGATAATAGGAGCCGTTGGGCAGGAGCGGCTTCAAGCCGATCTGCTGAGCGACCAGGGCGATATATTTCGAGGCGATATCAAGCTCCACTGAGGGGGTATTACGGCCTTGAAACTCCTTGGCCGCGAGGAACTGCATATGGAACTTCATATTCTCGGCCGAGATCGCCTTGAGCCCCTTGGACTGGGCGCCGGCGATGGCCGCCCAGCCGAGGACAAGAACGACCGCGATTACAAATAGCCTCCGTTTTCGATCTCTCATGATCCCTCCTTCGTTCATTCGATCCTCTTGATGATGTGCCAGCCGTATTTCGACCTCAGCGGATCATAAACGGCGATCCCGATGCCGCCGACGGGCAAACTGAAACCCACGTCGCCGAAGCTCCGGACCATCCCGGTCCGCAAGTACTCCTTCTTTTCTTTGTTCGGCGCAACGTCGATGTTCGTCATCTTGTAGATCCCCGGATATTCGTCATCGGTGTATTTCTTGACCAAGGCATCGAAGTCCTCCCCTTTTTTGGCCCGCTCAAAGATCTCCATGGCCAGGGCTAGGGCTTCCTCCGAAGTCCGGGTGACTTTGGGCTCGGGGATCGATCCCTTGAAGGCGATCAGGATATGCTGGACGGCGACCCGGTCAGGCTCGCCCGGGGCTTTCCGCGGTTGAACGGCCGAGAGGAAGTTCTCGATCTCATCGATCTCCTTGGGCACGCCTTTGGTCAGCACTTCGCAGCCGTCCTTGGTGATGAGGACGGTGTCCTCGACCCGGATGCCGATGTTCTTTTCGGGATAATAGAGAGCCGGTTCGATGGCGAAGACCATTCCTTCCTGGAGGGGCAGGCCGCGCGGGCCGACATCGTGGACGCATAATCCGACGAAATGGCCCAGGCCGCCTCTCAACCCGCGGCTGTCGAGGCCTTTCTTTTTCATATATTCGTCCACGTATTTCGCCACATCGGCGCCGGTGACGCCGGGTTTGTAAGCCTCGAGGCAAGCTTTCTCGACCTCGAGCACGACCTGATAGACCTCGCGCTGTTCCTTGGTGAACTTGCCGTTGACCGGCCAGGTCCGGGTGATATCCATACAAAGTTGGTCGAGGTCGGCTCCGAAGTCCATCAAGACAAGATCGCCCGCCTCGGTCTTGCGCCCATTCTTTTCATAGTGCCAGACACAGGTGTTGGGACCGGAGCCGACGATGGGCGGATAGGCAGCGCCGCGGGCGCCGCCCTTGAGGATGGTGTTCATGGCCGCCGCCTCGATCTCGTATTCAAAGACGCCGGGCCGGCCGGCGAGCATGGCCTGTTTGACGGCTTCCGCGGAGAGGCGCCCGTTCCTCTTCAAAATGGCGATCTCCTCGGGAGTTTTGAGATAGCGGAGCGAGTCGATGAACGGCGTGACGTCCTTGAATTCGAAGGACGGATAGCGCTCTTTGAGCTTCTGGATCCGGTGGCCGTCGAGCGAGATCTGGTCGTTGTAATGCGTCCGGTTCTTGCGACCGGCGAAAAGAGCCACTTCGCCCCGGTCGTTGTCCACGGTGTCGCCCGGCTGCAGGCGCAGCCAAGCCGGGGCGAAGGTCCGCGCGCTGCGGGCGATGAACTCGTCGAGATAGGTGATTTCGAACAGGTTGGCCAGACCCAGCTTGTCCTTGGCCTTCTCGTCGGCGAGCAGGTTGGGCCCGCTGACCATCGCTTCGCGCGGCGTCTGGCGCGGCAGGAAGAGATGGGCGTCCTTGGTCTTCGCGTTCAAGATAAGGACCGCGCCCAGGTCGTCGACGCCCGTGAAGTAGAAGAAATCGTTGTCCTGCCGGAAATGGGCGCCGGCCTGGGGAAGGGCCTCGCCGAAAAGGACAATCATCCCTTCCTTAGCCTTGTCCGCCAGCGCCGCCCGGCGGCGGACGAACTCGTCCTTCGTGTAGCCCGAACGCTGGGCGAAGGCGGAAGAGACGAACAGGAGGCCGAGCCAAAGACAGAAACTGGATTTTAAGAGCAAATTTTTGCGCATAATGAAAATCCTTTGTTGGCGAAGAATCAGCCGGGGATCCGGGCGATGGAGAGGATCTTGACCGGGGGCTTGAGATTCTGGCCGTCGGCCGGCTGTTTCTGGATCTTGCGGACGACCTCCATGCCGGCGATGACCCGGCCGAAAGCGGCGAACCCCTGGCCGTCGGCGTTCCGTTTCCCGCCGAAATCGAGCTCGGGGTGGTCATTGACGCAGAAGAAGAAGCTCGAGGTGGCCGTGTCGGGGCCGCCCCGGGCCATCGAGATCACGCCGTCCAGATGCTTGATCCCGGTCACCGACGTCCGCTCGAGCTTGATGGCCGGGAAGCTCTTGTCCGCGGAAAGCTGTCCGCCTTGGATGACTTCGATCTTGACGGCGTTGGAGGGCTGGTTGTCCAGAGTCACGGTCCGGTGGAAGATCAATCCGTCATAGAGCTTGGCGTCGACGTATTTCAGGAAATTCGCGGCCGTGACCGGCGCCTTGTCCTGATAGATCTCGACCGCAATCTCGCCCAATTCGGTCTTGATGAGAACTTTGGGATTCTGGTCGGCGAATATGAGGATCGGAACGAGGGCGATCATGGCCGAAAACAGGAATGCTTTCTTCATGCGCGTCCTCCTTGCGGCTGGCCGGAAAAGTTCGGCATTTGGAATCGGTTATATATCAGCAAAAAATTGATGTCAAATGGACCGGTTCGCGGCGCGGGGCGTTTGACAAGGGGTTTTGTTCTCAATATTGTAAAGGGGATGTTCAGGCAGGGACAAGCTCCGGTTCGAAGGACACCGATAAAAAAAAGAGCGCTTTTTTCCCTTGGGACCGTTCTTCTCCTGATCTTGCTTTCCGGAGGGACCGTGACGGATTTCAGAGAATCGATCCCCAAAAAGATTTTGGACTGGCAGGCGACCGGGAAGGACATGGTCTATGACCGGAAAACGCTGTTCGACTACATGGATGGAGGAGCGGAGGTCTATCTCGCCTTTGATTTCAAAGAGGCCTTCGTCCGGAAATATCAGGATCCGGCCAAGGAAGAGATCGCCCTCGACATCTATGACATGGGCTCCCCCGAGGAAGCCTTCGGCATCTTCTCCTGCGACCGGCAGGACCCGGGTGTCGGGATCGGCCAGGAATCGGAATACGGCCCCGGCCTGCTTCGATTCCATCAGGGCCGTTATTTCGTCTCGATCACGGCGGCCGGGGACGAGAAAAAAGCGGAAAAGGCGATCCTCGAACTTGGGAAAGCCGTCGCTCCCCTTCTCGGACCGCCCGGCGCCCGCCCCGCTCTGCTCGGCTGCCTGCCCGAAACAGGCTTGAAAAAGGACCGGACCAGCTATTTCCACAGCGCCGTCAACCTCAACAACCGCTTCTACTTGGCCGGGGATAACATTCTCAACCTGGACGCGCGGACGGACTGCGTCTTCGCCGAATATGAGGCGGGCGGGGCGGAAGCGGGGAATCTTCTCATCATCCGCTATCCCGATGAAAATCGGGCCCAGGCGGCCTATCGATTCTTTAACAAAGCCTATCTCCCGCCGAATGCCGCAGCCGGCGCGGCCCAGGCCGAGGACCGGACCTGGACCGTAGCCCGGGTCCGGACGAATTTCGTGGCCATCGTGTTTAAAGCGCCGATGAAAGACGACGCGGAGCGCCTTCATTCCGCTGTCCGCTATCCCCGAAAATGAGGTCGACATGAAATACACCCTGACCCGACGCGATCTTCTCCGCGGAGCCGCCGCCGCAGTCCTTGGGACGGCCGTCGGCTTCCCCCAGGAATCGACCGCCCCGGCCAAGAAGTCCCGGGTGATCCTCATCCGCCACAAGGACGCTCTGGACGAGAACTCCCAGTTCAACGAGAAGGTCATCCAGCAGATGCTGGACGAGGCCGTCATGAAACTGCTGGACCAAAGCGACCCGGTAGCGGCCTTCCGCCGGCTCGTCAAGCCCGAGGACGTCGTCGGCATTAAAAGCAATGTCTGGTCCTATCTCCCGACCCCGCCCGAGGTCGAGAAGGCCGTCAAGCGCCGCTTGCTCGACGCCGGCGTCAAGGAAGAGTCCATCGCCATCGACGACCACACGGTCCGGACGAACCCGATCTTCGTTAAGTCCACGGCCCTGTTCAACGTCCGGCCCCTGCGGACGCACTACCTGGCCGGAATGTCCGGATGCATTAAGAACTACATCATGTTCGACGTTTCCCAGCCGGACCATCATCCTGACAGCTGCGCCAGTCTGGGCAGCCTGTTCCATCTTTCCCAGGTCAAGGGGAAGACCCGGCTGAACATCCTCTGCGTCCTGACGCCGCAGTATTACGGCCGCGGCCCGCACAACTTCAGCCGCCGCTACGTCTGGAATTACAAAGGGCTGATCGTGGGCCAGGACGTCGTCGCCGTCGACACCATCGGCCTGCGCCTGCTCATGGCCAAGCGCCGGATAGAGCTCGGCCCGGCCCAGGAGATCCCGCCGGTGCCCAAACATATCCAGCTCGCCGACACCAAGTACGAGATCGGGACGAGCGACCTGAACAAGATCGAATTGATCAAGCTGGGCTGGCCCGACGAGATCCTGATTTGACGCGAACAAGATCGCTTCTGTCATCGCGAGGCCTCTTGGCCGTGGCGATCTCCAAAATAGAATTCTGTGGGGTGGAAGAATATGTCTAATACCAAACGCGGATATATGATCATCCTTTTGGTCATCGTCCTAGGCGCATTCCAAAGCTCCCCCCTTGCCGCTCAGAACATCCGGAAGCTCAGCTATGCCGGTTCGGCCCTATGGACGAAGGCCCAGGACATCGAGATCGATGGAGACGTGGTCTACTGCGCCTTTCAGAACGGGCTCGCCATTTACAATATCGCCGATAAAAAAAATCCCGTCCGGCTCTCCCAAATATATCTCGGCGGGGGATTCGCCCTCGAAGTGAAGGACCGGTTGGTGTATCTGGCCGCGGGAGATAAGGGACTGGCGATCATCGACGTTTCCGATCCGAACGCACCGGCCCTAAAAGGGATGCTCGACACCGAAGGAGAAGCCCGGGAGGTCGCTCTCAGCGGAACTTATGCCTTCGTCGCCGACGGTCCGGCAGGTCTGGTGGTCGCCGATTTCCGCGATCCCTCGGCTCCGAAAATCATCGCGACATGGGACTCGCCGGGCGAGACGTTCGGTTTGGCCCTCCGCGGAGATCTTCTTTATCTCGCGGACGGGAGCGCGGGTCTGCAGATCCTCAATGTCAAAAATCCGGCCAAACCGGCTCCGGTCGGGGCCCTCGACACCGACGGGACGGCGGAATCGATCGCCCTGGCCGGCAATCATGCCTATATCGCCGACGGCGCCTCGGGCATCAAGATCGTGGATATCGGCAATCCGTCCGGGCCGCGGCTCACGGCGACAATGACCGCGTCCGGTTATGCCCGGAGCGTATCGGCCGAAGGAAAGGTTCTCTGCGCCGGCAACCTCTATGACGGCGGTTTCCAGGTCATCGACATTTCGAATCCCGCCGCTCCCGCCGTCGTCTCGACCAACAAATACACCATGTACAACGAGGGCTGGAGAGTGGTCCTGAAAGGGAATATCGTCCATGTCGTGGATTATTTTTCGGGCATCTTCTTCATGGACATCACGAACCCTCAACAGCCCTTGACGGCCGGCTCGATTTTCACCCCCAGCTCGATCGTGGCCGCGGCCGCCCAAGACCATTACGCCTTTGCCGTGGGCGAGCTGTCCGGTCTCCAGGTGCTCGATATCGCCGATCCGTCCCGGCCTCGATCCCTCGGCTCCACGCCAATCTTCCGGGGCGTCCAGGGCTTGACCGTAAGCGGGAACCAGGCCTATGTGACCGACCGCTGGTCCGTCCGGATCTTCGATATCACAACGCCCGCCAAGCCCCGCCAGGTTCGAGCCCTGAACTCGCCCGCG
>Ga0315294_10009125_pt1 | contig 10901 bp, 10 predicted proteins | sample YL17G13_40_MG_FD_203626 | JGI IMG/M metagenome (GOLD analysis project Ga0315294, IMG submission 203626) | Sediment microbial communities from Yellowstone Lake, YNP, Wyoming, USA - YL17G13_40 | ecosystem: Environmental > Aquatic > Freshwater > Lake > Sediment | place: USA: Wyoming | collected... | reverse complement strand
TGGTAAGAACCGCAGAGATCAAAAGCTCTTCCTGCTCAGACATATTGGAAGTGTCAATTAAGACTACCTTCCCCAGGCTTAAATCATTAATCACGTTCAGAGTGATGGAGACCTGTGGGTCACCGTGTACAAAAGGAAGCCTCAAAATCTGCTCAGCCCTTCTCTGGATAACCCCGATGGTTGATTCAAAAAATGCACCGCCTGAGGATATGCTCATCGCCAGCTCCTGAATAGAGCTTTTCGTCACCCCCACTAACCAATCATGCCTGAAATGGTGAGATAAAGCATATAGAGCCTCAACTTGAGCCTGCGTAAAACCATAAATGTGCCTGACGTCCTTTATCTCTATCTCTTTGGAGCTTATCTTGAGCTTATTATAAGGTCCCTTTAGATCTCTGGAAGAATAGACCCTCAGTCTATCTTTTGCCAGAGGATGGTCAACCAGCCCTTTGTGTTTCGGGTCACCCCCACCGTCATAATATTCACCGTGCGGGTCTAAGATCAGCATTCCGTATCTGCCCGATTCCAAGACTGAAGAAGCCAAAACTTTCATCAGATTACTTTTCCCCATCCCGGTAGTGGCAAATATCCCTATGTGATATGGAAACAGCTCTCCGCTGATTCCGATTTTAAAATCCAGAATTTCCTCACCTGAACGCAAAGAGCCGACCTCGACATCCCCCATATATTTTTTCAGGAAAAGAAAATCCTCATTATTCGGAGTTCTAACCCTGGAGAAATGCTCCGGTATGGTTCTGGGCTTTTTGAATTGGTGATTTTTGACATAACCTAAAGGCACACATCTACCGATCTTGAAAAGCCTTCTCTCTTTTTCCTGAAACTGGTAAGACTCATCCTGCCGGTCTAAAAGCATCATATTCCCTGCAGTGCGCGAAGCCCAATCCGGATCAGTTGCCTCAACCCCGTAGCTGACATCTACAATCCTTAGATAGAAAGGAAGATTCCGCTCCTCGTCCAGAGCAACCAGGATATCCCCCAAATGCAGCTCCTCCTCATAAAAAGTCCGGAAATAAATCTCAGTAATGCTTTTGCCGATAATCCTGCCTTTGTAATCCATTTTTTCTCCTCTGTGTAGGGGCACGGAGTGCCGTGCCCCTACTGTGTGTTCGCCTGTATTTTCTACAACAAGAGCTTCGCTATAAATTACATTTTATGAACCTCAAAATATTCTTTCATCCGAAACTATTGTGAAAACCTTATCACTTACATGCATTTGTACTTTTCCGAATCTGGGGCAACAGTAATGCATGCTTACGAAAATAAAAAAAGTAACATCCCAGCCGTCTCCTGCTCTAACCACAGAGGGAGGCATGATTTCATCTTTCTTCAAACGCAAAACTGATTTAGCGAATTTTTCATAGTCTTCGAAAGTACTCCATTCTTTGATCTCTTTAGCTAATTCCATAGGATTAGAGATAACTTTGATACCATCCCAGGATGTTATTTCTATACAATAAAATAGAACTGACAATGGAAGGATATTCTTCTTTTCTAACATATTGTTATTGAACAAATAATCTATCATTTTGCCAAACTCATTCTGCCCTTCAAAACGAAATAATCTGAAAGTCTTCAAATCATCAGAAACTGCTACTACAAAAGGCACAGGATGGCTAAATAGGATATGAATACTATCCATCTCAATTTTGTCAGTAGCGATCTCATAAATTGCCACGCCTTCCGTCTTGAATTCTGGAGTTTGCTGCACGGAATATTTCGAGTAAAGTGCCTCGTTTAATTTGCTATCTATTTCACTTAAGCTATCTTTTTCTAAGTCTAGACTGTAAAAATCTTTTATCTTTTCCTCCTGAGCTGCCAACAAGGCTATCTTCTTTGAAACCTCTTCTTTCCTCACATCCCTGCGGAAGCCAATTACGGAAAGAAAAATAAGGCAAGTGAAAATATTCAAAATAAGCTTTTTCATAATGCACCTTCTTTATTTCTTATCTGCGAAGAAATAATTTGTGTTTTTGCCTAAATTGAAAATCTCACCTTCTAATTTATCCAAACCCACCCTTTCCGGATTTTCCCTATCCAGGTGCCATTTCAGGGGGTTATTCTGGATATATTGCCTGATTTTGAATAGTTTATCCTCATTCCTAATGACATGTTCATAATAGTTGCGTTGCCAGACAGATGCACCGGGTGTGCCGCGAATCTGGTTAATTCGATTAGTCACAGCCGATTTGAATGACCGAACTATGGTCGGAAATGAATTTGCTACCGGTCTGCTGAACCGTTCAACTGTAGGGGCACGGCGCGCCGTGCCCCTACCATCATCTATAATCAGAATAACACCATGAAAATGATTTGGCATGATAATATATTCATCTAATATTATATCCTTTCGTAATTCGGCTGTTTTTAACCACTCTCTCTTGACGATAATACCTCTTTCATTTAATTCCATTTCCTCGTTAACCACATCTCCAAATAGAAATTCACCCCCGTCCGTGCATATCGTCACAAAATATCCACCCGCCTGGGAATAATCGTATTCCTTTAATCGAATTGACCTGCGGTGATGTTTTTCTAAATTATGTGTCATTGTCTTTGTTCTGAATCTTCCATTTTCCTTGTTTTGTTCTCCTTTTGTTTTTATCCGTCATTCGTCATCCGTCATTTTTTTATTTATTCAAATCCGCATTCAGCACCTCGTGAAAATCCCGGAACAACAAATCCCAGTCTGCAGACGAAATCCCTTTCTCCAATGCCTTGGTCTGCAATCTATATTTTATGTCCTCGATTTCGCTCCCTGAAATCCTTGCCCGGTTATGCGCTGCTGCTAAAGGATAAGGATACCCTAAGAAAGCCGGATCAGAGGAAAGATTAGATAACCAGGAGAAAATCTTTTCCGGCTCAGTCTGGTCCAGCCGGTTCACATCCACCCGGAAAGCATAATCAGAGGAGGCTTTAAGTCTGGACACATAAATCGTCCCGAACCAGTTAGGATTTTTCAGAGCTAAATCGACATCAGATAGACGACAGAACCATTTGGATTCAGGACAGAATTTCTCTGAGGTTTTGACCACCATCGGTATCAAAGGAGATTTCTTACCCCAGTAAAGAGTTGAGGTCTTGGTCACCCCGACCAGGCCAATACCTTTATTCAGAGCTTCCTGAGTAACCTCCAGAAGAAGCTCGTATGGCGGAACGATACTTGCCCTTAAGGAGCCGTCCACTAAAATCATATCCCCTTTTTCCAATCTTTTTAAAAGTTCCTTGACCAGTATCCATTCAGCAAAAAGCCGCAGACGGTCCAGAATCTTATCAATTTCAGGGACCTCATTCGGCACCTGCCCAACCAGTTCAGAATAGGCAGAAAGATATTTTTCTGCACTATTCTCTAAGGAGATGATCTCCATTTTTAAAGGTAAGAAATTCTCCTCCACTCTCTTTCCCTTCTGGAAAATAACATACCCAGCCCGGTATATTCCAATGAGAAACGACCTGGTTTTTAAGACCGTGGCAGAACCACCATCCACCGCTGCAACTTTCTGATCAAAAGACAGGTCGGGAATTTTTTCAAAGGAGAACTGGTCTAAATTCTTATCCAGAACTAAAAGCTCTTTTTCCTCAGCCCCCGGCTCGATCTCGATATGCTCAGGCTTTTCCTTCAGGGCTTCCTTAATGAAGGAGACCGCTTCAGTGACCTCTTTATCGATATTCTCAGTCAAACCTAACATCTGTTTTCCTTTTCCTATATCATCATTGCGAGCCCGCAGGGCGAAGCAATCCGTTGACTATTAGCAGATTGCTTCGTCGTTCTACTGATTCCTCGCAAAGACAGCCTGAATGTCATTGCGAGCGATCCCGCCAAAGGCGGGAGAGCGAAGCAATCCGTTTACCATGCACAAAACCTCATAATTCTTTGGACAAATCCTTCCATTCATTATTCATTTCGTTAATCAGATCAATTTTCTTTTGCCTTGATCCGCCCTTAATTTGCTTTTCCCTTGAAATTGCATTATATGCATCATCTAACACTTCATAATACACTAATTTATCAATGTTATATCTCTTTGTAAAATCCTTTACCAATTTTTGTTTGTGTTCATATACTCTTTTCTTCAAATCGCTGGTTACTCCTGTATAAATCACCGTGTTATTTTTATTGGTCATTAGATATACATAATATTGTCTGTTCATTTTTTTTCTATACCGTTACTGCGAGCAAAGGCAAAGCACTCAACTGACAGTGGAGGGATCGCTTCGTCGCTTCGCTCCTCGCAAAGACAGGCTGAAATCGTCATTGCGAGCGATCCCGCCAAAGGCGGGAGAGCGAAGCAATCCGTTGACTATTAGCAGATTGCTTCGTCGGTCAGATGACCTCCTCGCAATGACAGATGTGCAGCTCTTTTTCTCCCTTGAACCCTTAAACCCTTGAATCCTTTTATTTTATATCCAGTCCTACTATCTTCCATTCCCCTTTACTCTTTTTCAGGAAAACCTCAAGGTTTTTCTCTCCCTTGATGTTCTCTCCGCTAAAAGTAAGTTCTACCCTGGCGCTGTCCTTTCCCTCAGGGATGGAAAACCTTCTCCGGGTGAACTGCAGGTTTTTGACTTCCCCACCTGTGGTCGATCCGGATGATTTCAAATTGGAAATCTCCAGGAGAAGTGAGTTGATCAGAGAATCCCGGTTTATCCCTCTGGTGCTGTAGACCGAATCCAGGACCGCCCTATCCTGGGTAAGGACTCCCCTTTCAAAAACACCCATCACATCTTTAAGCGGAACTATCTCATCAACTTTTTCTTTCTGCTTGCAACTTGAGAAGAAAAACACCAGAATAGAGATTATGGTAAATTTTACCGCAGAAGTTAAATATCGCATTGTCAAAGCCTCCTTCTTTTTCGACTGGGCGGCTGACCTCCACCCTACAAATACTTGATTCTATGTCCTTTATCCTGTATTTGATTTCGCCTTCATTTTTATTTTTGAAGCAAAAATCTCATCTTCCAGCCTATCCGTCCCTGTTCTTTCCGGATTTTCCCGGTCCAGATGCCACTTTAAAGGATTAAACTGAATATATTGCCTGATTTTATTTAGTTTATCTTCATTCCTGATTACGTGTTCATAATAATTGCGCTGCCATAGCCGCCTGGGAAACGGCTTCCATCGATTGATCGACACATTTCGAATATATTCATTTGTGGTCATTGTTTTGAACCACTGGACGATCCTGTGTGTTCGCCCGACATATTGGGGCAGACACGCAGGTCTGCCCCTACCATAACCACGATGCCATGAAAATGATTGGGCATAATGACAAATTCATCCATTTCAACATTCTTGAATTTGTTCTTTATCTCCATCCACCATTTTTCTATCATTTCGCCCGCTTCGCTCAAAATCATTTTCTCATCTTTTAATTCACCAAATAAATACTGCTTGTTTTGTGTACATATGGTTACAAAATATGCCCCGTTTTGTGAATAATCATACTCCTTCAATCTGATAGACCGCCGTTGATGTTGTTCAGGATTGTGTTTGTTCATTTTGTATTCACCCGGGACTAATCTCTGTGATTAATTTCTTGCGTGCTTGACTTGATTTCTTCTTTTATTATAAATGCTCTTTACTCAAAAAACAAACTATTTTTAAAAACAAAAAAGCGAGTTCTTTTTGCAGGACTCGCTTTGGTATGAAACCCCTTTTGTTTTTATAAAGGGAGTTCCAGCCTCCTCTCTAAATCAAAATCAATGACACGGCGGCATGCCGTATCTGAAAAGATAATTTATCAGGTGGATTATGTCATTGGCATTTACCAAACCATCTGCGGTCACGTCCCCTTTTAGCAGGGGATTCGGAGCAGGTCCCCCCTTGTAACAGTAATTTATGAGATAGACCACGTCCGAGATATCGATCTTCCCATTTGAGTCAACATCACCGGTGGTTAGCGGATATTCAAAAGCACCCATGTCAATCCTGGCTCCGCCTGAAGGCGGCACCGGAAAACTGGGATCTCCCACATTTATGCAGGGAGAGGAACACTGCAAGGAAAAATCAGCCGGCGGGTTAACGAATTTGGGATCCTGGCTGATATTGAAGAATTGGTCACAGGGGGTTGCTTTCTGGTTTTTACCCCAGAACATGTTCCCAACCCCCAGCGGCGTGCCGGAGAAATTACCACCCGCATTATTCCAGACATCATTATAACCTACGTCCAGTGTAGATGAAGAAACCTTTATCCCTGTTCCGGCGCTACTGGAGACGATAACATTATTTTTCAGATTCACTCCGTTTGAGGAGTTAATCTCCACTCCATCTCCAGTGTTATTGGCAATTGTATTGTTGAACACCTGAGGAGAAGCTCCGCTTATGCTTATTCCCTTTTGAGCGCTCTGGGTAACAACGTTTCTCTGGATTAGTGGTGCCCCGCTGGTGAACTTTATCCCGGTCAGGTGTCCGGAAAGAGTATTCCCTTCGATCAGTGGAGAGGAACTTGCCTCGCCCAACAAGCCGATATCGGTGTTATTCAGCAGAATGTTGTCCTTAATTATTGGATTTGACGAATTAGTGCAAACCAGGCCTCGGTTATTATTTTTAATGAGGTTGTGGATGATGACCGGGCTGGAACCGCTGTCGCACAGCACACCCCATAAATTGGTGCTGTTCTGAATGGTAAATCCGGTTAAAATGGTGAGAGAATCCTCTCTGGATTTAAAAGTAACTACTGGACTTGAAGGTTTGTAAGTTGCGTCGATGATGGTTGAACTTATCTGGCTGGTGTCGTTATCTAAAAGGTACTTGCTGGCGACAACTATCTTTTTGCCTTTGAAGTTGATATTCTCATAATAGGTTCCGGAATTAACCAAAACTGTATCCCCGTCCAAGGCATAATTTATCCCTCCTTGGATTGTAGCTAAGGAAGGAGAAGGAATGTAGATTATCCTGCCTGAAGCACCGCTGAAAAGAGAGAGAATTGTGGTAATGCAAAAGAAAGCTTTAACAACTGCTTTCATAAACCTCCAGGAATTAAGAAGCAAAGAGCAAGAGTTTTCCCCCTCTTCTCAAAATATAAAATAACCAAATTTTCACAATTGTCAACCTATTTTTTGAAAAAAGTTCTATCGTTAAGATATTGCCCGATAATAAATTAATGGGAAATCATATTGTAGGGGTACAAATTCCTGAACCCCTACTATTCAATAACGGTAGAACAGACATTATTGTCTGTTCTCCATAACCAGGCACTGATGTCTGGCTTACTGAAGACGATGGGGAGTTTGTTTTTAAGATGCCCCTTTTCCCCTGCCTTCTAAATAAGTTATTTAAGAACAGTGCATAATTGTTTTTATCAGTTATCTTAATAAAAAGGCAAGACTAGAAGCCTTGCCTTTTGTTTTTTTTACCTTCGAACCTTTGAACCTTTTTTTACGCCACTTCAACTTTATCCGCCAGCACCTTTTTGAAAGCCTCTACCACTTCCGGGTCGAACTGGGTTCCAGCCCCCTTTTCCAATTCCTCTACCGCCTGCCACAAAGGTTTTCCTGCCCGGTAGGGTCTGTCTGTAACCATAGCGTCAAAACTGTCTGCTACGGCTAAAATCCTTGCTCCCAGGGGAAGGTTGTTGAATTTCCTCTCCTCCTGGTTGCTCTCGATAAAGAAGGTGTGATGCGACAGGACTATGGGGATAGATTCCTTGAGAACCGTCCCGACCGAGTTTAATATCTCTGCTCCTTTTTCCACGTGGGTTTCGACTATCTTCTTCTCCTCTGCGGTAAGGTTGGCGGCTTTACTTATCAGGTCGCTGGAGATTTCTATTTTCCCTATGTCGTGCAGAAGACTTGCCACCCGGATATTCTCGACCTCTGGCTTGGGAAGTTCCATTGCCTTAGCTATCTCCGTAGAATAATCAGCTACCCTGATCGAATGCCCTTTGGTATAACGGTCAGAGGATTCGAGGTACTTAGTTAGAATCTCGATGACTCCTACGTAAGCTTTTTTCAATTCCTGAATTTTCTTCTCCTTCTGCTCGTACAGGGTCCCAACCACGGCTGCTGACAAGAAAAGAAAACCTCCCCAGATCACCAGATTTAACGCTAACTGCAGACCAGTGGATTGATTGTAAAAGGAGTGCGGGTATAAGACTCCTAAGAAAACCACCAGGCTGATGCTGAAAAGACTGGTGTAGACTGCATATTTTTTCCCCAGAAAATAGCCGGATACCAGAACCGGCAGATAATAGAAATTAAGGAAAGCCATCTTCTGGGTGATGAAATAGTTGGTGATTAAGATGACGACCGTGAGACCCAGGATTAGAATCTTTTCTAAGTGGTTGATCAAAAATGCCTTTATCTTATCCATCTTTCCTCCTTAAACTGTTCTTTGAAAGAAGAAAACTGTCTTTTATCTTATCGGAGAAAAGAATCTTCTTGATAACTGTTTTTTGAGGCAAAAAAAATCTCCCCGCAAGGACGCCGGGAGATTTTTTTCCTGCTGCTGAAACTATTCTACTGCGAGTAACTTATTGACAATTAGGCATTGGACCGTGTTTAAAGAAATAGGCTACCAAATAGACGATGTCAGCTATGTTCACATTGTCGTCACCGTTCGCATTTCCACAGTAGAGCGGGTCTGGCTCCGGACCATGTTTAAATAAATAAGCCACCAGGTAAACGATGTCAGCCACATTCACATTCAAGGTACCATTAGCGTCTCCGCACATAAAGGGCTTGCCGCCGTACCAGTATCCTATTTTTAATTGGTAGTTAGTGCTCTGGGTTTCTCCGATGGCTGTCTGAGCTGAGGAGACCATAGCTTTGTAGTTGGTAGAAGCCATGTCAGTGCCACCGCCATTTAGAACGCTCCAGGGTATATGGTAGTTCTGCGGAGTGCCAGTTGTATCTTTCGGAATGACAACCGACTTTCCGGTTGGAACCTGCTCCTCCTGAACCTTATCAGATGTTGCTTTTCCCTGGTCCAGTGGAAAAGATAAGGATGAAGAAAGAAATAAGATTATCAAAACTATGATAAGAAGCTTTAGATTTCTTAACATCTTCTACTCCTTTACTTGAGACTTTTCTTTAATTTAGCATAGTCAATATATTCTAAGAAAACAAGAGATTTTTATTTTTTCTGTAGGGGCACGGCATGCCGTACCCCTACAACGTCCATTTACCTTTCTTCAGATACCACCCTCATCTTCTCTGTATCCGGTCTTGGCTCTTCTTTTCTTACCTTCTGCACGCTCTCTATCTCAGGTGGCTTGGGTCTATACTGTTGCTCTTCTTCCTCTGTCCTCTCTATTCTCCCCGGTTTCATCCTTGCCCTTTCCTGTTCTGACTCAGCCAGGCGCTTTGACTGCTCTGCCTGCATCTCCTCAGGAGTGGACCCGAGCATCTTTGCCATCCTCAAATCCTCATAACCTTTTCTCTTGGCAACGACCCTGTAGGAGAAGGATATATTTGAGCCTGCAGGACCTCTTACCTCAAAGGAGCTTGTTGTCCTATTAGCCACAGCCAAGGTCAATGGCTCATCCTGAGGAGTTAAGAACACGTGATATTTCACTGAGGTATTAACCGACTGGGCAAACATCGGGTCTATCTGCACCTGTGCCCTGCCATTTACCAGTTGACCTTCACCGAAATCCTCAAACCAGTTCTCCGGTGATTCCATAGAGTAGAGCAAGTGATATTCCCCGTTATCCATCTTCACTGCCGCGCTCTTGGTTCCGGTAATCACATGATTTCCTACAAAATATCCGGCATAACCTGTGGAAGGAGCATAAGCATAGACTCCATATTCTGTGCCTGAGGCAGAAGATGCAGAAAAATATCCAGCATACACATTTCCAGACGAGAAATTATTTGCATAGACATCAACTCCATAGGTGGGGTAAGATGAATTACCATACGCAGTCGCAACAATTGCCTCGTGGTAACCAGTCCCACTAGAAGGAGCATAAAAAACTCCAGCATAAGTAGTACCGCTGGAAGTATTTTCAGCCCAACCATAAACCCCATAAACTGGATAAGAAGAATTCCCCTTCCCTTCTGCTCTTACACCATAATGGTATCCTGTGCCTGAAGTTGAGGTCTCAAAAAATCCACCGTACACATCACCGGTGGAAGAGTTAGAACCATAGCCAGAAATACCATAAGTGGTAGAATCAGAAGAGCCATAGCTCGTTGCTCTTATTCCGTAATGTTCTCCTGTGCCTGAAGAAGAGTTGGTAAAATATCCACTATAAACATCGCCGTCCGAGGCATTTGAAGCATAAGTATAGGAACCATAGGTAACTGCAGATGCATTCCCACTGGAAGTGGTATAGGTTCCGAAATGAGCTCCAGTACCTGCCGAGGAAGTGGAAAAACGTCCCCCGTAAGCCCATCCAGAAGAAGAGTTCTGAGCGTAGCCATATATGCCATAAGCATCATCTCCAGATCCGTCTCCATAACCATAAGACCTGATTCCATAATGATACCCTGTGCCCGCAGAATCAGCCTGAAAATATCCACCATAAGCTGGGTATACGGAATTGTTAGAGGCATAGCCGTATGACCCATAAGTATAAGTACCAGCAGCACTGCCATAAGCCTCTCCGTAAACACCGTAATGGTCTCCAGTGCCAGAAGAAGAGGTGGTGAAATATCCACCATACACATCACCGGTGGAAGAATTGACAGCATAACCATAATTACCATATGAGGTAGTAGCAGAAGAACCATATGCCTCTGCCATCATTCCATAATGTTCTCCAGTGCCCCCGGAAGAAGCATCGAAATATCCTCCGTAAACCGGCCCGCTTGATGAATTACTAGATAAGCCAATAACTCCGTATGCGTTACCACTGCCATTTGCAGAACCTTGACCCAAGACACCTGAAGTGTAAGTTACGCTGGATGAAGCGCTCTGACTTATACCTACCACCCCATAA
>Ga0315294_10009124_pt1 | contig 10901 bp, 11 predicted proteins | sample YL17G13_40_MG_FD_203626 | JGI IMG/M metagenome (GOLD analysis project Ga0315294, IMG submission 203626) | Sediment microbial communities from Yellowstone Lake, YNP, Wyoming, USA - YL17G13_40 | ecosystem: Environmental > Aquatic > Freshwater > Lake > Sediment | place: USA: Wyoming | collected... | reverse complement strand
CTTCTGCTGTTTTTGCCATGTTATTGTGCTCCTACTACGCCAGCATTACCCTGTTGTAGCATTTCATTAAGTATTTGTGCTGATTCTGGATTAGATGCAAAGTATTCTAATGCTGGTCCAAGTTGGTCCTCTGACATACCTGTGTAAGCAGAAAGTGCTGTTAGTTGTTCTGGACTTGGTTTAGCACCACGAACTGTCTTGATACGCTCTGCTTCTGCTGATGCTTGCTGCATGGCTGAATAAGCAGTATCTCTTATTGATGCTCTATTAGCTTCTTGTTGGTCAGAAATAACACCAAGTCGTGTTTCTATTTCAGCAAGCTGTCTATTCTTTTCATCTATGTCTTTTGCTGCGATAAACCTTTCTGCTGTTGCTCTGCTACGAGTAACTGATTCTTCTTGGATTGCTCTATCAATAGCGGCTCTGCCTGCTCCTTGTGCAAGAGAAGCAGCAACACCAGATTGTTCTGCTCTTACATCTCTTGCAGCTTTTGATACTGCTCCAAGTTGTTCTTCATATAAAGCTTGTTTAGCTTCTTCTGTTAAACCAAGTTGGTTTAACTCTTCTTTGCGTAGGAGTTCTTTTAACTTTGCAGCATTTCTTTTTTCTTCTGATGTAGCGGCATTAGAAACACCGCCAGCAATAGCACCACCAACAAGTCCAACAGCACCACCAACAATAGTTCCGATAGGTCCAGCAACAGAACCAACAGAAGCGCCAGTTGTAAGACCTGTTAGGGCACCTTTACCAACACCAGCGGCAACCTTACCACTTTGGGCTTTCTTAATATCTTTATAGTATTGTTCGTAATCTTCCGAAGTGTATGGGTCTGTTGCCATTAGCTATTCTCCTATTATTATTGTGTTTGTCTATGCGTAGAATACTTCATACTGCATTATTCTGTGGTTTACCCAGCCTAAATCTACTGTTGGTTCTACAACAATAGCAAATCTCCAAGCAAGATTCTGTGGCATAGGTTCTGGGGAAATGTTTGCCCATAGATTTGGAATGTCTACTTGATATAAAAATGGAATAACTCTTCTATCTTTTAGATAGTTTGTTTTAAACTCTGCTGTTGAGTTTTGAGTCCCTTCAAAGCCACATACTTTACCAAGAGAGTTTAATACACGAACCCAACCATCAGTTAAACCTTCTATCTTAAATGCTAAATGAAAGCGTGTTCTTTCTCTTAATGGTGGAGTTGTTGTTATTTGTGAGTAATCATAAACGCTTGATGTCGCTGCACCATTCTTGTTGGCAAATACATATTGATTATAGTTTCTAACACCAATATGTCCTGTGATTATTAACTTTGCAGCAAGGTTGTTATTGATTGTGCTTCCATTATTTCCTTCAAAGTAAATAGATTTGCCAGTATCCATAACGGTTTGGAACTGACCTACTTCTGACCATTGAGAATAAAGTAATGGTTTATATGAAGAGGTATACCAACTTCTTTCTGTTGCATTATTAGCAAGTTTATTCTGTGTATAGATTTCACCAGTAGTAAACTGATGGTCTTGAACAACATTTGAATATTCACCTTTTAGAATATCTGTTGTTCCAAAAGTATCCCCTGACAAGTCAGCGGGTATTACATCTCTATTTATGTATTTGCGAAGAGCATCGTTGTTGTTATTTAAATCATTAGCGGTTACTGGTGTTGCCGTAGTAAATACTACTGGTGGTGTATATGCCATTTTATCTCACTCCCATTGAAACAAACTCAAACTCTTTTAGTGTAATGGTATTTGCTGTGGCTGTTCCGTTAGGAACTTGAACTCTTACTCTTGGTTTTGTTTCTGTAATAGTTTGGTCGTTTGCTGTTTTGTTTATGTAAATATATGATTGTGCTACTCTGACTTGAACAATAAGTTCTTGATTTGCAATATCTGAAAAGGATGCACCAGCTTCTGTTTGACTTGGTGCCCATCCATTTGGCCCACCACCACCAGCAGAAGGTGTTGCATCTGCTAATAGGGAGTATCCGTATTCTGGTGATACTGCTGTTAATACACCATTGATGTTTACAAAGAAGCGAAAGTAATAGTTATTTGTTTCTAACGCACGGGCAGTTCCATTTGCTCCTGCGACAGCAGCTTCTACCATTACAGAGAACTGTAATCTGATTGCTTCATTTGGTTTTAAAACTATTGAACCGGGAGGAGGAGTAATAGAAGCAGTAACACCGTGGGTTATGTCAACAAAGGTTGTTGAGTTATAGTTTCCAGAAGCAAGGTGTTGACCTACTTCTTTAAGATAAGTAAATGTAACGTGAACATTTGCTGGAAGTTCTGACATATCATACAGATGCCTTCTTGAAATAGCTTCTGTTCTTGTATTATCAGCATTAATAGTTGTAGAGGCAGTATTAATATTTGCATAAAGATTGTTTGCATTAGCAGAAGATATTGTTTCTCCAACATTAGCTTTATATGTATATACTGTTGTGACTTGTGACATTTATCTTCTCCTATCTATATTGGTTTCTAACCCAAAGATTTCCACCATTGTATTGCATACCTTGTTCTCTGAATAAAGTATATCCAGTTTGAGTAAACAAAGTAACCGTATCTGCAAAGCCAATCTTAAAACGAATATCTATCTTACAAAGCTTGGAAGATACAGGAGCATTAAATGGAAGATTAAGTGTCATTCTTCTGGGCCAGATTAAACCAGATTGACTAACACAAACATCATCAATAAATACTCCCCACTCAATATAGTAGGGTTCGTCATATGCTATTAATCTATCAGCAGTTCCAACGTTTTCAATAAATATTTCATATTCTCCGGGGTCAAAGAAGAAATCTATAACTGCATTTCCAACAAGCATACCTTCAAGAGCATTAAATGTAAGCTGGGCACCACCAACATTTACACTATCATCTATTAAAACATCTCTTAATCTTATCCAAGAGTTTCCTCCCTGCCATAATGCATTATTATATTCCAGACGAGCTAATACATTTCCAACAGTATGTTCTGTCTGATGATAAGATTGAGTAGTCATATAAGTAGAATAGGTTCCATCAATACTAACATACTGGGTAGAAGCTGTTGGTTGTTTAATATGAGAAGCAGTTATTTGCTGAAGAGGAAGTTGGTGACCATCAAGTTGACCATTGAACTCTTGAACAGCACCCATTATTTCAGAGTTGAAATCTTCTTCCTTTGCTTGACCCAGAGGAAGTAAAGTTCTTGTTGTGTAAGTTCTTGCCATTCAGTTTTTCCTTTATTGTTTACTTGTTGGAACCTTAACCCTCTACGAGTATAAGGGTGCCAGATTCCGATTTTGTCTAAATCTATTTTCAGTTTCTTTAAAAAAGATTATTGCCTTGATGTTGCACCATTCTGGTTCAGCGTCTTGTTCTGTGAGCCAACTGCTTCTATCTGATAAGATATTACTTGGAATAGATTTGCAGAAGATAAACGAAACTTAAACTGCGAGATTAGGGAAGTTCCTATGTCCCATCTTATTCTGGTTATTTGTGTTTGGCTCCATACAGATTTATCCCAAATGGCACTATTAAGTTCTGTTCCTGTTGGGACTGATGCATAGATAGGTTCAGAGAAAGAAGTTAATACTGTCTCTGGACGTAATGGTATTTGAGTTTTGGATGATGTATAAGAGTAGCCCCAATCAGTAACCCAATCTAATGTGATAGGATTATTACCAGTTGTGATAATCTCTACCTCAACAGATATAACTCTTTTCTTTTTAGAATCATCACCAAAGTCAGTCCAGACAGATTCCCAAACATCTGTTTCTTTTGCTATGTAGTTTACGTTGAAGGTTGTGTTGGCGTTATTTACTACTGGATTAGAAAGATATTGTCCAGCAAATCTGGAAGCAGACCATACTTGTAAACCAATACCCGGAACACCTCTTCTACCTTGAATATCTGGTCCAACGTTGGGAAGTAATCCAATGATTATCCAGCCGCTTGGGTCAGTAGCTAAACAAGAGAAAGGCATACCATTACCATTCTTATAAAATCCATCAGCCCAACGGAATGTCCATTCTTCATTAAATGTATGGAATACTGAACCACGACTATTCTCTGTATCTCCATCAACAGGGTAATGAACCCAATATTCTTTTTCTCTTTCTGAATAAGTAGCAGTTGCTCTTGGTAAGGCAGAGATTGAGATACGGTTCATTTCTCTTTCAATCATAGGAGACATTTGTTTTACAGCATAAACAGCACCACCACGAACAGAGCCAGAGATTGTAAAGATGCCATCTTTGGAAAGAAACATAATACCGTAGCCAGCCACTATCTTAATAGTATTAGTAGCCGTAGTTCCAATGTTAGAGTCAAGGGTAGAGATTACATATCCGTTTGTTCCCACAGTAACTATTTCTATGGCACGCTCACGGAATACTACCAGCACATCGTAGAAGGGCACCAAAGCCGTAATAGCACCACCTTCACGCAAGCCTACATCAAAGTAGTCAGCAATCCCAAACTGCTCTGGAAGCCCTGCTTTGGAGAAGATAATGCCATAGGGGTTTTGTTCACCACCACCTAACCAAATAGAGTTATTCCAAGTTGCACAGTATTTCCATTGAGAAGAAATAACAGATGATTCAATAACTGATGGAGCTTCGGTAAATAAATCTTGGTCTGGTGTAACATCAATATAGTTATTTTCACTATTATTATCTATCTGTGCTACAAGATAATAGATTTCACCAGCACCAGCTAAACCATCTTTTCTATTTTTAGTTCTATATAATCTTCGTGCTACTGTTCCCTTTGGGCCAATAGGAAGGTCTGATATTACTACACCATATTTACCTTCGGCATAATCTGTTCTTACAGGTCTATATGCTCCTGTCATTGTTGTTGTGTTTTCAGAAGATATAGTCCAACTTACTGTTGCTGTATCTGATAAGGGAGATTCAGAACCTGTATCTGTAACAAAAGAAATCTTATAATCATAACGATTTTTATCTCCTTTGATTGCTGTTCCTAATCCTTCGTAAGCATCCTTACTAAATCTAATAACAACATCACCAGAATCTTTTAAGGATACTTTTTGCTCTGGAACAATACCATCACGATAAACAATATATTTTGTATCTACACCAGAAATAGAAGGAGCGGGAGTTGCAGAGATAAAACCAAAGTCAGAGTATGCTTCTCTTCCCCACCACTTAATCATTTTATCAAAACCATTTATGATTAGATTAAATCTACCATAAGTTGTAATCTGTGTTCCGCAATCATCTGGCTTTGGGATTTTTCTACCAGAAGAAATAACAGAAGTTTGTCTTACACCAGCGGAGGTTCCTTTATTACCCATATCATATTTAAGGTCACCAGCTTGTTCGTAAAGATAATATGTCTCTGCGCCTTGGTGTCTGGATATGACAGACAGAAATCTAACAGGCTGTAATCTTTTACTTATCTCTGCTGTTGGAAAAGTAACAGTAGCGTCAAGAGGAATAAGAGGTTCAATACCTCTATCATTAATCCATCCACCACCATTAGGGTCTGGATGAAAATGTCCTTCTACATTCGATGCAGCATTGGGTCTTGCTTTATATCGTTGGTCAACACCCTTTGCTTCTATCTCTAATGTGCTGTCGGTTTTCATTACTTGTGTCCCCTAACATAGTTGGATGCTTCAAGAATAATATCTGGATTATCTTGTAGTAGACCTATTGCGGTATTACAAAACTCACAAAGTAATGCTCTAACCTTTCCTGTTTCGTGGTCGTGGTCTACTGCTAATGCTTTTACAAAATGTGATTGGTGTCTTTTACAAATAGCACAAGCACCATTTTGATTATTAAACATTAGTTCATAATCTTCTAATGTTAAACCATATAACTTTCTTAAATAAAAACGCTTACAGTTTACCTTCATCTTCTTACGGATTTCTTCGTTACTATGATAGTTATGTCTTGCTCTTTCATTTCTTTCTTCTTTGTTTTTATATGGCATAGGTTTTCCTTATGGTGCAAGCTTCAATGAGTTAGGGTCATACACAGGCATTATACCATCTCCTATGGTAAATGAGCCTCTAACAAAGGTTGTGTCTACTGAATCTACATAACGCTTTTCAAGACCAAGAATAGCTTTCTCAATCTTCTTTCTATAAGTAGCTCCAAGTTCAAGATTTCCAGATTTATTATATATATCTTCCAACACACCATAGACAACAAGTTGATGAAACTCGTAAGGCATTTGTGGAGTATCAGTTGCTAAACCCATACGAAGTGGTTTCTTCATATAACGAACTTCTAATCTACGGAAATATTCTTCATCTGCTTTGGGTAATATCTCTCCACCAGCTTGTGCTGGGTTATAGAAGTCAAAAGCATTGATACGAGGATAAGGTCTAATGCGTGGAATACTTCCATCCCATTCAACATAACGAGGATTACCACCATTAAAACTATTAATAAACTGTAAAACAACTTGTGAGTTTTCATCACTAACTATTATTGGTTTATGAGAATCAACGGTAGAACCTTCACTACTTGCAATAGAACCAAATGTAATAGCTCTCCATACAGGAAGTCCTAATCTTTTTCCTGTTGCTGGATTAAAGTTAGAGTTGTAAAAAAGAACTTTACGAAGTCCTTCAAACTTATTTGGTGCTATATCTACGATGTTATTAAATGCCTGTGCTGCGATTGGCTTATCATCAAAAGTAGAAAACTGTAAAGTAATAATAGAAGTTGATGGTCCTCCTTGATTTGTCCCTTGTGATTTAAAAAGTAAAGGTTCAGAGAGTGGACCTATCTTTGCTCCAAGATAATAGAAAGCCCAGCAGATTTCAAAGTATGTATTAGGTGGTATAGTTGCCCCTGCATCATAAACCTGTGATAGTTCTTTTAGTTTCTCTGCTGGTGGAACATTGATTGGAGGAGTGTCAACATAGCACTCTGCATAGTTGGCAGTATAATCTTCACGAAGGTTTATATCTTCTTCTCTTCGTTTAGCCAATCCATTTACTTTTCCAAAGGGAGGACGCTGACCACTTACAGCAGGAACATCACGATGAGATAGATTAAGAAGTTCAAGACAATCTTCTGGTAAGTCATAAAAGCGTTTCTTAACTACCCAAGATGTATTGTCTACAACATTTCCACCACGATAAGGTTCTGCCAATCTTATTTCAGTATCTGAAACTATTTTAAGGATTGTGTATTCTCTACCATTTATCTGGATAAGTTCTCCTTCATAAGCAGAACCAGTAGAGCCATATGATTTAGAAGTGTCGTGAGAGGAGAATGGCCCAAGTGATACTTCGGCAAGAAGCGAAGGAACAGAACCAGAGAAGGTTACTCTGCGTGAACCATTTAAAACGTTAATGTTTTTGCCTGTCCGACCAAAGTTTAGGTCTGGATATATTTTAATAAAATCTTGGACTTGTGAGAACTTCCAGCGTTTTGCTGTCCATATAGAATAGAAAGCATCATTAACCAAATCATCAACTTGGTCTTGATAAGTTTGTAACTCTGGTGTGTAGTCCGTTATGTTTTTAACTTTACTTCGTAGGTCTTGTAGATTCATAGTAGATGATGCTCCTGTTTATTAAAAAACCCTCCCTCCCGTTTATTTGAGAGAGAGGGTTTTATTATCTTGCAGTCAGATTAGAACTGTTTGATTACAACGACACGCTTCAGAGTAATACCAGCAGCGGCAGGTACAGTTTCTGCAAGAACACCACAGACAGGCTGTGTTGAAGCAGCAGCAGCGAGGTCAGCAGTACCAGCAGTATTGGTGATTTGAAGTAGAACACCGATTGCGTTGCCTGCGGCTGCGTTGTCACCAACGGAAGCAGAGCAAACACCAGCGATACAAACCTTAACGCGAGAACCAGAGGTAAGTAGACCAGAGGTAGAATCTGCACTAACCACAACACCGAATGGTGTGCGAACAGGTACAGAGTTTCCGTCTGCTTTAAATACGCCAAGTGTTACGTCAGCAGCAGCAGTAGCAGCGTAATCGAAAGCAACCCAATCGCCAACAACAAGTGTTTCTCTTGCGATGAAGGTTTCATATTGTCCTCTATCCATAGTGATAGAGGTAGACCCGACAGTTCCAGAAACCAATGGGTCTGTAACAGGGTCTAACTTTTGTAGTATTGTAGAAGTAGCCATAATATATTTCTCCTTTTAAGTTAGATTAGAATACGTCGCCGTTGATTAGAACGCCTTGGGAACCAAGATGGTCAGCGATAAGTTGTCCCTTGAAGTATACGGTGGCTGCGCGAGCAGTAGTACCAGAGATATATTCAAATGGTGAAACAGCGAAGTCACCATCTTTGTGGATTACCATTTTGACACCATCAAAGTTGAGGAAGTACATTGAGTAAACAGCAGCACCACCACCGTTAAGTGGCATATCACTATCTGCTGAAACCATAGCTCCTGCATAAGCAAGTGCCATACGTCCACCATCAAGAGTTTTTTCATCAATGTATCTTTCGTTTACGAAGAGGGTTCTCTTGTAGTTTGAGAAAGCTGCGGTTGATGCTATGACGGAGTTGATTTCGCCCATTGGGGTAATAACGTTTGAAGCAGTATAGATGTTATGCATCGCTCCAAGTCCACCAGTACCGAAGGCACCAGCAGCAGTTTGGAACTGATTGAAGAAACCGGGAACGTTAAGAGTTGCCTTGTTTAATCCACCAACAACAGAGGTCTGTGTAGCACCGGGAACACGGGGTTCAAGGAACTTGTTTGCACCAGCGGCTGAACCATTGAGAGTATTCATAGTAGTAAGAGAAGCAGAAGTTCCAGCAAGGATTTGCTTGTTAAGCTCTCTGCGAAGAAGAGACATAACGGAACGCATACGAGCTTCGACAATCTTAACGATTGCTTTCTCACCAGAGTTTTCAAGCTCTTCTTTCTTGCTGATTACGATTGGAGCAGCAAAGTCACACCAGTCATAAATGGCTGGTTTAAGAACGTCAGCTACTGCAAGTGATACTGGCTCATAACCAGTTGTCATTAGAGAAATGCTGGAGTGTTCTGCTACGGATAGTGGGCGTTGAATCTTGATGCCACCATCTTCGTATTCAATACCACCGTGTTTTTTAGCGTCGTCAAGGAAGGGGACTTTCTTGAAGAGTTCATCTACTTCGCCATCTCTGATTGAGTATAGGGTAGATGATAAGAGGTCATTAGTTATTGCCATTTTCTTATCTCCTTATGGATAGTTTAGTTAAATACATTTAGTTGTTAATCTTACTTGATAGTCCCGTAGGTTATTATCTGTAAGGGTCAACAACTAATGTAAAGTATTCCGTAAGGAGGTTTAGCATTTAGTTGTCTGTCCTATTAGATAAAGAGAACGTCAAGTATTATCGTGTAAATAAAATAAAGCGCGTTTCATTACTTCAATATTATCTTTAAATAAACCAAGTGCTTGATTGCAAGAACCACATAGTAAGCCTCTGATATTTCCAGTTGTATGTGAATGGTCAACTGCTAATGACTTTGTTAGTTCTTCTGCTGGAGTAAAACACAAAGCACATTTTCCATCTTGCTTATTAAATAACGCTACATATTCTTCGTGAGTTATTTTAATACCCTGTTGCTTCCATTTACTTTCTTTACCTTTTGGCTTATTCTTTTTATGCCAATCAATAGATTGACTTAAACACTTATCTCTATTTTTCCAATAATATTCTTTACTTGGCATTTTATCTTCTTATTTTGTTTGAACTTCTATTTACTGATTGTGAGGCTTCTGGGTTATTTTTGAACCACTCATATGCCTGCCAAGCATCCTTAAACTTTGGCACAGTAACACCATTTACATTTTGTCCTGTCGAGGTTTTGTTAGTAGCAGATACTCTTGCCTTGGCAGCTTCTTTTTCTTTACCAGAATATTCAGCAGCCTTCTGTCCCTTGACAATGTAGTAAGCATCTTCAAGTTTTAAATCTTCTCTTGAAATAAGAAGTTTAGCAATATCATCTTTGTAACTTAATAGGTCTGGGTTTGCAGATTTAAATGCTTCTAACTGTGCTCCACGTTTAGCTTGCTCTAACTCCATCTGTAAAGGATTAAGCATTTGCTGAAACATCTTCGCAGCTTCTTGCTGGATACGTTGCTGCATACCTTCTTCTGACCAAGCATCGTGTTCTATTGGTTTAGAAGCCAACTCATTTATCTGTTTTTGAAATCCACCACCAAGAAGAAGCTCACGTTCTTTTATTAGGTTTGCTCTTTCAGCATCTAATGCTCTTCGTTGGTCTGCTACTTCTTGTGTTTTCTGTGTGGACATAGCTCGTAAGTTAGAGACAAGCTTTCTTGCATCCTCTGGTAAGTGCTGTAAGATTTCGTTATATGGTTTTAAACCTTTGTGGGTTTGTCCCATGATAGGGTCGTCACCAAAATCTGCTGACATTAACTCTTCAAGAGTTATTTGATAATCTCCCTCAACTACAGGAGCAGCTTCTACTACTTCGGGAGTGGTGCCTACTTCGGCAGTTCCATTTACTTCTTCCATTTTGTTTTTCCTTTTTTATTGTTACATACGAGAAGCAAAAAGTGCTTCTATATTTGGTGATTGCTCTTCTGTCTTTGCCATAGCCATAGGGTCACCCATTGGCTCTTGGTTAGATGGTGTTTCCATCTCTGTTGGTTTGCTCTTTAAGAACTTTTTAAATGCTGGAACTTTGGATAGACGGTCAAGCTTTCCAGCAATAACTATGACAGAACCATCTCCACCTTTCATTTCTTCAAGAGAGTATTCAAGCTCTGCTGGAACTTCATCCATTCCAACAGCATCGGTTACTGCTTGTGCAATCATAGCAAGAGCACGAACTACTTCTGGTGTAAGTGCTTTTTCTTTTATTGGTGGTAATCCAAAGAGAGGAAGAACTTTATTAAGAGCATTTGACAATCCTATCAAAGCTTTGGGTGATA
>Ga0315294_10009123_pt1 | contig 10902 bp, 11 predicted proteins | sample YL17G13_40_MG_FD_203626 | JGI IMG/M metagenome (GOLD analysis project Ga0315294, IMG submission 203626) | Sediment microbial communities from Yellowstone Lake, YNP, Wyoming, USA - YL17G13_40 | ecosystem: Environmental > Aquatic > Freshwater > Lake > Sediment | place: USA: Wyoming | collected... | reverse complement strand
GAAGGCCCGCGCCACCTCCTGCCCGCGCATGGACACGGCGCGCAGGAGCCTCTGCGCGGGCCACTCCATGACGCCGGCGCCGGAGGAGAACAGCACGTAGTCCACCGGAAAATCGGGTGGCAGGACCTTGCGGGCGGAGAACAGGTTCCTTCCGGTGGCGATGACCCGCAGGCGACCCCGGCGTCCCAGCTCCTCCAGGGTGCGCAGGTTGCGGGAACTGGCCCGCCGGTGGCTCTGGAAGAGCGTGCCGTCCAGGTCGGTGACCACCAGGCCATCGGGTTTCATCAACACTCGTTGCAAAGTATATCGGTTGGCATATACTCTATCCAGGGTCCCCGGGAATGGCCAAAAAACGCATCACCTTCGCCATGATCGAGGCCGGGGGCGGGCACAAGATGCCGGCGCTGGCCGTGTACGAGTCCCTGAACCGCCTGTACCCCGGGAAGTACGAGATGAAGGTCCTGGACTTCATGAAGGACCTGGGCTGCGTGGACCTGGACCAGGCGCACAAGACCACCTGGAAGTACCTGCTCACCCACCCCAGCCTGACGAAAAGCATCCAGACCTTCGACTTCATCACCGGGCCGGTCAACATACAGATCTACAAGCTGGCGGCCACGGCCTTCCACCCCTACGTGCTGCGCTACCTGCGCAAGGAGAAGCCGGATTTGATCTTCTCCACCCACTACTTCAACACCATGTCCGTGGCGCACGTCCGCAAAACCTACGGTTTGAACCCGGTGCTGATCAACTTCCTCTCCGAGATCTTCGACTTCGACTCCTACTGGTATTTGAAAAACGTGGACCACTACGTCGTCACCTCGGAGGAGGCCGCGCACAAGCTGCTGCGCCGGCGCTTCGCCAAGGGCAAGCTGCACGTGTTCCCCTACCCGGTGCGCCACAGCTTCTTCCGTATCCGCGACGGCCGGCAGAAGACCCTCGGGGAGCTGGGCCTCGCCGCGGCGCGCAAGACCCTGCTGGTCACGCTGGGCAGTGAGGGCCTCGGGGCGATCTCCACCGTCCGCCTCTTGAGTAGCCTGGTGCGGCGCAGCCTGCCCCTGAACGTCATCGTGGTCACCGGCAAGAACGCCCGCCTGAAGCGCCAGCTGGAGGTGGAGTTCGGGGAGGCCGAGGGGGCCACGCGGATCGTACCCCTGGGCTTCGCGACGAATATGAACGAGCTGATCAACGCCGCGGACTTTTGCTTCATCAAGCCCGGGCCGGCCACCACCTGGGAGGTACTGTCGCTGCGCAAGCCCATCCTGTTCGCGGCCAGCGCCCAGTTGAGCGAGAACCCCAACATCCGCTACGCCGTGCGGAATAAGGTGGGGTACTACGTGGGGCTGAGCCCGCTGCGCTTCGTGCGGCGCATCCGGGAGCTCATGAACGACGCCGCCCTCGCGCAGGTCCAGCGCCACTACGACCGCCTCAACCTGAAAAACGGGGCTGATGACATCGCCCGCTTCGTGAACGGCCTATTGAGCGGGCGCATTCCCCCTAGCCCCCGGCCATCAGCACCTGCACGTCCAGCACGGCGCCGTCGGGTACGAGCGTTGCGCCCCATTCGTGGCGCTGCACGCTCCGGCCGTTGAGCTGGACCAGGGCCGCCGGCAGGGCGTACCCCAGTTGCCGGAGCACCTGCTCGACGGTCAGTCCTTCGCACCACTCCATGGGCTTGCCCCTGGCTGTGATCATGCCTGAGGATAACCTGTTTTCGCCAGTGGTGGAACCCCGAACGCTTGACGGCAGCCCGCGGTCCCGGTAGGGTAAACGCAAGGAAAGTGCGGATGATCCGGAGCTTCGCGGATTTGGAGCGCCTGGTCCGTCAGGGGGCGCGCAAGCGGCTGGCATTGGCCATGGCCGAGGAGGAAGACGGCCTGAAGGCGGTCGTGGCCGCCGCCGCGCAGGGCGTGGTGGAACCCGTGCTGATCGGCAACGAGGAGCATGTGCGGGAACTGGCCGGCCGCGAGCGCTTGGACATCGCCCACTTCCGCCTGGTGCACGCGGAGGGGGAGAAGGAGTGCGCGGCCCGCGCCGTGGAGCTGCTGCGCGCGGGGGAGGCCGAGGTCCTCATGAAAGGCAGGATCCCCACCTCCACCCTCATGAAGGCGGTGCTGGACTCGGGTAACGGCTTGAAAGGAGTGGGGTTACTCTCCCACCTGACCCTCATCGAGTCCCCGGCCTACCCCAAGCTGCTGTACATGAGCGACCCGGGGCTGAACATCGCGCCGGACGTGAACGCCAAGGCGGCCATCATCGAGAACGCGGTGCGGGCGGCGCGCAAGCTGGGCGTGGCCCGGCCCAAGGTGGCGGTGGTCACCGCCGTGGAAAAGGTCAACCCCGGCACCATGCCCGCTACCGTGGACGCGGCGCTCCTGGCCAAGATGGCCGAGCGGGGGCAGCTCGCCGACTGCCTGGTGGACGGCCCTCTGTCCCTGGACAGCGCCCTGTCGGCCCGCAGCTGCGAGGTGAAGGGCATCGGCGGGGAGGTGGGCGGGGACGCGGACATCCTGCTCATGCCGGACATCGAGGCGGCCAACGTCTTCTACAAGGCCGTGGCCTTCTTCAGCGACGCGCGGTTGGCCGGGGTGGTGCTCGGAGCACGCGTGCCCATCGTGCTTCCTTCCCGGGCCGACAGCGACGCCACCAAGTACTACTCGATCCTGGCGGCGATCGCCCTGGCCTGAAGCGGCTCAGCGGCCGCGGTCCACCCGCGAGGCAATTCCAGCACTTCCGCGACACGCGCCAGGTCAACTTCCCGGATCCAGGTGGAGCCTAGGCCCTGCTCCGCCGCCGCCAGGCGCAGGTGGGCGATCGCCACGGCCGTATCCTGAACAGCCAGGAGGCGTTCCCCTATCTCTGCGTGCCGTGCAGCGGTCCGCTTGCGATCCACCGCAATGACCAGGACGATCGGCGCGCGCTCCAGAAGACCAGCCGGAGCAATCGGCCGAAGAAACGGATCCAACAGGCAGCTTTCCAGCTGCAGCCGCCGGTGCGGCTCCTGCACCAGAATACATTCCCACGGCTGAACGTTTGCTGCCGAGGTGGTCCAACGCAACGTCTCCAGGAGGCGCAGCATCTGTTCGACGGGCAGCGGGCGCGCGTCTTACGAGGCGCAATCCCAGGCAAGCTTCACCAGATCGATGACCTTATCGCTCATGAATGTATAGCTATGCCACAAATTTGAATGTTTATTCAGAGCGTTTATTATAACCGACTCCGTCCGCTCGTCAATAGATTTGCCGAGCTTGAGGCGATCAGGCCGAGGCCAAAATCCTTTTTACTTCCCTACAGCCTGGGGTACAACTGAGCGGCACTCGATCGTTGTGATAGGTCTATGGGTATCTGACCTGCAACAAGGGAGAATACTATTCATTATAAGAAGCCGGCATAATAGAAGGGCGGCTCTTAGGTGCGGAAGGTTTCTGGCAACGGTCCCATTGATATCATGACAAGATAGTGAAGGGCGCTTCGCTCGTCAGCGATAGTAATTTGCGCGACAGGCGGGTCCTCCAGGCCTTTGTAGCGGCGCCGTTCGCGGTGAGCTATTCCCGGAGAGGTCCCCACAGGACCGGGCGGGCATACGGCGGAGCATCCGTACGCAGCAGGCGGGGCACGACCAGGGCTTCCACGGCCTTGCCCCGGATGTCGACGGCGACCACGGTCTGGTCGGGGATGTTGCTGTCGATGAGCGCCATGGCCACGGCCCGTTTCTCGCTAGAGGCGGAAGGCTCTACCGGCTGCCCCGGCTGGGGGAACACCCAGTAGGGGGCGACCGTGCCGCTGGTCACCGTGCCGATAGGCCGGCCCCCGAGGAGCACCCGGCAGCCCTGCCGGGCCACGCCCGGGCCCAATACCTCGAGCTGGCGGCTCCGGCGAGGCAGGTCGGCCAGGCGGGAGAAGTCTCCTGCCAGACAGCCCTGATAAGCAGCCTGCTGGCGGGCCATGGCCGCCCTCCCCACGAACTCCCCCTTGGCCGCATCCAGCGAAACGGCGAAGCGCGCCAGCGGGCAGGCGTAAATCGGGATCGGCCGTCCCTCCGGGTCCGCACCCAGCTCGTGGCCGTACAGGGGCAGCCCCGCCTCCAGGCGCAGGGTGTCGCGGGCGCCCAACCCGATCGGCACCGCCCCCAGCGCGAGCAGGCGGTCCCAGGCCGTGCCGGCCAGCCCGGCGGGCAGAAACAACTCGAAGCCCAGAGCCTCACCCGTGTACCCCGTGCTGGCCACGGTGACCGCTGTCCCACCCAGGCCTGCGCTCGCGGCAGTCCGAAGGCGGTTGCGCCCCGGCTCGGGAAGACCGCCGGCGCCCGTGAATTCTGCTACCAGGCGCGCAGAACCCGGCCCCTGCAGCGAAAGCATGGCCAGCTCCTCCGAGGCATCGATCAACTCCGCGCCGGCGAAGCGTGGGGCCATGGCGCACAAGTAGTCCCAGTCCGCCTGGCGGTTAGCGGCGTTGACCACCAGCAGGTAATCCGCCTCGCCCAGGCAGTACAGGTAGGCGTCGTCCCGGGCCCCCCCGTACTCCTCCGGGATCATGGTGTATTGCGCGCGACCCGGCAGAAGAGCGGCGGCGTTGGTGGAAAGGGCGTGCTGCAGCAGGCCCAGGGCGCCGCGCCCGCGCACCCGGAAGCGCCCCATGTGGCACACGTCGAACAGTCCCGCGCCGCGCCGCGTGGCCAGGTGTTCCTCCAGGATTCCCACGGGATATTGCAGCGGCATGTCCCAGCCCCCGAACTCCACGACCTTGGCGCCCAGGGCCACATGCCGGTCGTACAGCGGGGTCCTACGCATGAGGTTGCTCCGGCTGCCACCGCAAGACGGGCTGCTTGGCGGCCAGCACCTCGTCGATGCGCCGCACCGGCGTGCGGGTCGGCGCCTGGTGCAGCCGCTCCGGCTCCTCCTCCATCTCGGCCCGGATCCGGGCCATCACCTCCACGAAAGCGTCCAGGGTCTCCTTGGACTCGGTCTCCGTGGGCTCGATCATCAGCGCTTCGGGCACGACTAGCGGGAAGTAGATCGTGGGGGGGTGCACCCCGAAGTCCAGCAGGCGCTTGGCGATGTCCAAGGCGCCCACACCGAAGCGCTCCTTGAGCGCCCGCGCGGAGAGCACGAACTCGTGCTTGCACAGCGCCTCGCTGGCCAAGGGGTACAGGTCTTTCAGCCTGGCCTTCAGGTAGTTGGCGTTGAGCACGGCCCGCTCGGCCACCATGGGCAGCCCCTCGCGCCCCATGGCAAGGATGTAGGCGTAGGCCCGCACCAGCACCCCCACGTTGCCGTAGAAGCCGGCCAGGCGCCCGATGCTGTGCGGGCGGTCCTCCTCCAGGCTGTAGCGCTCCCCGCGCTTGACCACATCCGGCACCGGCAGGAAGGGCTTCAAAATCTCACCCACCAGCACGGGCCCGGCACCCGGGCCGCCGCCGCCGTGCGGCGTGGAGAAGGTCTTATGTAGATTTAGGTGCACCACGTCGAAGCCCATGTCCCCGGGCCGCACCTTGCCCACGATGGCGTTCAGGTTGGCCCCGTCGTAGTACAACAGGCCCCCGGCGCCGTGCACCAGCTCGGCGATACGGCAGATGTCGCGCTCGAACAGGCCCAGGGTGTTGGGGTTGGTCATCATGATGCCGGCCAGCTCCCCGTTCAAGTGCGCGCGCAGCGCCTCCGGCGCCACCATCCCCCGGGCATCCGACTTGACCTGCACCACCTCGAAGCCGGCCAGGCGGGCCGACGCCGGGTTGGTGCCATGCGCCGAATCCGGCACCAGCACCTTCCGCCGGGCCCGCTCGCTGCGTTGCTGGAAACAGGCGCGGAACAGCTTCATGCCCGCGAACTCCCCATGCGCGCCGGCGAAGGGCTGGAGCGTTCCCCAGCTCATGCCGGTGATTTCGGCCAGAAAAGTGAGCAGCTCGTGCATCAGCGCCAGGATCCCCTGGGCGCTGGCCTCCGGCTGCAGTGGGTGCAGGGCTCGAAAACCGGGAAGAGCCGCCGCCTCCTCGTTGCCCTTGGGGTTGTACTTCATCGTGCAGGAGCCCAGGGGGTAGAAACCCAGGTCCACCCCGTAGTTGCGGCGGGACAGGTTCACGTAGTGCCGGATCACGTCCACCTCGGACACCTCCGGCAGCTCCGGCGGCGCGGCGCGCAGGAGGCGCGGGTCCAGCAGCTCTGCCAGGGGATGGTCAGGGACGTCCAGCGCGGGAAAGGAGTAGCCGACGCGCCCGGCGCGCGAGCGTTCGAAGATCAGCGGAAAGCTTTCGGGATGGCTCATTTCAGCATCCTTTTCATCGTATCCACGTAGCGCTCCAGCTCCTCGCGTGTGTGCTTCTCGGTGACTGCCACCAGGATGGCGCGCTCCGCGACCGCCCGGCCGCCCGCGGGCACCAGCTCCGGGGCCAGGCGGTCGAGCGGCAGCCCGGCGAAGAAGCCTTCCGCCTCCATGCGCTCCAGCACCGGCGCCGCCGCCACGGGCAGCACCAGCGGGAACTCCAGAAGGAACGGCTGAGCTGTCAGCAGCTTTGCGGGCGTCTCCCGCCAGAGGCGCTCGGCCAGGTAGTGGGCCTTGGCCGCGGACTGCCGTGCCGCCTCGGCCAGGCCGCGCTTTCCCACGGTGACCAGGTACACGGCCACGGCCAGGGCGGCCAGCGCCTGGTTGGAGCAGATGTTGGAGGTGGCCCGCTCCCGCTTGATGTGCTGCTCGCGGGCCTGCAGGGTCAGCACGAAGGCCCGCCGCCCCTCCCGGTCCACGGACTGCCCGGCGATGCGCCCGGGCATCCGGTGGAGGAAGGCCTGGCGCGCGGCCAGGTAGCCCACCGTGGGTCCACCGAAATACGGGGGCAGCCCGCAGGGCTGGGCGTCGCCTGCCGCTACATCCGCGCCCCAGTCCCCCGGGCTGCGCAGGACGCCCAGGGTGAGGGGGTCGGCCGACTGCACCAGCAGGGCCCCGGCGGCGTGCACCTCCTCCGCCAGACCGGTGAGATCCTCCAGGTAGCCCAGGAAGTTCGGGCTCTGCACTATCACCGCCGCCGTCCCCGGGACCAAGCGCCGACGCAGGTCCTCCCGGTTCAGGACCCCGTCCGCGGCCGCCACCTCTTCCAGCTCCACCTCCAGGCCGGAGAAGTGGGTGACCAGCACCCTGCGGGTGTGGGGGTGCAGGGTTCGCGCGATCAGCAGCTTGCGGGAGCGGCGCACGGCGGCGAGGGCCAGGGAGGCGGCCTCGCAGACGGCGGTAGCCCCGTCGTACAGGGAGGCGTTGGAGACCTCCAGGCCGGTCAGGGCGCAGATCAGGCTCTGGTACTCGAAGATGGCCTGCAGCACCCCCTGGGAGATCTCGGCCTGGTAGGGGGTGTAGGCGGTGTAGAACTCGGAGCGGCCCAGCACAGCGCCCACGGTGGCGGGGATCAGGTGGTCGTAGCTGCCTCCGCCCAGGAAGGAAACCGCGTCGGTGCGGTTGCCCGCAGCCAGCTTGGCCAGGTGCCGGTACACCTCGGCTTCCGAGCGGGCGGGGGGGATCGCCAGGGGCTGCGATCGGAGCAGCTCCGGCGGCACGTCGGCGAACAGGTCCTCCAGGCTCGCGGCGCCGACCGTCGAGAGCATGGAGCGGAGGTCTTCCTCCGTGTGGGGCAGGGTCGGGAACATGGGAACTCTCCTGTCAGTGCGCGGCCTTCTCCTGCGCGACGTGGCTCTCGTAAGCCGCGGCGTCCAGGAGGCTGGCGAGCTGCGAAGGGTCGGCCATCCGGATCACGAAAAGGAAGGCCTCGTAGGGCTTCTGGTTGATCAGCTCGGGGGTCTTCTCCAGAAGGGGGTTCAGGCGCTCCACCTTGCCGGACACCGGGGCGTAGATCGGGGAGGCAGCCTTGACCGACTCGATGGTGGCCACCTCCTCGCCCTGCTTCACTGTCTGGCCGGCCTCCGGGGGCTCCACGTAGACGATGTCGCCCAGGGACTCCTGGGCGTAGTCGGTGATGCCTACGGTGGCCAGCTCCCCCTCCGCGCGCACCCACTCGTGGGTCTTGTTGTACTTCAGCTCCTGGGGTACGGTCATCGCTTCCTCCAGCTACAGGATATAGGGCACACGGGCGTTGTAGCCCTTGTAGACCACGAAGGTCTCGGCGGAGCGCACCTCGCTCACGCGCGCCACCTCTTCGGTGTAGAACTCCAGCAAGCTGAACTGCTCATTGAGAAGGACTGTCAGAAAGAGGTCGTAACGGCCGGTCACCACGCACACCGAGACCACACCCCGCAGGTGGCTGAACTCCTCGCCCTTCTTGACCAGGTGCATGGTGTTCAGCTTGATCCCGACCAGCACTAGGCGGTGCCCGGGGACCTGCTCGGAATCGACCAGGCCGGTGACGTTCAGCACCCCCTCGCGGGCGAGCTGGTTGTAGCGGGCGCGCACCGTGTTCTCCGCAATCGAGAGGTCGTCGGCGATCTCCTTGAAGGACTTGCGCCCGTCGCGCAGGTGCCGCAGGATAGCCAGGTTGGTGTCGTCGAGCTTCATGGCCGGCATCCAGTATAGCAGAAAACGTAGTTTTCTGTCGATAGTTTATGATATTTTCATAGAAAAAAGCAATAATATCTAAAATATCTTAAAATACCTCAATATCAACAGGCACTCACCGTCGTCCGTGCCCCGCTCTTCCCACGGCCTGTGCCTGCAGGTATCATATCGCCATGGAGCGCGGCCTCGTGCAGGTATACACGGGCGAAGGCAAGGGCAAGACCACGGCGGCGCTGGGCCTGGCCCTGCGCGCCTGCGGCTCCGGCCTGCGGGTTTTTCTGGCTCAGTTCGCCAAGGGCCGGCACTACGGAGAGCTGGACGCACTGAAACGCTTCGCCGACCTGGTGACGGTCCGCCAGTACGGCCGGGAGGGCTTCATCCGCGGGGAGCCCTCCGCCGAGGACCTGCGCCTGGCCCGCGCCGGGTGGCAGGAGGTCCGCGAGGTTTCCTCGCGCGCGGAGCACGACCTGCTGATCCTGGATGAGATCGGCATCGCCCTGCACTACCGGCTGGTGGACCTGGCCGAGGTGCTGGAGCTCCTCGCCGGTAAACCCGCGACCATGGAGCTGGTGCTCACCGGCCGCAAGATCCCGCCCGAGCTCCTCGAGCGGGCCGACCTGGTGACCGAGATGCGCGAGGTCAAGCACTACTACGCCCGCGGAGTCAAGGCGCGCAAGGGGATCGAGTATTGAACGACGGGGCGGGCAAGACCACCACGGTGCGGCGCTCGACGGCCACGCTATGATCCGCAACCAGTGGTATGCCGTGCTGGAATCTTCCGAGGTGGGCCGCCGGCCGGTGGGCGTGGTGCGCCTGGGGGAGCGGCTGGTGTTCTGGCGCGATGCGGCAGGCCGGGTCGTGTGCCTTCTGGACCGCTGCGCCCACCGCGGGGCGGCGTTGAGCGCGGGGGCGGTGCGCGGGGACCGCCTGCAGTGCCCCTTCCACGGCCTGGAGTACGACGCCGCGGGGAAATGCCGGCTGGTGCCTGCCAACGGCCGCGCCGCCCCGGTGAAGGCGCGCTTCCGCGTGGGCCGCTACCCGACCCACGAGGCGCACGGCCTGATCTGGGTCTTCTGGGGGGACGAACGGCGGGTGGTCGCCCTACCGCGCTTCTTCGAGGACCTGGACGACTCTTTCACCTGGGCCTCCCTGCGCGACCCCTGGAACGCCCACTATTCCCGCGCCGTCGAAAATCAGCTGGATGTGTCCCACCTGCCGTTCGTGCACCGCACCACCATCGGGCGCGGCGGGGCGACCCTGGTGGACGGGCCGGTCTTGAAGTGGCTGGACCCGGACCGCTTCCGGGTCTTCGTGTTCAACCGCAGGGACGATGGGGGCCGGCCCCGCAAACCCAGCGAGATCCCGCTGGAGCCGGAGCCGGAGTTCCACCTGGAGTTCATCTACCCCAACCTGTGGCAGAACCACATCAGCGCGGAAGTGCGGGTGGTGGTGGCCTTCGCGCCGGTCGACGAGAACCGAACGATCCTTTACCTGCGCTTCTACCAGCGCTTCGTGCGCATCCCGGTCCTGCGCGGCCTGGTCTGCCTCCTGGCCATGCCCTACAACCGCAGGATCGTACACCAGGATCGCAGGGTGGTGACCACGCAGGTGCCTGTCCGCTCGGACTTAAGGATCGACGAAGAGCTGTTCCAGGCTGATGGGCCGATCGTGGACTACCGCCGGCGCCGCCGGGAGCTGATCGAAGAGGCGGAGGCCTGGCCTACTTCGCCTCCAAAAGGCGGGTGAAGAAGGCGATCATCTCCGGGGTGTCCCACTCCCGGCCGCCGACCGTGCCGCCCAGCGCCTCACCGCCGCGCCCCACGATGTAGCTGGTGGGGATGCTGCGCGCCCCGTAGGTGGCCCCGACCCTGCCGTCGGAGTCCAGCAGGACGGTGAAGGTGAGCTTGTGCTCGTTCACGAACTTCTGCACGCTCTTGGCGTTCTCCTGCAGGTCCACGGCCAGGATCACCAGGCCCTTGTCCTTGAGCTTCTGGTACAGCCGCTCCATGGAAGGCATTTCCCCCCGGCAGGGCGGGCACCAGGTGGCCCAGAAGTTCAGGAACACCACCTTTCCCTTCAGCGAGCTCAACGAGACCTTCTTCCCGCTCAGGTCGGCCAGCGTGAAGTCGATGGACTTGGTCCCCTCTTTGAGCGCCGCCAGACCCACGGCCTTGAAATCGTCGGCCGTGACCTGCTCGGCGGCGAAGCCGGCGGCAGCCGGGAGCGCCAGCAGGAGCAGCAGACAGGTTAGCGAAACTCCTATATTCGGTCTCATGCATGTATGATACCGCATCCCCGGTCCTGCGGCAACCGCCAGCCGGGGCCGCCTTTGACCTGCGGCGCCGCCTCCGCTATACTCTGCCTTCGGTATGACAGCCCGCCTGCTGCCGGCGACCCTGGCGGCCGCCTTCC
>Ga0315294_10009122_pt1 | contig 10903 bp, 11 predicted proteins | sample YL17G13_40_MG_FD_203626 | JGI IMG/M metagenome (GOLD analysis project Ga0315294, IMG submission 203626) | Sediment microbial communities from Yellowstone Lake, YNP, Wyoming, USA - YL17G13_40 | ecosystem: Environmental > Aquatic > Freshwater > Lake > Sediment | place: USA: Wyoming | collected... | reverse complement strand
CTGCATTCTGCATTCTGCATTCATTATTCCCCAGCACGCCGATCATCAGGAGGTTCGTGGGTGCCAGGACGTAGGGGTAGCCGGAGAGCCAGCCCAGGAGGCCGATCTTCGGCAGGAGCTTGAAGATCTTCGCACTGATGCCGCGCAGAATGTGGCCTTCTCTCCAGTGGCGTTTGGAGCTCAAGGAGATTCTGCCGAGTTGGTGGTCGACGGGCCTGAATTCGCCCGGCTGCGACGTGGCCGCCACGCACTGCGCGGGATCGAAGGACAGCCGCGGAAACAGCAGCTTGACGCCCTCCTGCGTGAATCGCCAATAGTCGGACGGGTAACCGTGGAACTTCCAGGCGAACGGGACGGAGAGACAAATCTTCCCGCCGGGGGCCAATAGCCGAGTCAGGTTCTCGGCCATCGCAAACGGCTGCCGGCAGTGCTCCAGCACGCTTAGACAGAAGATCGTTCCGAAGCGCACCCTGCCGAGCCTCGCGTCGATCTGCTCGAAGGGCGCCGTCAGGTCCAGCACGAGGTCAACCCCCGGTCCGGGCTGCATGTCGACGCGGGTGTACGCCCCGTCGTGCTTCAGTACGCGCCTTAAGTCCGCGGTGCTCCCGTAGTCCTTGGAGCCGACCTCCAGATACGGCCCCCGAAAGTGCTCGGCATGTTTTTCGATGAACAGGACCTGGTTGACGTCACCCATTATTGACCCTCAGAAAGCTGATGGCACATCGTTTAGTCGTCGCCGGGACGGCGGCGTCCGCGTTTCTGCCGGCCGACGTACCGTCGGCCGCTAAACGACGTGTCCCATCGGCGCTGCAAGTCGCGAGGTCGTCGTCAGTTACACACGCATGGAAACGTGAACCTAGCGCTGTAGCGCCAATTAGCCCGCGGCACTCTTGGCAGAATTCAAAACGTGCTCAGCTCTTCAATCAGTTCTGCGGTGGTCCGCAGCCGGGCGAACTTCCGCTGCCAGATGGCGAAACAGGCCTGTTGCAGCTCCGGCCAGAGGGTAGCCACGCCGTCGGTGACTGCCGTCACCCGGTAGTCGCGCATGGCGGCCGTCATCAGCGTGGCGTTCACACAGACGTCGGTGACCACGCCGGTAACGAGCAGATAGCGGACGTCGCGGCTCCGCAGCGCCAGGTCCAGCGGCGTATCGGAGAACTTGTCGTAGGTGTGGCTGCGGACCACCAACTCGTCCGGCCGCGGGGCCAGCTCGGCGACGGTTTGGGCCGAGTTCGGGCCGCCGTCGGCCGCCGGACCGATCAGGCAATTGCTCGAAGGATGGCCGAAACCGGTCGGCTCGCGCTGGCCGGCCGGCAGATGCTCAATGCCGAACGGATCGCCACGGAGGCAGGGGACCGCGGTGGAGTAGACGAATTCCGTGAAGATCACCGGCACGCCCTTCTGGCGGCAGAGGTCGATCAGCCGGCGGACGTTGGGGATGATCTCGCGGCCTTGGGGCACTTCCAGGGCCGCCCCGGGCTCCAGAAAGCCCCGCTGCATGTCGACCACCAACAGCGCCGTCCGCCCGGGCCGGCAGCAATGGAGCTGGTCGATCCGCTCCTGTTTGGCGTGCAGGATTTCGTCAAGACTCAGCATGAGGCGAATTCCTCCCTAGTGGTCTGTCGCACCAAAACTGACGTATTGGGTGCCAGTGGCGGCTTGTCCGCCACTGCGGCTCAGGGGCAGACAAGCTGCCCCTGGCACCCGTCAATCGGAGTGCGACAGAGCACTAAGATCGACGGGGGCGCACCGCCGGCGCGATTACTCCAGCCGTTGGCCCCGGATGGTGACCGTGACTCGAACGATCGATTTGCCGGGCACGTCGTACAGCAGGTACAACTTGAGCCATCGCGTGACCAGGTTGGAGTGCGTCGGCAATGTATCCACTGTGGCTTCGAGCAAGAGCTGGTTCCCGCTTTCCTCGGCAGCAACCGGCTTGAAGTCAAGCTTCTCCAGCGAGGGCACCTTGTGGTACTTCTTCATCTGCGGCCGGGCCCAACCGGAGAGGGCTCGGGCCACGTCGGGCGTCACCAGCTTGGCAATGCAGCCGCTCTTCTTCTTCCAGTCAGCCGCGGCCGCGGCAGTCTGCTCCTTCCACGGTTCAGGCTCGCAACGCGACCAAGAATCGAGTTCCGGCACGCTCCCCATTTCCGGGATCAGGCAGAGCGGCACCAGCAGGCGGTCGTCATCATCGCCGGGCTGGGGCCGTGTTTGGGGCTCGGTACCCTCGGCCCAAGCCCACAGCAACCAGATCGCAGAGAGGATTAGGCATTTCATCGTGATCTCCCTCGCGGCCAAATAGCATTCGTGATCCTGGGAATTGGGCCTCCTTCGTCTACCACTTCCGCCAGCCGGGATTGACCTCGGGCTTGTGGCCTTCGGGCAGGGGCTCGGTGAGCTTGGCGTATAGCTCGGGGCGGCGGGCCTTGATGTACCGGCGGCCGCCGGAGAGCTCCAGCTTCTCCGCGGTGCACAGGCCCACCACCACGTCGTCGTCCAAGGCCCGTGATTCGGCGACGATTTCGCCGAACGGATCGATCACCATGGCACCGCCCGTCTTGATCGTGTCGTGGTCTACGCCCACCGCGTTGCTGAAAACGTAGTAGAGGCCGTTTTCGTACGCCCGGGTGGGCAGCCAGCGCAGGAGCCAGCGGCGGCCCTTGGGACCCTCGAACTCGAGCCGCAGCGGCACCGGATCGCGGTGGCGGTTGTCCCAGAGCTTACGGTCGATCTTGCCGCGGCCCGGCATGGGGCTGGGCAGCCCGCAAGTCACGTGCGGCGCGAAGACGACCTCCGCACCCTTTAGCGCCACGATGCGGGGATTCTCGACCAGGTTGTTGTCGTAACAGATCAGGATGCTGCAACGGACCCCGCAGAGATCGAAGAGCACGAACTCGTCGCCCCAGCTCAGGTGTGGACTGATGAAGGCGTGCAGCTTGCGGAACCTGGCGACGAACCCTTGGGGCCCCGCGGCCAGGTAGGTGTTGTACAGCTTGTCGCCGTCAGCTTCGATCAGCCCGGCCAGCAACGGCACGCCGAATTGCCCGGCCAGCTCGACGAGCCGCCGGGTGCTGGGCCCGCCGGGGACCGGCTCGGCCAGGTCTTCCAGGGCCTTGCGGGAGAGGTCCTGCAGGAAGGTGTAGCCGCAAATGCAGCACTCGTGGAAGCTGACGATCTCGGCCCCCTGTTGGACGGCCCGGCGGGCCAGCGCCTCGATGCGGCCGAGGTTGTACTGCTTGTCGCCGTCGCGGGCCTCGAACTGGGCGGCGGCAATCTTGATGTCTCGCATCAGGTTCTCCTCGGGTCGATTGGTCTGCGGCTAGCCGACGGAGACGGCCGTTTCCACCGTGGCGATCAGGTTCCAGAAAGCGTGCATCACGATGGTCGTGTAGACGGAGCCGGTTTTCCAGCGGGCCGCACCCAACAGCAGTCCGCCGAGGAAGATGGTCGATATCTGATAGGCGTCGTACTGCATGTGGATGCCCGCCCAGACCAGAGCGGTGATCACGACCGCCCCGGTTGCCCCCAGCCAGGAGTAGCGGAGGCCCTGGAACAGGAACCCCCGGAAGAAGATTTCCTCGAACAGCGGGGCGGCGCCAACCAAGGCCAGCCAGAGCAGGGGAAGGAAGCCGGCGGTCTGGTAGGCCTCAGCCATCTTATCCGGGACCACGTCGCGCTCGACCAGGCACGTCAAGCCGTCCGAGAGGATCATGAACGCCAGGATCCCGAGACACCAGAGAAGGATCGTGCGTTTGGAGACCGGGTTTAGCGCAAGATACTGCCGCGGCGGCATTTGCCGGCGAAGCTTGGCGAACAGCGCCGTCAGGGCGATGCACACCGGTGCGCTAAACAAGGTGGCCAGCGAGAGCAGCAGACCGTTGGATTCGAGGTCCTCGGCCAGCGCCTGCGGCGACGTGGTCTGCCGCCGCTGCATCTCGACCAGGACGAATGGAATCACCACCGCGGTCTGAATCGCCACAAACACGCCCAGCACAACGATCGAGAAGCCTACCGTCGCCCAAAAACCCCACGGGGTCCTGGGCTCGTCGACCGTCTTGGCGACCTCGACCACCTCGGCCACCACCTCGGCTTCGACGAGATCATCGGGCGCAGCGTAGGGGTTTGTCCGGTCGTTCATTGGCGCTTATCCCCTTGCCTCCCGCACCGCTTCATACAGCGCGACCAGGTTCTCGGCGGGGGTGTTGGCCTGGACGTTGTGGACCGTGTTGAAGACGAAACCGCCCCCGCGGCCGAAGATCTCGATCCGCTGCCGGACCTCCTTGCGGACCTCTTCCGGAGTGCCAAACGGGAGCGTCTTTTGCGTGTCGACCCCACCACCCCAGAAGGAAATCCGGTCGCCAAAGGTGTCTTTCAGCGTCCGGGGATCCATCCCGGCGGCCGAGCACTGCACCGGGTTGAGGATGTCGAAGCCGGCCTCCACCATGTCGGGCAACAGCGCGACAATCGAGCCGCAGGAGTGGCAAAAGGTCTTCCAAGTGGTGTGCCGGTGGACCCAGTCGTTGACCCGCCGATGGAACGGCTGGTAGAGCCTGCGGTACGAAGCGGGGCTGATAAACGGCCCGTTCTGCGTGCCGAAGTCGGTGCCGGTGATGAACACCGCCGTGACCCGCTCGCCCACCACGGCGTGAATCTTCTCCAGGTTCTCAATCGCGATCTCGCACTGTCGCTCGAACAGCTCGTAGACGTATTCGAACCGGGCGGCCGTGCTGACGTACCACTCCTCGACGTCGCGGATTCCCTTGGGGTGTTTCAGCCATGGGGCGGGCACTAGGGCGATGTCGCCGAAGGCCGTGCCCCCGAAGTTGGCCAGGATCGCCCGATCGGCTTGGCTGCTGAGTCGCTCGGCACCGCGGGCGAAATGGTCCAGCGCCTCGGCGGAAATGGGGCCGAACTCCTGGAGATTGTCCTCGACGTTGAGCCGCTCTTCGTCGATCGGTTCCTGGCGGACGATGGTGTCGAAGTAGTATCCCCCCTTGGGCATCCGGCCGCTGGGCGGGGCCGTGCGGTCGCCCTCGGGATACATCAGGATCTCGCCGCTTGGCTCCGGCTGGGTGTTGAAGGCCCCGGGGACCAGCACCGGCGTGCCGTCGAACAGGGTCCAGGGCTTCCAGTCCTTGTTCTCGAAGCCGAAGAAGTTCTTCGTGCCGCCCAAGCCCACTACGTCGACCCCCAGGGCGTCCATCAGGTCGGGCGCGATCTCGCCGAGCATCTGGTAGGGCTCGACGACCTTGACCGGCGTGCCCGGCTCGTCGAGCCTGAGCGCCTGGCGGAGCTGATACACGCTGCTGACGTGCATCCCGGTGACTGCGCTGGCCCCCAGGTCCAGCGGCACGTAGTCGGGCGGTTGGTGGTTCAGTGCGGCTTCGACGCGCTGGCGGGAATTCATGGCTTGGGGAGGGACTAGGGATTGGGGATTGGGGATTAGGCTAAGGTGACAGTGTTTAGCGGGCGGGCTTGCCCGCCGTTTGGTTGTGGCCACGCCGCGCTGGGGATTGGAGATTGCAGGTTCCGGATGGGACCATTCTTGTCCAAACGCCCGGGGACTGCGGTCCCCGGGGATCTCGCGGCGCCGGCGCTCCGGGAAAATCACCGGCCGCCGAACGACAACGTCAATTTGATTCCGTCTCGCCCCCTTGTCAAGTCCGGGTGGGTGCCGATACCATGGGGCCTGAAGAAGTTGTGGAGGGCGAAATACTTGCAGGAGCGAGGTGATTCGGTGGCAAAAGCAACGGAAGATCACGGCGGCAGCCTGATCTACGTCTGCCTGTTGGCAACGGTGGCGGCGCTGGGAGGCTTGTTGTTCGGATACGACACGGCGGTGATCGCCGGGGCGATCGGGTTCCTCAAGCAACGCTTCATCATCGGCCATTACCCGGACCGCTGGGTCGACGTCCTGGAAGGCTGGGCCGTGGCCAACGTGCTGGTGGGCTGCATGATCGGGGCCGCTCTGGCCGGGCCGCTCAGCGATCGCTTCGGGCGAAAGAAAGCGCTGCTGTTGTCGGCCGTGTTGTTTGCCGTCTCCGGCGTCGGCGCCGCCGTGCCGCAGAACCTCTGGCGGTTTGTCGTCGCGCGGATGTTGGCCGGCTTCGCCGTGGGCATGGCCTCGATGCTCTCTCCACTGTACATCGCCGAGGTCTCGCCGGCACGGATCCGCGGACGGCTCGTCTCGCTGAACCAGATTACCATCATCTCCGGGATGCTGGTCGTCTCGATCGTCAACTGGCTGATCGCCTCGCCGGAGGATGAGAGTTGGAACGTGGACATGGGCTGGCGATGGATGTTTGCCTCGGCGACCTTGCCGGCGCTGCTGTTTTTCGGGCTCTTGTTCCTCGTGCCCGAAAGCCCCCGCTGGCTCACCAAGCAGGGGCGTGAAGACGAGGCCCTGGCCATTCTTGCCCGCGTGGGCGGCCGGCAACGCGCCCAGCTCGAAATGAAAGAGATCCACAACGCGATCGCCCAAGAGGGCGGATCGCTCGGGGAATTGTTCCGGCCGGGGATCCGCCGGGCGTTGGCCGTGGCGGTCGTGCTGGCGGTCCTCCAGCAGGTGACCGGCATCAACGCGGTGCTCTACTACGCGCCGAAGATCTTCGAGAGCGCCGAGGTAACGCCCACCCAGGCCCTGCTGCAAACCGCGGCGCTGCAGGTCGTCAACGTGCTGCTGACGCTGGTGGCGATCCTGGTGGTCGACCGCGGGGGCCGCAAGCCGCTGCTGCTGATCACCTCGGCGGCCATGGGGATCTCGTTGCTGTTGCTCGGCGGAGCCTTCTGGCTCAAGCTCGGCGCCGTGTGGGTTTTCGTCCTCACGCTGGCCTACGTCGGCTCGTTCGCCGTGGCCATGGGTCCGGTGGTCTGGGTGGTGCTCTCGGAGATCTTCCCCACGCGGATCCGCGGCCGGGCGATGGCCGTGGCCACCGTCAGCCTGTGGGTGGCCTGCTTCGCCGTCTCCCAGTCGGTCCCCCCGATGTTCAAGCACCTCGGCCAGGCGGCCACCTTCTGGACCTACGCCCTGATGTGCGCCGTGTCGTTCGTCTTCGTGATGCGGTTCGTTCCGGAGACCAAGGGCAAGACGCTGGAAGAGATCGAGCGGAGTTGGACGCGGTAGCTGCCCGCCGCTAGCAGAAGCGCTTCAGCAGCGTGCCACCGGCAACTTGGTCAGCAGGCTGCCATCCCATCCTGCCGCCGCCCAGCGCTGAAGCTCAGCGGCGCGGGTTGCTTAGCTCCGCTGGAGCGCCTTGTTCGGCGGTTCCTCTCATGGCGTGCAGATCCACCACGCGCTCGCCTTCCGGCCTCTTTCTGCTGCGGAGATGGGTGACGAGCGACTCAACATCGTAGCCATGTTCCCGTGCAATGCTGTCTTTGATCTCCCAGAGTTCTCTAATGATTTCATCAGGCATCTTCGAACGCTCCCATGAGCTCTTGAGGGGTGCAGATTTCGGGACCGGGATACCCGTGTAGCCCGCAGACGCTTCGAATGATGGGCTTGGTTTCGGCATTATCAAGATGCCGATAGTTCCAAGTCAGGAGATAATCTACGCCGTGCACGGCGGATACCGCAATGTGAAGCGAGTCACCCAAAGCCTTGGCCGGAAGTGCTCCTCCCTGGATCAGCGCCTTGGACAATGCAACTACCGCATCGGTGACTGCAAGGATGGGAATGTCGGAGAGCGCCTCCAGACGGCCGACCGCCGCTTCCGGGTTGCCCCTTGCGGCCTCCTCGACCACAACATCAGACGTGTAAAGATCGAATCGGCTGCTCTGCGTCTCCCACCAGTCGACGGTTGCCTTCTGCCAGGCGGCGGCCAGCAGGTCGCCGGAAGGTCGGGCCGTCAAGTACGACACGATGGAAGTCTCGATGTAGACCGTCTTGTTGGCCATGGCCAGCGGTTCTCGCTACCCTTGCAGTGCTTCGTTCAGTTGGAAGAGTGGATCACCCGCAAAAAGCGCCGCGTTTTCTGGAGCGTCTTGCACAGCTTTCGCCAGATTCATTACCCAGAAATCCGGAATCACCAATGGCGATCCTCCGCAAAAATCAGCAACCAACTTACCGTCAACCATGCGCGACTGCGAGAGACGCACGTTTGAATCGACTTCTGCTTCATGCAGAAGGCTGCAACGCAGATGCTTGTAGACCACCTGGTCCAGGGGCATAGGATTGCGACCGTCCGCGTTGACGACGACGTGTATTCCACCGGGAATTGCCGGTTTGGATGGGTCCACAATTGTTGGCGTAACCTCACGGATGAACGCCCTGAAGGCTTCATTGTCACTCTTTGCATTTGGGAATCGCAGTCTGGAGGTAGCCGCGGCGGCTATCAGAACCAGAATCCATGCGCCTTCTTTTCGACCGTTCTCCCAAAGAAGCTTGGCGTCTTCGAGCCGTTTGCGGACGCTCATCGCGATGCTCCGAAGAAAGACGAAGCGGCTGTTCTCGATGGTGCGCCGGCCAGCGCACGGCGACCCAGATGCCTGGCCGGGTGATCCCCGATTGTCGGCACAGGTTTGCCAACTTCTTTCGCTCGGACTCTAATGCGTAACTCACCCTGTAACGCATTCTTCCACTAGCCTGAGCATGGCGACCGCGGGATGTCATGTCAAGTCGGCACCTATTGTGCTGCCCCGGCGCCGTCCGCCGCCCCCGCGCGCGTATTGTTCGGCCATCCCGTTCTCAACCTGCGATCCACTGCCAGCCGACGCGGCCCCATATATGACTGGGCGATACTTCGGAGTAGGAATCGGTTTGCCTTCCGCTCGGGCGGCTTGCAGCCAGAGGTCTTTCGCCTTCTGCACCTCCTGGAATGCTTCTGCTGGAGTGTCGCCAAACGCACAGCAGGCGTCCAGATCAGGGATGTCGGCGATGTGACCGCCGTTCTCTTCCGAGTAGACGATATTGATGTGGCAGTCTCGCAATAGTTGTCCTCTCGCGCTCAGTCGCCGGCTGCCATCAGCGCCCGCTCTGCCACTTCTGGCAACTCAATAGGTGCGAACATCGACGCCCGGTAGAGATAGCCGTCGGGCTCTGACCTGTCCTCATCAATCACGCGCAGCATCTTGTGCGCCTCGGCCTCTGCATCCGGTAGCACACGGTAGACTTTCCCCAAGATCAGGCTTGCCGAATGCCTGTCGTTGTTAATGCAGATCACAAAACCACTCATCGAACCACCCTCTTGATTTTGAAATCCTTGCGGCCTATGCCGTGGGCCTCAAACCAGTGTATCTCGGCTTCGCAGCTTGTACCGTCTGCAAGTCGCACAGCAGCTATGCCCTTCATCTTCCGCCAACGGCCCTTGCCATAAGTACGCTGCAGATGACGCCGGATGTACACGCCCCGGCCTGCCGCAATTGTCTCGATGTCTCTGATCTCGCCGAGGATTTCAAATTCGCTCATCACTGATCGCCGCTGCAATAGCCCTTTCCTTGTGGCGAGCCGGCCAACGACCCTGCAAGCGGTTCTCCATACCTGTCAGTGTAAACGACCGCCCGGGACGCTGCAACTGGGGGGCCGATGGTGCCCTGTGGCCGGGACCTCGATCGGTCAAGAAGCACAAGATATCCACACACAAAAGAGCTAGCACCGGGTCGAACTTCTCCGGGCCGTGTGGCCGTGCCGGGTGCCCTCAACGAGGCTCCTCGGAGAACCGGTTTTCGCTAGCTGTTCTGGCGACGATGCCGAGGTGGGATAGTCGTGCACGTGTGCTATCAGACCACCGCAAGGTTTGAGACGGCCGTGATGTGCAGTCCAGCGCTTGGAGGTCCCCCCCAAGATCCGGTCGCGTGCAAGCATTCGCGTTAATCTGCGGGATTAGGGAAGGAAATTCCGGTTGGCCGGGCGGCCGCTAAATATCGCTTTTCAGGTTTGCACGCGGAGTGTATACTTGATTGTGGGGAGCGAATCGCCCTTTCTTCGAGTGGGCAACCGTATTCTGCGGTGATTGAGATTCGCTCTGCCGCGATGAGGGCTTGTCTGGGGCTGCTAATCTGACGTCTGCAAAGTCCAGCACGTTCCCCCGAAATCGGGTGAGCCGAGAGGTCGCGCGGATCCGGCTTCGGGCTTCCGCAGAGGTACCGTAGCGTTTTTACGCTACACAGGGGCCGGGAACGCAACCGGCGGGTTCGACCGCCGGGAGTCGATTCCCGGCCCCATATTTTTTTGCCCCCAGCAGCGACGTGCGGCGCGGCACGAGCGGGTCTGCCGCTGGCAGGCCACCGGCCGGTGATGTAGGCTGTCGACAAGGGGACGCTTCCGACAGCCCGGGGCTCCGGTCGCACCATGCCCGACTTCGTCCAAGAGCGTCACAAGCCGCCGGCAGAGCTTGAGCGCCCGCGAGAGCTGGTGCTGGCCTGCCCGCCGATGCGGAGCAACGTCAATCTCTCGCGGATCGTGCGGGCTGCGGGCTGTTGCGGCGTGCGGCGGATGATCTGTTGCGGCAACGCCAGGGTGATCGACAAGATCACCCGGCAGGCCGAGGCCGCGGTCCAGATCGAGGTCCACCGCACCCTGCCGCCGGTGCTCAAGAGGCTCCGCGAAGAGGGCTACCAGTTGGTGGGCGTGGAGCAGGCGACCAGTTCGCTCTCGCTCTTCGAGTTCCGCTTTGAGCGCCGGACGGTGTTGGTAGTGGGCAACGAGCGGCTGGGCCTGGAGGACGAGGTCCTGCGGCTGCTGGACCAGGCGGTCGAGATCCCCGTCTACGGTCTGCCCTACGCCCACAACGTGGCCACGGCCGCGGCGATGGCGATGTACGAGTATTGCCGGCAGTATCCCAGGGGGTGACGGCCGCCGGCGGGCCTGCTGCCCGAGTCCTCCTTCGCAGGATCGCGTGGCCGCCGGGCGTGCCGGGCGGGTGGGAGTATGAGCCGGCCGTCCGCCCCCCGCGCCGTGCAAAAC
>Ga0315294_10009121_pt1 | contig 10903 bp, 6 predicted proteins | sample YL17G13_40_MG_FD_203626 | JGI IMG/M metagenome (GOLD analysis project Ga0315294, IMG submission 203626) | Sediment microbial communities from Yellowstone Lake, YNP, Wyoming, USA - YL17G13_40 | ecosystem: Environmental > Aquatic > Freshwater > Lake > Sediment | place: USA: Wyoming | collected... | reverse complement strand
AGAATCGTTTCATTTACTTAGTCCGTCCTCGTACGAACCAGTCAGATTCTACTATAACCAATACCTACTGTCAAGTCGAAACGTGTGCGACCAGAAAGCGGAGACTTCCAAGGACCGAAAATCTCCAGCTAACATTCGCAAATCTGCGAGTCAAAGCATTATTGGTGCAAAGGGGATTTATCGCCAGTAATCGGCGGCGGATGTTATCAGTAAACACTGCGGCGTTTTTCGCGGGTAATCGTGGACAACACGCTCCTGCACCGCGATCTCGCGCGGGCCAAGGGCACTTCTACGAGTAGGGCGTTACACGACCATGTGGAGTCGATCGGACTCCCACTCAAAGCTCTCCCCGCGCCATCTCGGAACCGCGACCCTGATCTCTTGTGGGAAGGGCTGTTCCCAACATCTATGCAGCAGCCACGCTGAAGGAATGCCAGTTTCTGGGAAGCCGACTTTTCATTACCAATCCATTGTGTGTGCCCAGCACCCATAAGTTTCACTGCGACCTTTAGGGATGTTCTGGTCTGCTGCCGGGACCACTTCGCGGTCGATCCGGCACGGAGAGGCTTTGCTGCAGACGGCACTTCCGTGGACCCCCTCCACCGGGACTCCTCCCGATAGTCCCATCGCGTTGACTTAGCTCTAAACGCGGTTTAAGATGGCCACGAAAGGCGGAACCCTCGCCATGGTGGGCAAGACCATTTCCCACTACCGGATTGTCGAGAAGCTGGGTGGCGGCGGGGCCGCTCTGAGGTTTGGCCTATACTCCTGGGCGTATGGGCGGGTTGCCACCCACGGAGAAGCGGCCCGGGTTCACTCAAGGATTTCCGTGTCAGCGCTCGAGCCCTCCCCGAGCCCGCATCAAGTACATATCTCTATACGAACCTGCCCCGGGAACCTGAGCAAGCGTTCCGACCCGCATGTCTTCTAACGGACTGCCCACCAGCTTCTGAAGCCGCGCGTGATCCAACTCGCTGGGGCCTGCGAGTATTAGTATTCGAAAGCTTCTGCTACGAGGATGCTGGGACCGCCACAGTCCGAAGGCGAGACTCAGAGATACGTACGACTTGCCGGCGCCGACTTCGTCCGCGATCAGAAAACTTCTTGCTCATCGCAATCTCCGCCAGCTCACGTGCGAAAAGGCACCCGTCGTCGCCGGCATGCAGAGCTGGACCGCAGACGGCAGATGGATCTACTTCGGCCTGTTTGGCAAGGAGCAGCCACTAATGTGCCGGATCGCGGCCGAGGGGTCCAACTTCAAAGTGATTGGGGAAGGCATCGACCCGGCCGTCTCGCCCTACGGCGAGACCATCGCGTTTGCCAGGAAGTTGATCAAAGGGCACTGCCTCTTCGCTATGGATGCGGACGGAACTAACATCCGCCAACTCACCGCACACGAAAACGAGTGGGCCGGCGTTCATGCCACCTAGTCTCCGGACGGCAAGAGGATCATCTACGCGGACAAAGTGGACGATGCGCTGGAACTTTTCGTGTGCGACCCTTCCGGCCAGAACGTGAAGCAATTGACCGCGCTCGGGAAGGCCGCCACCTCCCCGGCTGTTTCTCCGGACCTGAAGTGGATCTCATTGCGCCTCTGTGACGAGATCTACTGGCGCAACCCCGCGACCGGTGAGAAGGCCCGCAAAGAGAGGAAGGCGGACAAGCGGCCGGTCTGGACAATGCGGTTCGACGGCTCCAACCCGCACGTGATCGAGGTGCTTCACTATCAGACCACGATTGACGGTAGCCGTGCCCCCTGGAAACCGCGATAGCCGCAACAGAAACCAGAGCAAGACGTGCCGGACTGTTGAGGAAAGCTACCTAGAAGGAAGAGCTCGGCTTACCTGTTCTGTCCCGACAGGATCCTGTGGGTAGCGTACTCGACCCTGGTGGGCGCCCCGGGAAGAGAAGCAATCTTCAGGAGAAGTTCGAAATAGGGGAATGACTCGTCGCTGCTCGACAGCTTGAGATATTGTCTAAGCCTGGATGAAAAAGCCGGGTCGGTAATGAAATCGCCAGCCGCTTCGGTTCCTTCCGCGGTGGCACCTTCGATGATCAGCACATTTCCGCTATTCCCCAGATTCGGCAAGAGAGTAATGACGCCATGCGTCTCCTCCCACATACCATCCCTCCCGCGTGTCACGTACCTGGTTTCTTCTCCCGGGCGCGGGGATTTGTTCAGGTAGTACGGCGTGCGAGTTGTCTTATCCAGACCACCGCGAAAATTCCGTTGACGGTCAAACTCCTCCACCCACGGGTTCGAGCGGTATCCACCCAGGAGAATCAAGTTGTGGGTCTTCAGGTCCTGGATTTCAAGGTTTCTTGCGTAACGGATAGTGGTTCTCTGCCGGTAACCGGCGGTGGCTTGTAGGATCTTCCCCACCACACTCACGTCAGCCAGGTCTGTGTACCGCCGCGAGGCAATGATTTGCAGTTCAGGCGTTCGCAGGTCTTCAGCATATCGGCGGGTAAGGTAGTCTTTGAGTGAAATTTCGGTATGCGTAATGTCTTGGATCAGGACGAAGCAAGAATCCGCGGCGACAATGTAGGTCTCATGCTCGGGGTCAAACAGGCGGGGCCAAAGGCTGTGCTGAGGCAGCGACGGGGTGGAGGCATGTCTTAGATCCTCTCTCAACTTCTGGTTTTCGCGCCACTGCCAGACCCCGCTAAACAGCAGAATCATCAACAGCACAGCGAGAAGAGGAACTGCCAGCCCGATTCGCCCACCCCGAGCTGGCAACTCTTCCACCGTCTTCTCGGGTGCAAGGCCCTGCGGGGCTGCTTGCTCTGTCGTCAGAGGAGAGGGAGCAGTAACCTCGGGGGCAGCCGACGTCCGGGACTCGAATAGGGGTACATAGCTGCCCTTGGGGATCCTGATGACGAGCGGCTCATCTTTCCCATCCGAGGTGAAATAGACCGCAAGTCTCCTCCGCAGCTCCCTTGCCTCGACCCGAACGATATTGTCCTCGCCGGGGTTAAAGTCCGTGCGCCGTTCGAAGACTATAGAGCCAATCTGCTGCTCGTGGATCTCGTCGAGGCGATCCGTCAGGGCCCGCTCGCAAATGTAAAGCAAGAAGTCGCGAAGTCGGGTCGACTTTCGGAACTCGGGGCTGGACACGACACGCAATACGAGCTTCCATCTCTCATCGCTGGAGAGAGAGTAGGAGGCGGGTTGCGTTTCGTGCAAGTTATTGAGGGCACGCATGTTCTTCCCGTGAATTCACCGTAAGCTTCCTGTGAATTCCCCTTGCGGCAAAAATGGGAGTGCCGCTAGATAGCCAGGGCGGGGTTTAGTTTCCCCTGTGACGGGGTGAAGTTTAGCCACCGAATCCCCTGAAGTCAAGTGGCGTCAGCAAGCCTCTCTGCTGTTTGCGTCGGGCACATTGAGGTCTGAACTCTAGAATTCTCTCGAGAAGGTGGTGAAAAATGCGTGCGAAGGCAGTATTGATCTTTATTTGCCTGCTAACCGTGAGCCTGAAGGCATATGGGCAGACGGGCTTTGGCACGATTGCCGGCCAGGTAACCGACCCCTCTGGCGCGGCTGTCCCTGGGGCCAAGGTGACGGCCACCAATGTGGACACGAACGTCAACAGGGGCGCGGACACCAACGCAACCGGTTACTACGAAATCATGCAACTGATGCCAGGCCCCTATGCTCTGCGAGTTGAGATGACGGGGTTCAAAACTCTGCAGCGATCTGGCATCAAGTTGCAGGTTGCGGACCGTCTCACCATCGACCTACAGTTGCAGGTCGGGGAAACAAGAGAAACGGTCACGGTGGTCGGTGAGGCGCCGCGCTTAAGAACTCAAGACGCCCAGACCGGCGAGGTCATCAATTCGACGATGATCCAGACCCTGCCTCAGCTCAACCGAGATCCTCTGCAACTGCTGCTCCTCTCGGCGAATGTGCAGGGGAATGGGTCGCGGGCCGGATATAGCCTTACGACCGGCACCAGTGACACACGCATCAATGGAGGGCGAACTCAGGGCATCGAGTACTACGTTGACGGCGTCGTGGCCGGCACTGGAAGAGCCCACGGTGTTGCCGACATCACGCCAACCATGGATACCGTGGCAGAGTTCAAGGTGATCACCAACGGCATCTCCGCGGAATACGGCCGGCTTTCAGGGGGTGCGGTTGAGTTGGTCAGCCGTTCTGGAACCAACAAGTTCCACGGGCAAGCGTTCGACTACATTCAGAACGACGTGCTTAACGCTACGAGCTGGAATCAAAACCGCTTGAACGGGCATAAGACACCGTTCAGGCGAAACAATTTCGGTGGGGTGGTCGGCGGTCCCATCTGGAAGGATCGTACCTTCTTCTTCTTCAACTACGACGGAATGCGCTTTGTGCAGTCCGGCCAGCTCAATGTAGCTTCCTTGCCGACTGCGGCAGAGCGGAATGGGGATTTCTCCCAGACCCTTGTCCGGGGTACGCCAACCACGCTGTACGACCCGGATGGACCGGTAGTCGGGGGGGTAAGGCAGCTGCTACTAGGCGCCGACCCCCTCGATCCATGTACGCCCGTGGGCCAGTGCGTACCGCAAGACCGGATCAGTCCGGTGAGTGCTGCCATATTGAGTTTCGTGCCCCTTCCCAACAGGGCACCTGCTGCCAACAGCAGCTTCATTGAGGACTACGTAGGAGCATCCAGCACCAAGGAAAACTGGAACACGTGGGGGGCCCGCCTCGATCATGTTTTCACCCAGAACACCAGGATCTTCGGCAAATTCAGCCGGCGCGGTTGGGACACTGCGGCGACGCGCTGGCGTGGCCCGCTTCAGGCAATTCCACACAACTTCATGAAAGGTGGGTTTGGGCTGACTCTTCATTATACCTGGAGTGTGTCTCCCACCCTTCTCTTTGACGTGGGCGCGGGAGGACTGTATAACCCTCTCACCGTAGGTTCGACGCTCGCGGACGACTTCACGGCAACCTCCATTCCGTTCGATGCCGTGACAGCGAGCCTTCTCGGTGAGAAAGCGATGCCATGGGTCTGGGCTACGGGCATGGACGCTTTCTCCGATGCGCCGCAGTTCCAGGTTAACAACTCCACGAGTTATGATGTCACGCCCTCGCTAGTTAAGGTTCTGAACCGCCACACCCTGAAGTTCGGCTATGAGCATCGCCGCTATTACGACAACTTCGAGAAGATCGGGGCTGGGAATGACAGCCATTTTGTGTTTCAACAAAACCCAGTCTATCGCCTCGCCGGGGACCACGGCTGGACCGACGAGAACGCGGCCAACGTCATGGGCGCGTACCTGCTCGGGACCAACGATTGGGCCACAATTGCCGGGAATTCAACGCGCGCCATGAACCTTAACTACCATGCAGCCTATGTCCAGGACACTTACAAAGTCAGCAACAAGCTCACGCTCAACCTCGGACTGCGCTGGGACATGGAAACGCCGACGACGGAACGGCACGACAAGCTGTACTTCTGGGACGCCAATGCTCCTTCCATGTTCACAATCAAGCCGGGCTACGACTTCAGCGCGGTCGTGACTGCGGCAGGGCTGGATCCCAGCCAAGTTCAGACTCCGTCGTGGACTAGCGGCGGATTCGCCCCGGGAGCTATACGCATCGCCAATACCCCTGAATTCACCCAACGGTATGGCACCAAATACTATCCCTGGCAATTCGCTCCCCGATTCGGATTCGCGTACGGGCTGAACAGCAAAACGGTCCTGCGGGGTTCGTTCGGGCTCATGTACCTCAGTAGCACAGGCGATCCCGGTGGGCTGTCGCGGGGCGGCACCGGCGTGGGACTGGCTGATCAGGCCAACGCCGGCTGGCACCGCGGGATAACAGAACAAGGCTCCTGGCAGATGTCCACCTTCGACAATCCGTTCCTGCCCCTAGACATCACTCGCTATGAGCGGGACACTGCGGTGGCTAATTACCAGGCTACGGGCGGGGACCCTGGCCCGTCCGCGTTCAGTCGCGATTCGCGCCAGCCCCGCGAATGGACTTGGAACCTGGGGATTCAAAGAGAAGTCCCTGGGGGATTTTTGGTCGAAGCAAACTATTCAGCGAATCGCGGTGTCGGGTTGCTCGGTCAGGACCTGATCAGCAAATTCCCGAAATCGTTGTTCGTACCTGAGAATGAAGCAATCTATACAACGCCGGTGGAATCACCCATAGCAGAACCCACACGCTACGGTGACACTGAAAGACTTGCATATCTCGAGTTCCTGTACCCATACTATGGAGCAACGACCGTACTGGGCGTCAACCTCGGCCGTTCCAATTACCAAAGCCTCAATCTCAGGGCGGAACGTCGTGGCCGGGGTCTGAACTTCCTGGCCAACTACACGCTCGGCTGGATGAATGACAACGTCGGCGGGCCTGACTCGAGCGACGGATGCATGTGCGTCACCGGCACCGGATCTAAGTCATTCCAGAGTGTCGATACGTTGCGCGATATCTATGGGCCTAGCGTGCTGGACGAAAGACACCGCCTCACGGTGTTCTTCAACTACCAACTGCCGTTCGGGCGAGGCAAGCGTTGGCTGGGTAATACTGAAGGCCGCCTAGACAAAACCATACTCGACCAGCTCGTGGGCGGTTGGGAGATCTCCTCCATTACCACATGGCGGTCCGGTCGTCCCGTGGTCATCGCCAACAGTAACCTCAACAACGACATACGAGTGGAGACCACGTTCTCGAGGTACGCAACCTCCGACCAGAACATCGGGAATGCTAGCTTCGCGGGCAACTCCGGCGTCTTTTTCGCTGAGGGAGATTCTCAGCCCGCCGCCTCAGCGAGGCGGTTCGATGCGTCAAAGGTCCTCGAGCCCGGGCGCTTTATCTACGGGAATCTGGCTGTTTATGACGGCATCCGTCAACCCAGTCGGGTGATGCACAGCCAGTCGCTCATGAAGAAGTTCCCGATTTTCAGCCCGGAGGGAACTCGGTACTTGCAGTTCCGCATGGAAGCCGAGAACTTCTTCAACCTCAGAGGGATGGCGAACTACATCACGGATCCCAGGGATTCAGGGTTTGGCACGATCCGGGTGGACAACAACAACGGCTTGTACAATACCGAACGTCGCATCCAGGTATCTTTGAGGTTCGTCTTCTGACCTAGCATGGTGGTTAAAGACTAGGGGAGCGATGCGATTCTCGCTCCCCTTTTTTGTCTCTATAATATGGCGGTGCGTAGCTTCTTCCGACTGTTCCTCCCGCTCATCGCGGCCGCAGGCGTCCTGTCGGCCGCCGGACGTGTCATTCCAATCATCCAGGCCCAGAATCCGGAGGACGCCTTGCGGCTCGGGCAGAGTTACGCCAGCCAGGGACAATGGAAGGAGGCGGAAGAGCAGCTCCGTCTGTACCGCCAGGCGCATCCCGAGTCCCCCGAGGCGGCGGTCCTCCACGCCCGGTCTCTAGTCCACCTCAACCAACCCTTCGACGCTCTGCTCGAACTGGAGGAACTGCTGCAGGCGGCGCCTGACGCGGTTCCCGCCCTCAAGCTTTATGCGGCGCTGCTGAACCAAGTGGTCCAGGACGGAATCAGCGCGGAAAAGGTATTACTGAAGTGCGCCCAGCTAGCACCCCGCGATCCGGAGGTGTGGAAGGCGCTCGGCGATTTCTACGTGGCGCGGGGAAGGAGCCGGGAAGCACTCCCTGCCTATGAGCGTGCCCTGCGCCTGGCTCCGACTGACGCGGTGTTGAGTGCAGCACTGGGCTATGCCTACGGTGAGGCCAATCAGCCCGAACGTGCCGCGCCCCATTTCTCCCGCGCACTCAGCTACAACAAGCGTTCAACTAAGCCGAACCCCATCATCCATCTTCTCTACGCTGAGTTCCTGCGCGGCCAGAATCGGTTGGCGGAGAGTGTGCCCATGTACACCCGGGCGCTCCTCATCGAGCCTCACTCCGCCGATGCGTACTACGGACGCGCGTCCGCCTACGAGAAACTCAAAGACTTCAAACATGCCGAGGCCGATGCCCGGGCAGCCATCCGCGAAGGGGGGAATCGCAAAGGTACCTACCTCTTGCTGATGCGCGTCTATAAGCAGCAGAACAACTCCCCAAAGGTTGAAGAGTACGCCGCCCTCGTGCAAAAGACCAAGGCCGAGGAAGACGCCCAGCAGGACCTCGCCAACTTCGTGCTCTCATCCTTGCGGACGGCTGAGCCACTACTGCGCCAAGGCAACTTCACCGAAGCCGCGAAGCATTACGAAGACATCGTGAGGCAGGTCCCCACTTTCTATGAAGCCTATTTCGCTCTCGGCGTTTGTTACAGCCAGACTGGACGCCCCGAGCAAGCCGAGACGGCATTCAAGCGGTACCTGTCGCTCCAGCCTCTCTCCGCCGACGGTCATGCCGCGCTGGGTCTTCTTCTTTCACAGCAAGGACGCAACACAGAGGCGCAACCGGAGATAGAGCGGGCGATCAAGCTTGACCCGACCTTGCTCGAAGCGCGCAAGGCTCTGGCGAGGGTCTATTTCTCCGCCAGGGATTTTGCCGCCGCTGCGCGCGAGCTCGAGGCAGTGCTCGCTTCCGAAACCGCTCTCGATCCGGAGCTTTACGTAATGCTGGGGACATGTCGGTTCAACCTTAGGCAAAGAGACAAGGCGATGGAGATCTGTGAGCGCGGCATGCAGGCACATCCTAACTCTGAAGCCCTGGCGAATTTTCACGTTTCCCTTCTGCTGGATTGCAGTACTAAGCGGGAGTGCAAGGCAGGACTGATCGAAGCCCTGAAACAACACCCGAATTCACCCAGCTACCTGAAGGGGGTGTGTCGGCTTCTGTTACAGGAAGATCCGCAGAATCAAGCCGCCCAGCAAATGTTCGCCCAGCTCATCCGGGTTTTGCCGGAAGACCCTGAGGCACGCTATCTGCACGGTCGTTGGGCTTATCTGTGCAATAAGTATAGGCTCAGCATCGACGAACTGAAGGAAACCCTCGCCATGCCTGACATCGATGATCAAACCAAAGTGAACAGTCAAACTGTGATCGGCATGGCCGCGGATGAGTTGAACGACCCCGAAGGCGCGGAGACGGCTTTTCAGCGCGCATTGGAGATCAACCGTAAGCTCGCCTCGCCCAATCCCTCTGCGGCGCTCCAGTACGCGATCTTCCTCGCGAAGTACTCCCGGCATAGCGAAGCCCAGAAGATTGTTGATGAGATTCTTGGGTGGGCGCCGTCCTATGGGCCCGCGCACTTCGAGCGCGCGAAGTTCTTGGCTAGAGAGGGACAGCCCGAGAAGGCTATTCAGGAGGCGGAACTGGTGCTGGAATACTCAGCCGATAGTCCCAGTCAGTTGCAGGCCGCGCATGTTTTCCTGGCTAAGACGTGCTTTGCGCTGAAGCGGGTGGAAGAAGCTAAACGGCATCAAGAGTGGATCCAGGCACACCCGAGAACCAAGAATTAAGTTGCGGCTACGACATATGGCCTGTAAGGGTTTTCCCGTTCCACCAAACCGGCATCTGAACAACATGCTCCAAGCTTCTCTCGCACACCAATCTGCCAGCCCTGTTCAACTACCGCTCGTCCAAGCACGCGCTTTGCAGGAGGGGGAAATGTCACGAGGAGTCATCATCAGGCATCTGAGGCGGCTGTCTTGGCTAACGCTGGCTGTGTTCTTCGTCGGTCTCTTTTCTGTGGAGAGCCGCATGCCGCGCGTCGATAAAGAGGCCGCGCCCGGGCAAGTGGGCACGAATCTCGCAACGAATCAGGAACCTGAGCCCCAACCGAAGAAGCAGAACAACCTCATTGTCCTCTCAGGCCCGGGACTGAAAATGACTTTCCAATACGAGGACCGCCGCCTAGGGCTCATCCAGATGCAGCGGCAGGGCGACCCTCCATTGTTGTACTCGGATATTCAGGCAAAGGACCTTGGTTCAGGACCCACAGGAAATCCTCTGGCCGTCGTGGTCCGTGATGGGAAATACAAAGGTGTTCATGGAGCGCGGTCGTTCCATGTGACGAAACTCGACCAGAGCGAACGTCACCTGCTGGCGTACCTGGAGCACGATTCAATGCCCTTGTTGGTTGCAGTCGATGTGACCATCGAAGGGAACGTCGCCTCCTGGAGGGGACAGGTTTGCTGGAATGGCGACGAGACCTTGGAAGCCGACATCTATTTCCCCCTTCTTTCCCGGGTGCGTTTTGACCAACCCCAAAAGGATCGAGCACTCGTGGCTCAAATATCGGGGTCAGTCTTATCTCCTTTGGGCGACGTCAACTACAGCCAGACCTATGTTGGTCAGCTATCGTGCCCGGTCTTTTTGATAGAGGGTGGAGGGCGTGGGCTCGCGGTGCTCGACGACAACCGTGCCGATTATGCAGCTGACCCAGGGGCTACCTCGCGGCGGTCCGTGGTCATCGGCAATACGTTCCCAGTACCCGTGCAGCCGGTTCGAGGAGGTGAACAAGGTCCCTTCATCGGTATTCGCCACACGCGAATATTCCGGTCGATAGGCGTCTTCGGCGGTGAAGAAACCTACGAAAGAGCAGAAAAGCCAGCCCCGCTACCGATGCGGAAGCTCGGGGATGCAATAGACCTTGGCCCGATCGATATCTACGCCTATCAGGGGACGTGGAAAGCCGGCGCGGCGTGGCTGCGTGCGCAGCGCCACTGGATACCCTTCCGGGTCTCCCCCGCCCGCTGGTATCAAAGTACGACCTTTCTAGCCGAAGACATGGGTGATGTCATGGTCAGGAAGGGCCAGTCGTTTTACGATTATGCAAAGGTTCTTGCCGAGAAAAGGCGTTTGGGCGCCGATCTTTTCCACCTCCCGGGATTTCACGACCCCGAGATGCTAGGCACGTCTCTGAACTGGCTGAATCGGGGAGACTATTTCTTCGCGGCGCAAAACCTGGGTGGCTTCGAGGGAGCCCGGCGAGGTGTGGAGGGCCTTCACCGCGCTGGCGGACACATCTTGTAC
>Ga0315294_10009120_pt1 | contig 10904 bp, 11 predicted proteins | sample YL17G13_40_MG_FD_203626 | JGI IMG/M metagenome (GOLD analysis project Ga0315294, IMG submission 203626) | Sediment microbial communities from Yellowstone Lake, YNP, Wyoming, USA - YL17G13_40 | ecosystem: Environmental > Aquatic > Freshwater > Lake > Sediment | place: USA: Wyoming | collected... | reverse complement strand
CGGCTTAAGGGGTTTTGAGAATCATTATCCTTCCCAGATTTCCGGAGGCATGCGTAAGCGCGTGGGGCTTGCCCGGGCAATTGCCTTGGATCCGGATATAGTCTTTTATGACGAACCCACCTCCGGGCTTGATCCTGTGGTAGGGGGGGTAATTGATAAATTGATTATGGATTTAAGCAAGAAACTTCTCATTACTTCGGTAGTTGTTACCCATGATATGCAGAGTGTTTTTCGGATCGCCGATAAGATAGCCATGATTCATAAGGGGGGTCTGGTGGAATGGGGCTCTCTGGAACAGATAAAGCAAACCGAGAATCCCTATATCAAACAGTTTATTAATGGTACGCCTGAAGGACCGATAGATTTCTTTAAAGAAGATACGGGCGCTTTAAAAGAGTTTGGAATTTAGCAAAGGAGATCCCCATGAAAAAAAATACCCAGGGTTTAAAGGTTATTATTTTTGGCATTCTCTGTTTAGTCGGCTTATTCTATCTGACCATGAGTACCGGCAAGCTTCATGTTGGAGATCAGGGTTATGACATATATGTCGTCTTTGACGATATCGCGGGTCTAGCTAATAATGCGCCGGTTATGCTGAATGGTTTTGAGGTCGGAAGGGTCCAGGATATCAAGGTTGCCTATGAGCAAGAGAACTCCAAGACTGTTTTAAAACTCCTGGTGCATAAAGATATCCAGATCTGGAATGACCCCGTGGTTTCGATCAAGACCCTTGGTTTGATGGGAGAAAAGTTTATCCAGATATCTTCTTTGAAAGGCAAAGGATTCCTTAAGCCGGGCGCGGTTATCCAGGGTATGCCCTACATGGATTTGGATGTGTTAGTTGTGCAGGCCAAAGGTTTAACCGAAGAGTTGAAGAAGCTCACTGGAAATCTCAACCGCAGCGTAGAAGACAATCAGGACAGCATCACCAGGATTGTTCAGAATCTGGAGAGCACATCTAAGAATTTAGAAGAGTTCAGCGCGGATTTAAAAAGTCATCCTTGGAAGCTTTTATATAAGGGCAAAGAGAAGAACTAAGAGTAAAGGATGTAGTCCTTGACATCAACTAATATTTACTTAGTGCCTGACATTTACCTAAATAAAAGATTTAAGGAAAATGTCATGCATCAATTCGCAGACGCGAGCGAGTGTTTAGAGCGATATCGCTACAATTTACGTTCACTCACTTCGTTCGTTCCGTAAATTGTCTGCTCATTGAAGGGAGGAAAGATGAAAAAATTTTTATGGCTTCTGGTTTTTTTGCAGATATTCTTTTTTGTTTGCGTGGCTTTTGCCCAGGGAGTTAAGATTATTGACCTTAAGGGAAATGTGGAGGTAAAGACTAAGACTGGCGCTAACTGGCAGACCGCTAAGGCAGGCATGATCTTAGGAAAGAACGCTGAGCTTACAACTCAAAAGAATTCTGAGTGTACCCTGGCATTTGACGAGTATTTATCTAACGTGTTAACCGTAAAAGAAAATTCTAATCTAAAAATCGAAAGCCTTCTTCCGGCAAAAGTATATCTTCCCTCAGGCAGGGTGTTTGCCTTGATTGAAGACGTAAAAGAAGTTCGGGATTTCAAGGTGAGGACTCCGGTGGTAATTGCCGGGGTATTGGGAACCGGAGAAGGAGTGGATTCTTCTGATAAAGGCAGCGAGGTTTCCTGTTTTGAGGGTAGTCTCAATGTCCAGGGTCTAGATGCGCAAGGTAATCCCACCGGCTCGCAAGAATTGGATACGGGTTCAGGTATAGAGGTAGGTATGGACGGAAGTTTAGGTGAGAGGTTTGGTCTGCCGCCGGATGCCATGGCTGAATGGAATGAAGTCAGGGGTGATATCTCCAATACCAGGGAACAGCAGGGAGTTGAGGATACCGGCGCTGGCGCGGGAGGAGAAATTGGCGGCGGCAGTGTTCAGGAATTAAAACAGGAACAGCAAGACACTACTTTTGACCAGGATTTCTTTCAAGAACGCATAGAACGCGAAGAGGGTTCAGGGGATCCGGGTAACGGTATGGCTTCGTAACCGGATTAAAATTATCCAGGAGGGAGCGGATATGAAACGTATTTATTCATTCGCTATTTTTTTATTGATATTTGCTGTTTTGGGAAATTACGGTTTTGCCCAGACCAAGGACGAGCTAGAGGAGAGAGCCCTGCTAAATGCCAAGAGAAGGTCTCTGGTCCGGCCGTCTGACTATAAACTTTCCATGAATATAGGCGGCAGTGTGGGCTACGAGACTAATCCTCGCCTGAGCTCCCTACGCAAAGGCGACATATTTGAAGAGTCCAGATTTACGCTGAATTTCAAAAAACCCCTGGCAAAGAATCTGAAATTTTCTTTCAATTACTTCGGGGATTTAATCAACTTCAATGAGATCACCGACCTTAACAGCCTCCTTAACGATTTAAGATTTCAACTAGAACAGAAATTTTTCTGGTGCAGCCTGGGAGCCGGATACGATTTTATGAATTCCTATTATCCCGTTAACGAAAACGGTAATTTTATATTTAATAAAGGGTTTGTCTATGTCGACCAGAATATCACCAAAAAGCTTTTTCATCGTTTTCAATTTGAGGGCGGGTTGAAATCATACCTGGACAACAAGGCGCTTGCCGAGACTATTACTACGTATCAAGACGACAAAAGAGAAGATAAGAGGTTGGGTTTTGCCTACCAGGTGGCTTTAAAACCGAATAAGCGCTTATTTGCCAGTTTAACCAGTAAATATACCCTTAATGATTCTAACGCCATTTTTCTAGATTTTTATGACTATGAGTCTTACCTGGAGAGCCTGGAAGTGAATTATGAAATATTCAAAAACTTGTCAGCTTTCTCAAATTTCCTTTATATCCGCAAAAACTACGATTCGCGCTTAGCTACTTTTAAAGACTACAAACAGAAGGATGATCTCTATGCCGGCACCTTGGGGCTGATATTCAAGCCGACCAAGAACAACGCTTTATCTTTGTCTTATTCATATCGGGACAATCAATCTAATGACGGCCTGGCCGAGTATTTCGATAACGTTATCACCTGCGGTTGGCAGTACAGCTTCTAGTAAATAAGAGACAGAAGGTGTTTATGAAAAAGATAATCGCGTTTATTGTTTTCTGTACCTTTATTTGCGCAGGCGCGGTATTTGCCGAAGGCGCCAAGATTATTGACGTGCACGGCAAAGTAACGCTAAAGCAAAGGACCTCTATTTTGTGGGGCAGGGCCTGGGTAGATATGGAATTAGAGAAAGGTGCGCAAATAAAAACCTACAAAAACTCCTGGTGCACCTTGGCTTTTGATGACGATATGAAAAATACCCTGACCATCAGAGAAAATTCCCAGATAAGATTAGATTCTTTATACCCGGTAGAGGTAAATTTACCCAAGGGCAGGGTCTTTGCTTTAGTTAACGAACCCTCTAAGGTAAAAGAGTTTAAGATCAGGACCCCAGTTGCCGTTGCCGGGGTCATGGGCACCGGTGAATCCGTGGAATCCGGCAATAACGGCACGCAGGTCTGGTGTTTTGACGGCAAGCTTTTTATCCAGGGGGTCGATACCCAGGACGGCCAGGGAATGTCAGAGGACTTCAAGATACTTGTGGATGCCCAAGGCAATCTCGGGGTTCAGCTACCCTTAAGTCCCGAGGACCTGGAGGATTGGCAGGAATTTCTGGATTATATCCGCGGATTATTGGAAAGCGCAGATACCGGCAGTAAAGACTTCGGATATCTGGGGGATCTGATCCAGGAGTATTACAGTACTTCCGAGGATGAATTGTTTGAGCAGCGCCGGCGGAATGAGGAAACTAGGACCGAGCCTGTGGATACCGGCGGAGGCGACGGAGATGGAGATGTAGATGGAGATGGAGATGGAGAAACAAAAGGGTGGTAGAATATGAAGATAGCTGTTAGTAAAATGTTACTACTGTTTTTGTCAATTTTTACCTTGATCACAAATCTTGCTTTCGCTCAGGAGAGAAGGGCAGAGCAAGAGGACAAGCTTCTTAAGGGCGCCGAGCTCAAAAAACCCCTGGTCAGGCCTCCCCAATATAAACTTTCCATGCGCGCGGATATTTTTACCGGTTACGACAGCAACCCTTCCCTGGATAATACCCGTAAGGGAGATATTTTTGAAGAGACCCGGCTTTTTCTGGATTTCCGTAAGACCGTGCTGAAGGACCTCACCTTAAGCTTTGATTATTACTTGGATTCATTAATGTATAATCAGGCCAGCGATTCCTCCAGTATCCTGAATAATGTCCGCTTAGGGATACACAAAAGGTTCCTGCCGTTTAGAGCAGGCGGCGGTTACAATCTCTCTTTCGCCTATTATCCGCGTAATGAAGACGGGGATTTCCTATTTCACAAATGGTTCACCTATCTCGGTCACGACGTTATGAAAAAACTCTACCATCAGCTGCAATTTGAGGGCGGGGTCAAGGATTATGTCTACAAAAAAGCCCTTTTGGACACAATCCTGCTTTATCAGGATAACCAGCGCCGTGACAAAAGGCTTAGCGCGGAATACCTCATTGGCTTCATGCCTGATAAGCGGCTGTTAATCAAGTTAAGGAGCAAGTATTCCCTCAATGATTCCAACGCCGTGTATTTAGATTTCTATGATTATTACTCTTTACAGGAAACGGTTAATTTTGATTATAGGCTGTTTGAAAACGTATCCCTAATTACCGATTTTAGTTATACCCGCACCAATTACGATTCCCGCATCGTTACCGAAGGAGATTCTGAACAGGAAGACGACCTTTATGTGGCAGGAGCGGGCCTGATATACAGATTAGATATCAATAGCGCACTTTCTTTATATTATACTTACCGCGACAATGCTTCTAATGACAGTCTCGCCGAATACTGCGAGCATGTAATTACCTGCGGTTGGCAGCACAAATTCTGATTTTCCCTCTGATGAGTAAGCCTCCTCCTAAGAGCGCCTATAAGATATTTATCGTACTCGCCGTAATATGTATCTGCCTCATTTCTTCCCAGCGCCTGCTCAATAATTACGAATTACTCTGCTACGACCTTCTCTTCAGTCTGCGTCCTGCCCAGCCAGTAAATCAGGATATCGTGATCATCGAGATAGCCGAGGATACATTGGAGAAACTGGGGACATGGCCGATACCCCGGGATTACCACGCTTCGTTGGTGGATGTCCTTAGGTCTTTCGGGGTGCGTATGGTTATCTTTGACATCTTTTTTACCACGCCTACCCAGTATGACCCTGAATTTGGCGAATCTATTCAAAAGGCCGGCAATGTGTATCTAGCGCAGGTCTTAGATGTTGATAACCGGTTAGTCCGCAAATATACAATACCTGAATCCCAAGCCGCCATCGCGGATAATTCTTTGTTCAGCGCTTATTCAAACTTGAGCGGTCACATCAATACCTTTGTCGATCCCGACGGAAAGGTAAGAAGAGTTCCTCTGTTTATTCAACACAAGGGCAGCTTGATACCGCAGATGTCTTTTAAGGCCGCCTGTGATTATCTGGGTTTGGATGTCGCCAAAGTTGTCTTTAAGCCGCGCAGTGTGACCATTGACGGCAAACTTACTTTGCCCGTATCATTTATGAATTCATTTCTAGTAAATTATCCCGGCTACTGGGTCAAGACCTTCAAGCACCTTTCCTATGTTGACATCATCAAGTCTTTTCAAGACCAGGTTGCGGGCAAGAGTCCCAAGATTGATTTAAAAGAGCTGCAGGGTAAAGTTTGTTTTATCGGGCTGACTGCCACTGGGACATGGGATGTCAAACCCACCCCCCTAGAAACCAGTTATTTTATGGTCGGTCTGCAGACCAGTGTCTTTAACAGTATCGTGACCAAGAATTTTATCCGCGAAGTCCCGGTACCGGTTAACGTTGTTTTGATCCTGGCGATGTTCTTTGCGTCGCTGTTGATCTGTCTGCGCCTGCGCCCGGTAAGGGCCTTTTTAGGGGTACTTGGGCTTGGCGTTTTCTATTTTTTGGCTGCCGCGTTTTTGTTTGCGTTCAAGAGTATCTGGATAGATATCGTCTCGGTTTTGGCGGTGGCACTTTGCGTATATATACTGACGACGATTTATCGTTTCTTAGATGAGATAAAAAAGAGGCAGCTGCTGGAAAAGGAATTGGAGATTGCCCGGGATATTCAAAAAAGTTTCTTGCCCGAAGACATTCATGAATTCAAGAACTTAAAGATTTCTTCGTTTATGCAGCCGGCTAAATTCGTCGGCGGCGACCTCTACGATTTCATACCTTTAGATGAAAACAGGCTTGGGGTTTTTATTGCCGATGTATCGGGAAAAGGCGTGCCCGCAGCCTTGATTATGGCCAAGACCATCTCTTTATTGCGGATTTTTGCCAGGGGAGGGTCTAACCCGGCGCAGGTTCTGACCCAGTTGAATAAAGAGCTTGTAGGATTTTTACAGGGTAAGTTTGTCACTGCTTTATATGTTATCGTGGATGTAAAGAAAGGTATATTTGAAGCTTCCTGCGCCGGTCATTTTCCGGTTTTGGTCTTTAGCGTGCAGGATAATCAGGTAGTCGAGGCAGGAGGCGTTTCCGGGCCGCCCTTGGGAGTATTAGATTCCTTAGAATACGAATATTATAGCCAGCCGATTAAAAATAAGGATATGCTTTTTCTTTATACTGACGGAGTCTTAGAGGCTAGGAATAAAAAACAAGAGGAATTCGGCCTTGAGCGCATCAAAGCTTTGCTTTCTCAGTGCGCGGCCGCTAAGCAAGAGCCGGCGATGGAATGCTTTAAGAAAGAAATCCTGAAATTCTTCAAAGGGCTTCCTCAGCATGACGATATTACAATGCTTATGGTGGAAGTTTGAGCCTATTCTAAAAGGAGCGAGAATAAGATGAAAAAATTTTTAATTGGTTTTATTGTGGGTATGACGGTGCTGGCAGGTGCATATTTTTATCTGCGACGGGATATAAGGTTGCATGCCGATGTAGGCTCTTTTTTGGATCAGGACGCGTTCTTTTTGGCTGACGGTAATGTTATCTACGGACGCCTGCTGCGGGAGCTTGATAAAACCGTGCTTGTAGAGACTAAGGACGGCACTTTTACCCTTGACCGTTCAACAGTAAAAGAAATTGATAAGAATATATTCTTGCGGTATCTGCGCCAATTAATGTGACCTTGATGAAACCAATCCTCCAATCCAGCGAAGGTAAAAGGATTTTCTTGCGCGTCCCGGTAAGATTGTGGGCTAAAGCATTCCTGTATGGCCGTTGGGCGCTGAATGTCATCATAGACGATTTGAGCACTACGGGTATATCTTTCTTTGTCAAGAAAACCGTGGAGGTGCCTGAGTCTTTTGAGGTAGATTTTAGGCTGGGGCCGTTTTCCCGCAATATTAGGTCCAGGGTATTAGTCAGGGACCGTATTGCCGCCTCCGGAGGTTTTCGCATAGGCTGTGTTTTTGTGGAACTTGCCGAGAAGAACAACAATCTTATCAACAAGTTCGTCTCTAAATATCTAAACCTTTCTTTACCGTCCTTATTGGTCTGCCTGAGCGCAATTTTGTTGACCGTGGATGCCTGTTTAAGAATTCTTGCCTATACGGTCAATCTTTATTATAGCCAGACGTTGTTAGGTAAAAGTTTTAATGTGGGCCGGATACCGGATTCTTACCTAGTTTTCCTTTTATCTTATGGCTTTTTTAGTTTCTTGTCTTTTATGTTAACTGACCGTTTAAAGGATGATGATAAAAGAATTAGATTCATGTTTGGCATATTCTGTCTATTTATTGCATTCGTTTTTATCCTTAACAAGAATATGGATTATTTGAAGACGGGGCTCTGGAGAACAAATAATAGCTATATTCTTGCCTTTTTATCACTTGAGGCCTTACTGGTTATCTACGCAGGATTTTCCATCTGGATGGCATCAAGGGCAACCATAAGAATTAGCGTCGCCTCTAAGATAATAAAACAGCAACTGGAGAGCATCCAAGAAACGCCAAGCCCGCCCGCTACTTAGGCTGTCTAGACTTAAAATAACGCCTGCTAAATTATCTTGCATTCTAATCGTATTTATGATACTTTATAAAACATTCAAGTCGACCTCAATGACCTCGAGTGGAGGCCTTCGGCCTAAAGGCCAAGGCTCCCTCCCCGGAGCAGAAACATCCTCCCCAAGCATTCATCCTCGGGCTAAAGCCACGGGTATTTCTGCGGAGGGGATTAAACCGCATAAAGCCAATAAATGATATCCTTAAACGAGAATAATTTCAAAAGTGAAGTTTTAGAATCCGATCTGCCCGTAGTGGTGGATTTTTGGGCGAGCTGGTGTGGTCCGTGTAAGATTATTGCGCCGGTAATTGAAGATTTAGCCCGGGAGTTTGAAAAAAAGGTAAAATTTGCCAAGCTTAATGTTGAGGATGGGCCGCGTATCGCCACCAAGTACGGGATAATGTCTGTGCCAACCATTTTATTTTTTAAAAAAGGTAAAGCCATAGACCAGGTTGTCGGTGCTCTTAGTAAGGCGGAATTGAAAATAAAGGTAGAGGAAAGCCTGATATGGATACCGTAACTAAAATTCGTCAGATAGCCAAGACTAAGCCTAAGACTATTGCGCTCCCTGAATACGACGATAAAAGAACGCTGGAGGCGGTCAGGATCATTGAGCAGGAAGGTTTGGCCAAAGTTTTGCTTTTGAGTCCGGATAAGATCTCTTCCCAGGATAAGGAAAAATACATCCAGGAGTATTACGAGCTGCATAAGCCCAAAGGGATAGAGATTGATGAGGTCAGGAGTTTGTTCGAGGGCTCACTTTATACAGCCGCTATGATGGCCAGAAACGGCCTTGTTGATGGGTTTGTGGCCGGAGCAGTTCATACTACCCCGGATGTGGCCAGGGCGGCAATACGATGCCTCGGCGTAGAGCCGCGTATAAGTATTGCTTCCAGTTGTTTCATTATGGTTGTGCCGAATTGTCCCTATGGACAAGACGGGACTTTTATTTTTGCCGACTGCGGAATCGTGCCTGACCCTACTTCCCGGCAGTTAGCCTGTATTGCCGTATCAGCTTCGGAATTGGCCAAAAAAGCGCTGGATATACCTGCACGCGTGGCCATGCTCAGTTATTCCACCAGAGGTTCGGCAAAAGGTAAAAACATTGATAAGATTCGCGAGGCTATTGGATTACTGAAAGAGATGGCCCCGGAATTGCCTGTAGATGGGGAATTGCAGGTAGATGCAGCCATCGTGCCAGAAGTAGCCCAAATTAAATATCCGGATAGTCCTTTGGCAGGCAGGGCAAACGTATTGATTTTTCCTAATTTGGAATCAGGTAATATCGGTTATAAGCTGGTGCAGCGTTTGGCCAGAGCCCGTGCCGTAGGGCCCTTGCTTTTGGGTTTAAATAAGCCTGCCAGCGACCTTTCCCGAGGTTGTTCTGTAGAGGATATTGTGGATTGCGTGGCGGTAACTGCCATTAGAGCGCAGTAAAAAAGGAAAAAGGGGACGGTTCTCTCTTGCAGAGAACCGTCCCCTACTGGTCGGATATGCGCGTATTAGTCATTAATAGCGGGAGTTCCTCTATTAAATACAAAGTTTTCCGGATGCCCGGTGAACGCGAGGTTTCCCAAGGGGCAATCGAGCGGATAGGAGAGAGCGGTTCTGAAATAAAAGACCACTATGCCGGCTTGAAGATAATCTTAGGGAAAATTCCGCCGGTGGATTTGGTGGGGCACCGGGTGGTTCATGGCGCGGAAAAATTTAAAAAACCGGTTTTTATCGGTAGGGCAGTGATTAAGGATATTAAGAGTTGTTGCGCCATTGCTCCTTTACATAACCCTGCGAATCTATCCGGGATAATGGCCTGTGAGAAGTTGCTTGCGGGAGTAAAGCAGGTGGCGGTGTTTGATACGGCCTTTCATCAGACCTTACCCGAATACGCCTATATTTACGGTCTTCCTTACGAATATTATCGCAAGTTCTGCATCCGAAAATACGGTTTTCACGGCACTAGCCATCAATATGTCGCCCATGAAGCAGCGCTGAAAGTGAGAAAGCCCCTGCAGGAACTAAGAATTATTACCTGCCATCTGGGTAATGGCTGCAGTATCAGCGCGGTAGATAGAGGTAAATCTATAGACACGAGTATGGGTTTTACCCCCTTAGAGGGTCTGATCATGGGCACGCGTTGCGGCGATATTGACCCGGCCCTGGTTACCTATATTATGAGGCGCAAGCGACTTAATGTGCATCAGATTGATGAAATTCTCAATAAGGAGAGCGGGCTGAAAGGTATCTCAGGGGTTAGTAATGATATGCGGCTCCTGCTGAATAAAGCCAAACAGGGTAACAAAAGAGCAAGGCTGGCCAGGGATATTTTTATTTATCGCATAAAAAAATATATCGGTGCCTATAGCGCGATTATGGGCGGTTGCGATATACTTGTCTTTACCGCGGGTATCGGCCAAAATCAAAAAGAGGTCAGGCGCAAAATTTGTCAGGGGATATTTTCTCATTTTAAGCGTCCGCCGACAGTCTTGGTTATCCCCACGAATGAAGAACTGATGATCGCGCGCCAGGCTTATCGGCTGACAACGCAACGATAGATGAAGAGAGTAATTTCAATCCTCTTGTTATTGGTGGGTTGCAATTTAGCAGTCAGGCCCTACCTAGAAGGAGGCTCAGGCGATATGAAGAGAGTAGTGATGATTATTGCCAAGAACGATTTCCGCGACGAAGAACTCCTGGAACCCAAGGCAATTTTAGAAAAAAATGGCATTGAAGTAAAAATTGCTTCTACGAGCCTAAACATTGCTAAAGGTATGTTAGGAGCAAGGGTAACTCCCGATATCTTAGTTAAGGATATCAACGTCAAAGATTTTCAAGCTATAGTGTTTATCGGAGGAGCTGGGGCAAGCCAATACTGGGATGATCCCGTC
>Ga0315294_10009118_pt1 | contig 10905 bp, 13 predicted proteins | sample YL17G13_40_MG_FD_203626 | JGI IMG/M metagenome (GOLD analysis project Ga0315294, IMG submission 203626) | Sediment microbial communities from Yellowstone Lake, YNP, Wyoming, USA - YL17G13_40 | ecosystem: Environmental > Aquatic > Freshwater > Lake > Sediment | place: USA: Wyoming | collected... | reverse complement strand
TGAAAGCTACAAGCAGTATATAGGCGTACCTGTAACGGAGATACCAGACCCAGAAGGCTGCCACAAATCCTACGAAGCACACCACAAGGCTGCCTACATAGATGTGGTGAAAAAATTCATACAAAGCAAGATGAAAATGCTTTCGATGAGAGAGGAATATCTAAAAGGTTCGTTCAAAGAAGAGATAAAAATTATTTTGAACAATTACGAGACTATAGTGGAGATACAAAACAGAAACAGAGCTAAAGATAGACAGCTTTCTGCAGACTGGAGTCCGTGGCAGCCTATATGTGAGAACTGCGGAAAGATAATCACACCACGGGTTAAAAAAGTAGAAAACGGCTTGGTTCATTATGTTTGCAAAGATTATAAATTCAAAACACAGACAGCTATAGGCTGCGGACATGATGGTGTTGACGATCCGCTGAAAGGCAACGGGAAACTGTTGTACAAAAGCGAGCTTGCCGTTCAGTGGTACCACTGGAAGGTTTGCTCGGAAGGATTTGGCAAGGAATATATTGTACCGGGCAGCGCTTTCTGGATAAATGCAGAGATAATTGAACGTGTTTTAAAATTTCCTATGGCAGTGCCAATATTTTACGAGTACTTGATAATTGACGGCAAAAAAATGTCCGCCTCACTTGGTAATGTTGTTTATCCGGCTGCATGGCTGGAAGTGGCCACGCCTGAACTGCTTCGTTTGCTGTTTCTAAAAGATCCTATGCGCGAAAGGAATTTCCGATGGTTGGATATACCGAACATGATGGATGAAAATGACAATCTGGAGAAAATTTACTATGGTGAGAAAAAGGTTGACAGCGAGCGTGATAGGATTACTTACAAAAGGTTGTTTGAATTAATGCAGATAAAGCCTTTGCCGAAAAAATGCGCACATCTAGCACCGTTCTCTGTATTTGTGGAAATTGCAAAAATACTGCCTGGAAGGGGGCAGGTGGATTTTGCTATTGAAAAATTAAAGCAGTTTGGCCACGTCGCAACTCTTACACCTGTGTTGAGAAAAAAGATAGCAGAGAGGTTAGAGCTTGCAAAGAACTGGTATGAAAAATATGGCCGTACACAGGTTACAGCTTTCGAGGTGCCGCATGATGTAAGACCTGCGATATCGGATTTGATAGAATGCATAAAGAATGAAAAGGATGGGGAGAAGATACAGAGGGCGTTGTTCGAGATTGCAAAGAAGCATGGCATTGCGGTGCAGGAATTCTTCCGGGTTATTTATCAGATATTGTTCCAATCGAACCAAGGTCCAAAACTCGGTCCTTACATAATCGACATAGGAAAGAACGAGGTTATAGAAAAATTGAGGGAAGCTTTGTGAACAGGGACGAGGCACTAGTCCTTGTTAGAGAAAACATAAAGAAAGAGAATTTGATCAAACACATGTTGGCTGTTGAAGCTATAATGAAAGCAACAGCAGAATTTTTAGGCGAGGATAAAGAAAAATGGGATTTGGTCGGTTTGTTGCATGACATAGATTATGAAAAAACTGAGAACGACATAAATAAACATGCTTTGCTGCAAGAAGAGATTTTGAAAGGCAAAGTTTCGGATGACATTATTAGAACAATAAAATCTCATGGTTATTGGTATACTGGAGTAATGCCTGAAAACAAAATAGATTATTCACTCATAGCCGCGGATGCCATATCCGGTTTGGTAATTGCTTGCGCTTTGGTCATGCCGTCAAAAAAATTGCAAGACGTCAGCGTAGAAACTGTTGTGAAAAGATACAAGGAGAAGGATTTTGCCAGGAACTGCATCAGGGAGAGAATTTACATGTGTGAAAAGGTTGGGATAGACAGGGTGAAATTCGCTGAGATTGCATTGAAAGCTTTACAAAGTGTTTCAGATTCTTTAGGATTGTAAAAAAAATCACATCGCAACTATCAGCCAGCTTCCTATGAATATAAAAATTACAGCTAGGAGCTTGGTAAGAATGGCGTATCTGCTAACTTCTTCTTTTATAACACTTGGCAGGAAAATGGAAAAGAAAAGGCCATAAAGGAAAACTAAAAATGGTTGAATTGAAGGAATGGCCCCGACCAAAGAAATAAAGCCGATAGAAATTGCGGTATAGAATGAAATTAACCCAATATAATATACTGTTATCGCAAAACCTCTAAGCCCCCAACCAGTCTTTCCCATCCTTTTTACATCTTCAAAAAAGTCCTTTTTTATATTTTTAGAGATTAAAAATGAAAATCCAACTATAATTTCACCAACTATTGTCCAAAATAAAAATGATAGGTAATTAGTAAAATTAAAGGCCCACTTTGATAAAACATTACCAGCCGCCCAGCTGAAACCGAATATCAATACGAATATAACTGCATCCAATTGAAAACGGGATTTTCCTTTCATCCTTTTATAGGATGCCAATATTGCACTTAAAACAAGCAGGGTTATGCCCAAATATTTTGGCATAGATAAGCTTTCACCCAAAAAAACAACGGCCAATAAGAGAACAAAAATAGGATTGGTATAGAAAATGGCCATTACCCTTGAAATTTCCTCTTTCATTAAAGCCTTGTTGTAAAGGACAGAAACTATTACCAAAACCCCACCGTACAGTATTCCTATTAAAGAAAAAATATCCACGGAGATATGCACAAATAATAAAAAAAGAATGGCAACAGGCGCATTCGTCACTTGGAGAATGACTTGATAGGAAAATGGATTTTTCACATACCTGTTAAACATGATTTTATCTATTATGTTGCTCATGGCCCACAGGACTGGTGCTATTAATGCAAGAATAAACCATTCCATGTTTTCACTAATCTAATTTACAAATCCAGCAATTTATTAATTTTAGAGCATGCGATAATATTATGGATAATATGCAGGATATTTCTGAATCGAAGATTTTCAAGAAGGAGGATGTACTCTCGCCAGAATATCTACCAGAGATGCTTCCGTTCAGGGAAAGCAAGATAAAGCAGATTGCAGATAATCTGTTGCCTGCAGCATCAAACAGAAAGCCGCAAAATACCTTTCTCTTCGGCCCGCCTGGTATTGGCAAAACAGCATCGGCAAGATTTGTTTTCCGCGAGTTTGAGGATTTTTCCAGAATAAAGACTATTTACATAAATTGCTGGGACTACAAGACAGCGAGCGCTGTGCTGGCAAAGATAGCAATTGATATGGGAATGTTTGTACCGCGCAAAGGGATTGGCAAGGATGAAGTCTTGGAAAAGGTCATTGAGATCTGCAAAAAAACAAACAGGGGATTTGTTGTTTGTCTTGATGAGGTTGATCAATTGGAGGAAGAAGCGCTTTATGATCTGCTGCGCATCAACCAGTATGTTGCAACACCATTCGGCCTAGTTTTCATCTCCAACAACCCACATGTTTTCATGAATTGCGAATCGAGGATAAGGAGCAGCCTTGATGTTGATGAGGTTGAGTTCCAGCCATATTCGCTGGATGAGATGAAAAAAATTCTCGATGAGAGGGTGAAGTATTCTTTCAATAATGTTGAGCAGGGTGTTGTGCTGCTTTGTGCAAACCATGCTGTGAAAAACGGCGGTGATGTTAGGGTTGGTTTGCAGTGCCTGATGAAAGCTGGCAGGCTTGCAGAGCAGGAGCATGCCGACATGCTGCAGGTAAATCATGCGAAGAAAATTTTACACGATGTAAAGCCTGTCAAACCTGAGATACTGTTAGAAAAGGTTAACGATACGGAAAAGGTTATTGTTGAAATGGCTAAGGAGAAGAAAATGCTGTCGGGCGAACTTTATGAAGAATATTGCAAGCGTGTTGAGAAACCTATCGATGAAAGGTCGTTCAGAGATTGCATAAATCATTTGGATGAAATAGGGCTCATAAAAGTTGTGGATAGAAAGCGCGGTGTCCGCGGTCAAACAAGGGAAATAACTGCAAAAAAGACAAAACTATCTCTTTAATTATAACCGAGAAATTAATTAACTTTTCAGTTTGTTATTTTATCTGATGCCTTATGTAACGTGAATAAACATAAAATGCAAAGAAAAATGGGAATATGCTAAAGAAAGCTATCAGTATACTTTGAAGATATAAACCAATTAAAACTATGAAAAAACCGAATAGGATATAGGATATGAAAAAAGACTTGGCAGACTTTTTACGTTTTTCCTCATTTAAAGAAAAGAAAAATATAACATCGGTCGACCATACTCCCACTTTATCACCTACTATTCAATTAATATTACGATCTTAGTATAAAAATTTTTACATCCTCAATCAAATCCGGCACGCAGTCATAATTTTTGAGCTCTTTCGGTTCTATCCACTTGTATTCAACATGCTCAAAAGATAGTTTCACTTTGCTTGAATTCGATTCCAACAAAAAGGGGATTGCAATTGCTCTACCATAATCATCATAGTACTCATAAACCTTCCCGGCTTTCTTAATTTTTACATCCAAGCCGCACTCCTCTTTTGCCTCGCGTATCATGCAATCTTCAGCGTTTTCATTTTCGTTTGGATGCCCTCCTATGTCATCCCACATATTAGGAAATCTCGGAGCGGTAGGGCCTCTTTTTACAATTAAAATTTTTCCTTTACGCATTAAAATTCCTGAAGTGAAAATTCTCGTTTTCATTTCTTTCATTTTTTATCACCCTATAAGAATAATTTAAACCAGAACTTTTAGTCTCTTTCTACCTACTATGGCTCTGATTAAATCCTTGCCTATATCAGAATCTTTCGTAACCTTTATACCACATTTCTTCCCCACAGTTGCAGAGAATAGAAATTTATCTTCAATATAAAAGTTTGCTGTTTTACCTACAAGATTCCTATCGAACTCAAAATCAATGCTGTTACCGCTTTCTTCGGTTTTATAATTTGCCTCTTTTCCAAGCGACGGTGTTTTCGGCTCCACATCTATATGAACCCCCAACCTCTCCTGCAATTTTTTTATGTTTGTACCTTCCCTTCCGATTATTCTTGCAATAACATCATTGCTAACCCTTACAACGGCACTGCTGTCAGAGACAACATCAACAACAGCATTCTCATCAAACTTCCTAATCTCCTGCAATATTCTCTCTTCTGCAAGCTTTCTCACCCCAGAAACAGCCTTCTGTTCATCGCTTGCAGGCACAACAATATTTTCCTCGCCAAATGTGTAGATTTCATATTCAAGCTTACCATTTTCAAAATCCCTTACTTCCACCAAAGGTCTTGACAGGTCAGCCTCAGTCATGCCAGTCGGCACTCGTACAACCATTTTTATATCATAAACCTTCTTCACCTCGCCGTATTTCAGGAAGATAACTGTATCGATGATGTGCGGTATCATTCCCAGCTCGATCCTACCCAACATGAATCGCTGTATTGCATCCACTGCGTTGCTTGCATGAACAACGCCAATCATGCCAACACCTGCCAGCCTCATGTCAGAGAACACCTCAAAATCCTTTGTCTTTCTAATCTCGTCGTAGACAGAATAGTCAGGCCTCACGAGCAGCAGTATCTCAGAAGTTTTTTCAAAATCTCCTTCAAGCGGTCCATACTGAGTTATTTCATCTATAACCTGCAAATCTCTTGGCGACTCTAAAGTTTTTACAATCTTACCTTTTGCTGCGTAAAATTCCGCCAGCGAAGCTGCTAATGTGGATTTACCAGATCCAGGTGGTCCTGCTATTAGAATACCCTCCGCTCCCTCACCCAGCCGTTTCATAAGTTTTTCTGAAAACTTGTAATCATCAAGCTTCATCTTTATTATCGGCCTTACAATTGTTATCTCCAAACCATCCGAGAACGGCGGCCTTGCTATCGCAATACGATACTGGCCTAACTGAATAACTAAAGCACCACCGCGATTTATTTCAACATAACCCTCCTCACTAATCCTCGTAGCCTCTGTTATCTCCCTTATCATATCCTCAACCTCTTCAGCAGACAAAGGAGTTTTACCAAGTTTTATCAGATCAAACTTTCCAGGCTTGCCACGCTTTACCATCGGTATAACATCTTCCTTGAGATGCACGCTTAGCGTATTCTCGTCGAAAAATTTCTCAAAAGCCAGCCCAGTAATCTTCGTCACTGCTGGTATATGTCTAACCTTAACACCTTCTGCCTCAGCAACCAAAGCCTGCACGTAATCAGCAGTTATTAATGTTCCATCCTCATCCTTGGCCACATCGCGTATCAGTGCATCCATCCTGCCAGACTTTGCCAGCTTGATGTCGTCAAGACTAGGTCTGCCACCAGTGAAACGCATCTTTATTTTCTTCTCTTCGCAAATCTTCCTCAATTTCTTTATTTCTTCCAAACCGATGAATCCAGGTTCTTTTCCTTTCGATGCTTGAGCTTGTAATTCATCCAAAACAGCAGCCGGTATAATAATCTCTGCATCCTCCAACTCTCCTTTCTGAGCCAGTTCTGTGACCTTACCATCAATGATGATGCTAGAATCAAGAACAAACTTGCTAGTCATTAAATCACTTCCTTATTTCAATTTTTCCTTTTTCTCTAACTTTTAGTAAGGTTTCCTCCCATTTAAATACGTGATATTTTTAAAATTAACTATGATCATATTCCAAGAAAAGATACAAATAAAAACAAAAAGGCTTTATGATTTCGTTAAGGTTACGGATGATATAGAAAATATTGTGGCAAAGTCAAAGATTAAAAACGGAATGATTTTTGCAAATGCTCTTCATAACACAGCTGCACTGATAATACAAGAGGATGACAAAACAATCCATAACGATCTTGCCAACTCTTTAGAGAGATTGTTTCCCTCTGAGGAAGAATATGAGCATGATTATGAAGGAACTGTCAATGCAACAGCCCACCTCAAATCGAATTTTTTAGGTACGTCTATAGTAGTACCGCTAAAAGACAGCCATGCAGTTCTAGGAACGTGGCAGAACGTATTTTTTGTTGAATTGTTTGAACCGAGGAACAGAGAGGTTTTGGTTACAATAATCGGGGAATAACCAAAAATCATTTTTCTATAATTTTAGCATTCACTTTTCAAGAATAACACATTTCTAAAATATTTTTTGCTGAAGCGAAAAGTATTTAAAAGTTAATTTCCAGCTGTTATGCAGGTGAAAAAATGAAAACCTGCCCAGAGTGCGGAAGTAAGAAAGTTGAAATGAAAAATTCAGAGATTTTGTGCAAGGATTGCGGATTGGTAATTGGCGAGGTCAATTACTCTGGCGGCAGGGTAGTTTGACTTGGCTGATTGAAAAAACAAAACAAAAGTTTAGTTCGCATTACCCTTCTCTACACGCTTTGCTATCCAAAAATTCTATTATTTGTTTCACAGTCATCGTTTTTTCTGCACCGCTAGCCATATCCTTTAGCTTGAACTTACCTTTTTTTACCTCTTCCTTACCAACCATAACAACATAATCAAAATTGCTTTTAGCAGCATAATCAAGCTGCTTTGATAAGTTTCTTGACATAAGATCAATCTGGCAGCTTATTCCATTTTCCCTCAGCTCTTTTGCAATTTTAACAGCATTCTTTGTAACATCCCCAATATTAGCAACAAAAACAGACGCACTTTCCTTTCTGATAGCAATCTTATTTTCCTTCATAACCTCCAGTATTCTATCCAACCCAAGGCTTATTCCAGTTGCAGGCATATCGCCACCACCAACAGTTTCTATCAGTTTGTCATACCTCCCTCCGCCGCCGCATCCGACATTTGCTCCCAAATAAACCTCAAACACAGGTCCTGTGTAATACTCCAGCCCTCTCACAAGCGACAAGTCTATCTTCAAAAATTTCTCAATCCCAAATATCTTTGCATAACCCATCAATTCCTCCAGTTCTCTCAAACCTTCATTTTCCTCAAACTTCTTTTCCAATTTCTCTAGTATCTCCTCATTCGATCCAGATATTTTTATTACCTCCAAAACCTTTTCTGAAGGTATCTTTTTTTCCTCCAACTCTCTTTTCACACCATCCAATCCAATCTTATCCATCTTGTCTATTGACCTAAAAACCTCTGCTATCCTTTCTTTGCTAAAAAATTTTCCGAAAATGCTTTGCATGAGCTTTCTGTTGTTGATTCTTATGTAGAAATTTTTGAAACCGAGCGATTTCAGGAATTCGCATGTCGCAGCCAAGCATTCAGCATCTGCAAGCAACGATCTAGTTCCAATAATATCAATGTCAGCCTGCCAGAACTCCCTCCATCTCATTGCCTGCGGGTTATCATATCTCCAAACCTTGTCTATTACATATCTTTTGAACGGCTTCGGCAGCTGCGGGTTGTTTGAAACAACTCGAACAAGCGACATGGTTTGGTCAAACCTCAGGCCAAGTTCCCTGTCAGATTTGTCCTTGAAATAGTATATCTCATCCTTCACAGCCTCTCCCAATCCGCCTTTTGCGGCTAACAATTCGAAACTTTCAAACGCTGGCGTAAATAATGGCTGGAACCCGTACTTCTCAAAAACACACCTGGCAGTTTCAATAATAGTCTTCATCTTTACAGCATCTTCACCAATCAAATCCCTTGTCCCCTTGGGCGGTTGAAATTTCATTCTATTCACCATAAGCCTTGTCAGCAGCAGCCTCTGCTAATATTTCTGTACTATCTAAAATATCTATATCAAAATTATCTTTTTTAAGAATTATAGGCAGGTCCGTGCAACCAAGTATTACCCCCCTTGCGCCCCTCTTTACCAAGCCTTCAATAACATTTTCCAACTTGTTTTTATCTTTCCTAGATTTCTCGCCGGCAATTATTTTTCTTATTATTTCAGTTACCTCAGCCTGCGACTTTTCATCAGGTAGGATTGATGTTATACCAAACTTTACCAGCTCTCTTTCATATACTTTCTGCTTCGCTGTTGTTGTAGTGGCAAGCAATCCTATCTTTTTGATTTTATTTTCTTTCGCCTTTTTTGTGGTCTCTTCTATTATGCTCAATATCGGTATACTCGTAGCCTTTCTGAGTTTTTCAATAAAATAGTGCACGGTATTGCAGGCTATTACTATGAAATCTACGCCGCTTGCTTCCAATTTTTTCACGCCTTCCATAAGCATGTTGCAAAGCTCTACCTCTCTGGTTTTGTTCAAACCATCAATCATTTGCGGGGCTGGTATACTATTAACAATTATCTGCGGATAATCACAATCGTACCTTGCACCATACTTTTTCTGGCAAAAGTTAATTATTTTCATGTACAAGTCAGCAGTGGCCTCAGGTCCCATATCACCGAGTATTCCTATAACCTTGCGGTTACTGTCTTGTTTTGGAGAAACAATTAATCCATTTTTGTCCAAGAAAATTTTTACTTCTGTTCCTTCAATCATTTTCAATTTGGCCCTTAATGAAATGGGGATTGCTATGCGGCCTTTAGAGTCAATTCTAGAAATAGCAACAGGAGTGAACTGAACTACCTTCCTTCCAAACTAAACCCCTTCTGTTTTCACCTATCATTTCACTCACTACAAATCTACTGGCAAAAGTGGTATAAATACTTTGAAGTGGGAAAAGCTTTGTGTAAATAGTAGCTTGTGTGTAAAAAGTCAATAGTTCGCATCAACAATCTTCTTTTCGCCAAATAATACCCAGAACTACAGCAAGATTAGTAAGGAATAATCCAAAAATTTGTAAAACTGTTCCGATTAATAAAATGTTACTTTTTCTTTTATTTAATTCGGATAACTCATCTCCCATTTGAGATAATTTATATATTCCCTTACCTTGTTTTTCACCTTCGCCTTGTATCCTACTATCTTCTTTTACAAGTTGATTAATTTCATAACTATCCCAATTCTTTTGTTCATCCATGGTTGGTGGTTCACCCACATTAACGAGATGGGAATACAGAAGTAAAGTATTAAAATTCCTTCTTAATATCACCTTTATGTTCTCAAACTCAGTAGAATCAGGTCTTAACTCTTTAAACATATTATATTGGTTGGTTAACAAATCAACTGTTTGAATATAACTTTGATAAATCAATTGATTGTCAAGCATAACATTAATCTCTTTTTGTTTTTTGTTTATTTCAGAATCTATAGAGGGGATATAAAAAATAAAAATAAAGGTCGAATATAACAAAAAAAATGCTGCTATAACAGTTATTATAATAAGTGTTCGCTTTTTTTTCTTATCCATTTTTATCTTTAGAAAAAAGATGGGTATAAGCATATATAAATTTTATTCTGTGTAGAAAGTAGTCGAAAACCTTGACTTTTTACACAAAGCTTGTGGGAAACATTTTGCACAAGAAACTTAATTTCTTACAAGGAATTTATTCTAATAGTATATCCAAAAGAGCAGAAATTATAAGCAATATAGCTATTAAATACGATACAAAACTTGGAAAAGCACCTATATTGATCTGAAAAATCAATAATAAAGCTACAATCATCTGAACTATTCCAAAAAATGTAGATATGAGATTCATAAATTAATTTAGTGCTTGTCAAATAAATAATTTATAAACCCCGCACTCCTCATTTGAGAAAATTTATTTTCCATATTCTTTTTTCACAACCGGCCTTGAGAATTGGGCTGCATCTTTTTTTATTTTTTTATACAGCTGCTCCTCCGTAGTCTCTGCAACGCTGCCAAACTTTATGCAAGACAAGCATACGTTCTCTATCGCCCCCTCTATCTCCACCTTTTTTAATATTTCAAATTCTTTCCCACAAATGGCGCACTGCATACTAATAATATTATGGTTCATTTTAAAAGATTTAAAACGTTTAAATACATTGCTAATTAAAAAAAGTATAGTGATAAAGGTGAAAAGTGGTTTTCGGATTGCCGCATAATTTTAAACTTTTATTTACTCCAATTTCTAAGGTGATTTTATGGTGACTGAAAATACTGCGTACAATCCGGTAGTTGTAGAAAAAGAAATACTGGAATTTTGGAAGAAGAATGAAATATTTAAAAAACTTGTTAAGAAAAATTCC
>Ga0315294_10009116_pt1 | contig 10905 bp, 9 predicted proteins | sample YL17G13_40_MG_FD_203626 | JGI IMG/M metagenome (GOLD analysis project Ga0315294, IMG submission 203626) | Sediment microbial communities from Yellowstone Lake, YNP, Wyoming, USA - YL17G13_40 | ecosystem: Environmental > Aquatic > Freshwater > Lake > Sediment | place: USA: Wyoming | collected... | reverse complement strand
CTGCCGGGGTCGCTGCCGGTGATCAACCACAAGGCGGTGGACTACGGCCTGCGCGCGGCGCTGGCGGTGCAGTGCGACATCGTGAGCCCGTGCATCTTCGAGCGCAAGAACTACTACTACCCCGACCTGCCGAAGAACTACCAGATCAGCCAGAAGCGAGCGCCGCTGGGCCGCGCCGGGCGACTGGAGATCGAGGTCGGGGGAGGTGCGAAGTCGGTGGGGATCGACGACGTCCACCTCGAGGAGGACACGGGCAAGCTGCTCCACCCTGATGCTACTGTGCGAAGTGGCGACGCTTCTTCGCTACGAAGCGCGAGGGGCGCTGGGGACGACTATTCGCTGGTGGATTACAACCGCAGCGGGGTGCCGCTGCTGGAGATCGTGGGCGCGCCGGACCTGCGCAGCATCGAGGAAGTGTCGGCGTACATGACGGCGATCCGCGAGCTGCTGCTGTACTTGGGGGTTTCGGACTGCCGCATGGAGGAAGGCAAGCTGCGCTTCGAGGCCAATATCTCGCTGCGGCCGGCGGGGGCGCAGGAGATGGGGGCGCGGGTGGAGATCAAGAACCTCAACTCCTTCCGCACCGTGCTGCGCTGCCTGGAGCACGAGCTGGAGCGCCAGGAGCAGGTGCTGCGCGCCGGCGAGCCGGTCGCCCGCGAGACCCGCCTGTGGGATGAGGCGGCGTGCGCCAGCGCGCCGATGCGCTCCAAGGAGGAGGCGCAGGACTACCGCTACTTCCCGGAGCCGGACCTGGTGCCGCTGGTGATCGACGAGCAGTGGCAGGCGCGGTCGCGCGAGACGCTGCCGGAGCTGCCTAACGCGCGGCGGCGGCGCTTCGTCGAGCGGTTGGGCCTGTCCGACTACGACGCGGGCATCCTCGCCGCCGAGCGCGAGCTCGCGGACTACTTCGAGGCCACGGTTGGGGCCGGAATCGAGCCCAAGGCCGCGGCCAATTGGGTGACCGGGGAGCTGCTGCGCCATCTCAACGAGCGCGGCGCGCCGGTGGACGCGGCGCCGGTGACACCCGAGCGCCTGGCGGAGCTGGTGAAGCTGGTCGAGCAGGGGGCGGTCACCGCCAACGCGGCCAAGGAGGTGTTCGCGGAGATGTTCGGCTCCGGGCGCGCGCCGCAGGAGATCATCGCGGAGCGCGGCCTGGCCCAGATCCAGGACCAGGGTGAGCTGGAGGCGGCGGTGGAGCGCGTGGTGGCGGAGAACCCGGGGCCGGTCGGCGACTTCAAGGCCGGGCGCAAGCAGGCGTTGGGCTTCCTGGTGGGGCAGGTGATGAAGGCGACGCGCGGGCGCGCCGACGCGCAGGTCGTCACCGAACTGCTGCGTAAGAGATTGGGGTGAGGCTCATCGGGAAGATCGTGCCCGATGTCTGGTAGCTCCGCATGTCCTGTGACTCATAGTATGTAGACTTATCGGGTTCCGGTGCGGATAATGCAGGCATGTCTTCGAACCAGAATTGCCTGCACACTTTCGGGGATAACGTTAGACGCGCCAGAGTGTCAATGGGCCTCTCCCAAGAGGGGCTGGCAGAACATGCGGGTCTTCATCGCACCTATGTTAGTGGAATCGAGAGAGGCCAACGAAACGTTGGCTTGGTCAACATTGTTAAGTTAGCCAAGGCTCTCGAGGTGAGCCCTGCGGCGCTGATGCGGGGGCTCCCCTGACGACCGCGACTTCACCCTATGCCGGGCTTTCCCCTAGCAAGTGGGCCAAGAAGACCCAGCAATTGATCGGCACCCACCCTCTCTCCCGTGAGCGTGCGGTCGAGGTGACTCTTGCGGCCTGGTCAGATATCCTGGCCTCTGGTTTCGGCAAGAAGCCTTTCCGAATAGGCGTAGATCTTTTCCCGAAGCCGCAGATCATGGCGTTCTTTCTGCATGAACTGATCCCACTGGAGCTTGGCCGGCGCGAGCCTGATGTGTGGCGAGGAGACCTGGCATCCGGCGAGAAGGACATCGTCTACATCCCCGACCCTTCGCTGTCGGTTGAGATCAAATGCTCTTCACACCCTGCGAAGGTCTTCGCCAATCGGAGCTATGCGCAGAAACCCACCGACGCGAAGAAAGGAAAGTCCGGGTACTACCTCACCGTCAACTTCGAGAAACTAACACCGTCCAGTCCGCAACCCAAGGTGGTATTGGTGCGGTTCGGATGGTTAGACCACTCGGACTGGAGCGGTCAAGCCGCGCCAACTGGTCAACAGGCCAGCCTGTCACCGCAAGCCGACCAGGGTAAGCTCGTCGTCCTTTATCGCGCATAATGTGCCTTGCTGGGAACGCAGTGCTTCAACTTTCAGCCAACGGTCGATCCGCGCGGACGAGATGCTGAGGTACTCCTTGCTAATCTCGAAGCCAAGCGCAGCCCGCCCGGACATGAGGCACGCCTCGGCCGTCGACCCGGACCCCATGAATGGATCGAGCACCAAGTCGTTCGGATCACTGCACGCGCGTACTATACGATCAATGAGGGCAACGGGGAATTGAGCAGGGTGCCGTGTGCGTTCTCGTGAGGCTCGCCCGGTGCCGGAGGTGACCTTGGGAATCTGCCAAACGTCCGTGGGGTTCTTGCCTGCCGGGTTGACTTTCAGCCGCCCGTTCTTCTTTTGGCGCGGATACTTCACGTTATTGTCTCGAACGTCATCCAGGTTAAAGGTGTAGTTCGCCGGATCCTTTACACACCAGAGGAACTTCTCGTTGCGCGGCGAAAACGATCGCTTGGCCGCGACCCCGGCGCTGTAATTCCAAACTACCTCCTGGACGATGAAGAAAGGTATCCGCTGCCAGAGCAGGTACGGAATGGGAAGCGCCTTGGCGCGACCGGGAACTTGCAGGTAACCCAGGTTTAGCCAGAGAGCGCCGGTGGGCTTGGTGATTCTGAGCAACTCATTCATCCAGGACTCACACCACGAAAGATAGTCATCGAGTGCCATTGGACGCTCGTATTCCTTCCCAATGTTATAGGGAGGACTGGTTACGGTAAGGGACACGAGCGCATCCGGCAGGCGCCGCAGGTAATCCAGACAGTCGCCTTCGTAGAGACGGAGACCACGGCGGCTGCATGCGGCTTCGCCCAACGCCGCGGTTATCGGACGAAACGTCTCTTCATCGTTCTCTATCGCAGGGGTGGTAGTCCGCACGGTACTCATAGTATGCATTGTCCTCCCCTGTCTTGTCAAGTCGTCCTTCTTCTGGGTGAAAACCGAAAACACCGCAAGGAACGGCGACTTCTGCGCGCCGCTGCTCGGCCAGGTGATGAAAGCCGCCCGCAGCCGCGCGAGATTGGTGCGCCTGTTTGGAGCCCAGGCCGTTTACATGATATGATACTATGTGTGCGCCCCGACCGCTTGGGGCAGCCAGGAGGGTAAGAAACCAATGGAGCGCTTCTACTCAGCACCGGCGGATGCGATCAAGATAGACGATACCACCCTGCGCGACGGGGAGCAGACGGCGGGGGTAGTGTTTTCGCACCAGGAGAAGCTGGACATTGCGAGGATGCTGGACGAGATCGGGGTGCACCAGATCGAGGCGGGCATCCCGGAGATGGGGGGCAGCGAGCAGTCGGCGATCGAGAAGATCGCGCACATGGGGCTGCAGGCGAGCGTGCTGGGGTGGTGCCGCGCGGTGCGCTCGAGCGTGGACGCGGCGCTGGCGTGCGGGGTGGACGCGGTCGCCATCTCCATCTCGACCAGCGACATCCACATCGAGTACAAGCTCGGCAAGTCGCGCGAGTGGGTGATCGACGCGATGACGCAGAACGTCGCCTACGCCAAGGAGCGCGGGATCCGCCACATCTCGGTCAACGCGGAGGACGCCTCGCGCTCGGACATGGAGTACCTGGTGCAGTTCGGCCTCGCCGCCAAGGACGCCGGCGCCGACCGGCTGCGCTACTGCGACACGGTGGGCATCATGGAGCCGTTCGCGATCTACGACCAGATCAAGGAGCTGATCGAGCGCGCGCAGTTGCCGATCGAGATGCACACCCACAACGACTTCGGGTTGGCCACCGCCAACGCGCTGGCGGGCATTCGCGCCGGAGCGACTCTCGTCAACACCACCGTTAACGGGCTGGGCGAGCGGGCGGGCAACGCGGCGCTGGAAGAGGTGACGATGGCGCTCAGGCACCTGCACAAGCTCGAGCTGGCGGTGGAGACGCCCAAGTTGCGCCGCCTGAGCGAGCTGGTCGCCAAGGCCTCGGCGCGCGACATCCCCATCTGGAAGGCCATCGTCGGCGCCAACGTCTTCGCCGTCGAAAGCGGCATCCACGCCGACGGCATCCTCAAGAACCCCATGACCTACGAGGCGTTCGCGCCGGAGGAGGTGGGCCTCGCGCGCCAGATCATGATCGGCAAGCACTCGGGCACGCATGCGGTCAAGAACAAGTTCTCGGAGTACGGGATTACGCTGAGCGACGACCTTGCGGCGCTGGTGCTCGAGCGCATCCGCCAGTACTCGGTGGAGCGCAAGCGCAGCCTCTTCGACAAGGAGCTGATGCAGATCTACGAGGAGGTGATGGGAACGCCGCGCGGCTCGCAGGCGGAGTCGTCGTAGGCGACGCATGTGACCTCAGCGACCGGACGAGCACGGACGCGGACGCGCGAGGCCAAGGGGCAGGCCGAGGCCCACCACGTGCTGGTTGCCGGCGGCGGCCCGGCGGGCCTGGCGGCGGCGGTGGCGGCGGCGCGCAGCCGCGCGCGCGTGCTGCTGGTGGAGCGCTACGGCTTCCTCGGCGGCATGGCGACGGCGGGGCTGGTGAATCCCTTCATGGGCTTCCACGTTCGCGGCGAGCCCATCATCGGCGGCGTGCTGGCCGAGGTCATCGAGCGCCTCCAGGCGGCCGGCGGCTGGGGCAGCGCGCGCACCCCGCTCGCCTTCGACGCCGAGGCCTTCAAGTTCGTCGCCGACGATATGTGCCGCGAGGCGGGGGTGAAGCTGCTGCTGCACTCCTGGGTCGGCCAGCCGACGGTGCAGCGCGGGCGCATCGAGTCGGTGACGGTGGAGAACAAGTCGGGCGCGCAGCGGCTGTCGGCGGCGGTTTACGTTGACGCCACGGGGGACGCGGACCTGGCAGCGCGGGCGGGAGCGCCGTGCGAGGTCGGCAGGGGGCGGGACGGCCTGACCCAGCCCATGACGCTGTGCTTCCGCATGGCGGGGGTGGACATCCCTCGCCTGCCGCCGCGCGACGAGATCAACCGCCTCTACGATCGGGCGCGCGCCGCGGGCGAGATCGCCAACCCGCGCGAGAACGTGCTGTTTTTCTTCGTGCCCGCGCCGGGGGTGGTGCACTTCAACACCACGCGGGTGGTGGGCCGCAGCGGGGTTGACGCGCAGGACCTGACCGCGGCGGAGCTTGAGGCGCGCGACCAGGTGCGGCAGATGGTGGCCTTCCTCAAGTCGCGCGTGGCCGGCTTCGAGCGGGCCTACCTGCAGGCCATGGCGCCGCAGATCGGGGTGCGCGAGAGCCGGCGCATCGTGGGCGAGTACGTCGTCACCGGCGAGGACATCCTGGCGGCGCGCAAGTTCGAGGACGCGGTGGCGCGTGGGAACTACCCGATCGACATCCACAACCCGGCCGGCGGGGGCACGGTCATCCAAAGCCTGCCGGCGGGGGAAAGCTACGACCTGCCCTATCGCTGCCTGGTGCCGCGGCGCATCGAGAATCTGCTGGTGGCGGGGCGCTCGGTGTCGGCCACCCACGAGGCGCAGGCGTCGCTGCGCATCATGCCCATCTGCATGGCGCTAGGGCAGGCGGCGGGGGTCGCCGCGGCGCTGTGCGCGCGCAAGGGGATCGCACCCCGCGACTTGGCCTACGCGGGCTTGCGCCGGGCGCTGCTGCGGCAGGGGGCGAACCTGCTGCCGCGGCGGGCGCGGGGATGACGCGCCGCGGATAGACGCGGATGAAGCACCTGGCGCGCGATGCAATGGTAGGGGCACGGCATGCCGTGCCCCTACAGTCTCGCGCCCGGCCCGACGAGGCTCTCCGAACGTAGGGGATTCTTCGGCTTCGCCTCAGAATGACACGCTCTGAACGGAGAGATGAGGCTGCGATGGAGAAGACTTGTGCGCCCAGGCGCATCGGCGTGATGACCGGCGGGGGGGACTCCTCCGCCATCAACGCCTGCCTGGGCGCGATCGCGCGGCAGGCGGCGCTGGAGGGGATCGAGGTAGTGGGCTTCCGCCGCGGCTGGGCGGGGGTGATCGAGGGCGACTGCATGGAGCTGCGCCCCGACACCGTTGACGCGCATACATACAGCGGCGGCACGCTCCTGCACACCTCGCGCACCAACCTGTTCAAGATCGAGGGCGGGCCGGAGCGGGCGTTCGAGAACTTCGAGCGCCTGGGGCTGGACGGCCTGATCGCCATCGGCGGCGACGACACCCTGGGCGTGGCGCACAAGCTGTGCGGCAAGGGGTTCAAGGCCGTCGGCATCCCGCAGACCATTGACAACGACGTGGGGGAGACCGATTACTCCCTGGGGTTCGATACCGCGGTGGAGATCGCGACGCAGTCCATCCGCCGCCTGCACACCACCAACTTCAGCCACCAGGCCGACATGCTGGTGGAGGTGATGGGACGCGACGCGGGTTGGATCGCGCTCTACGCGGGGCTGACCGGCGGCGCGCACTACATCTGCGTGCCGGAGTCGCCGCTCGACCTGGACGACCTGGGCGCCCACCTCAAGCGCCGGCGCGAGGCCGGGAAAGCCTATTCCATCGTGTGCGTGTCGGAGGGAGTGGAGCTGCCGGCGGGCAATGACGCCGCAGGGCGCACAAAGGTCGCGGGCGAGGTGGATACCTTCGGCCACGCCAAGCCGGGGGGCGTGACATATTCGATGGTGGACGAACTCAGGCAACGCCTGGGCGACAAGCCGCGCAACGTGGTCTTGAGCTACCTGGTGCGCAGCGGGCCGCCGAGCGCCTTCGATGCGCTGCTGGGCATGCGCATGGGAATGGCGGCGGTGGATCTGCTGGCCGCCGGGAAGTTCGACTACATGGTGGCGAGCCGTGGCGGGGAGATCGTGCCCGTCGAACTGGAGAAGGCGCTGGCGCGCAACCGCACCGTGCCGGTGGAGCTCTACCGGCGCGCGCAGCGGCTGGTGATGGTGATTTAGGGCACCTAACAGAACCCCGCCAGCGTGTCACCCTGAGCGCCAGCGAAGGGTCTTGCTGTGAGTGTGCGCCCCTCAGCGGGGGCAAGATTCTTCGCTATCGCTCAGCATGACATCCCGCGAAGGGCTCAGCATGATAGTTTCCGGCTTTTTGGGATAGGCACTAATCCGAAAGGGGCGCGGTGATGCGGATTCTGGGCGCGGCACAACTCAAGCGCTGCCTCGACGCGACGTGCGTCTACAATGATAAGGGCAAGCTGAAGCCGGATGAGCAGCGCCATGGGCTGCTCGCCCTCAACGTGTACTCCGACGCATGGCTGGTGGCGGCGATGGCGGCGTCGGCGAAGCTCAAGTCGCCGGTGATCCTGGAGTCGAGCCCGCGCGTGTTCGGGCAGTGGGGCAGCGGCGAGCCGCTGGCGGGGGTTTACGACGCCGCGGCCTACATCGAGAACGCGGCGCGCTTCGGCGGCAAGCTGGAGAAGCGCGACCTCGACGGCAAGGTGACGGAGACCATCCCGTTCGCGGGGGCGAAGGTGGCGCTCGCCGCGGACCACGTGTCGGTGCCCAAGCCCGGCGGCGACTTCGACCAGAAAATGCGCAAGCTCATGGATTACGCGGAGGCGGTGATCCCCAGCGGCAAGATCTCGTACTTCATGATCGACGCCGGGAGCCTGCCGCTGGCGGAGAACATCGCCCTCACGCGCCAGGTGGTGGAGATGGGCCGCGACAACGACGTGCTGGTGGAGGGGGAGTTCAGCGTCATCGGCGGGGTGGAGGACGGCCAGGCGTTCCACGCGGCGGCCGAGATCCCGATCGAGGACCACGCCCAGGGCATCGCCCACTTCGTAGAGCAGACTGGGGTGGACGTCATCGCCTATGACTTCGGCACCCTGCACGGCGCGAAATCGGACCACAAGCAGACCCTCAACGTCGAGCTGCTGCACCGCGTCAACGAGCTGCTCTGCCAGCAGGGCAGGTGGCGCCCCACCACCGGCCACGGCGGCACCAGCGTCAGCGACGCGGACGCCCACGACCAGCGCGGCTACGTGTCCAAGCTCAACAAGGCCACCATCGGCAAGGTCGTCGCCACCCGCTACATGCGCGACTACTTCGCGCGCCACGGCGCGGGCGTGGACACCGAGGACAAGCGCGTGTGCGACCCCGGGCGGCTGATCTACGACGTCGCCGGGCCGCTCGCCGACATGTGCGAGAGTTTCATTCGCCTGATCGCCGCCGAGAACCGGGCGTGAGCGGCGGCGTGCGGATTAACCGCAGAGCCTCCTTCGCCAAGGCTACAGAGGCCAGGGAACACAGAGGACGCGGAGACGGAGTCGGGCCGCCGATAAGCGCGGATGCGGAAGGGTGGGCCGGGCGTCCTCGCCGGTTCGCGGACCACGCGCCCGGACAGAGCGCCCGGCTGGTGAGAGGAGTCGGTAAGACGTGAAGCTGTGCAACAGCACGTGGAGCCTGCACCGGGAGATCCCGGAGCGCATGAGGCTGCTCGAGTTCCCGGCGTGGAACGCCTCCATCGGCATTTCGGCCGTCGAGGTCGTGGAGAGCCACCTGCCATTGCTGGAGCGCGGCTTTCTGGACGAGCTGCGCGCGAAATGCGACGATGCGGGGGTGACGGTGGCGGCGATCGCGGCCGACAACGACTTCACCGTGACCGACCGCGGGGAGTGGGAGCGGCAGGTGGAGCGCGTGGCGATGATGCTGCGGGACGTCGCGGGGCGCTTGGGCGCCACTGCGCTGCGGGTGAACACCGGCCGGGCGGACGAGGGGGATAAGGCGCCCGAGCGGGTGATGGAGGCGGCGGGCCGGCTGGTCGAGGTGGCGGCGCGGGCGAAGGTGGCGATGGCGGTGGAGAATCACGGGGGCATCAGCTCGGACCCGGAGACAGTGCTGCGAATCGTGCGGGCGGTGGGCTCGCCGTGGTTCGGCACGTGCCCGGATTTCGGCAACTTCCCCGAGCAGACGCGCTACGAGTGCGTGGCCAAGGTCGCCCCCTACGCCAAGCACGTGCACGCCAAGGCCTACGACTTCGACGAACGCGGCGAGGAGACGCGCCTGGACTACGGGCGCCTGCTGCGCATCCTGCGCAGCGCCGATTACGACGGCTACCTGTCGATCGAGTTCGAGGGACCGGGCGACCAGCGCGAGGGAACGCAAAAGACGCTGGCGCTGATTCAGCGCTACCTATAGAGGCACTCAAGCATGCCCTGGCGAGAAGGCTACGAACGCTACGCGCCCCGCTACCGCTACCATGTGCGGTCGGAGACGGTGTGGTACCTGTGCAATAGAGTCGAGGTGCACCTGGGACCGGAGGGGATCGTGGCGCACCTGGAGGACGTCTGCGAGTACCCTTACGAGGAGTATGACGAGCCGCGCTTCATGTCCCGCGTGGAGCTTTATTCGACCGGCGAAGTGGCGATCGAGGAGATCCGCCCGGAGCCGCTGGAAGGCGAGTACCCGCCGCGCTGAACCGCTCCATATCGCCGCGAGACGCGGCTCCCACAAAGGGACACAGCCGAGGGCGGCTGTGCCACATGCAGAGGTAGGGACAGGGCTCCGTCCCGGCCCATTTCCGCCTATCCCGGCGGGGCCTGTTCGCTGCGTTTCCGCAGCAGGCGATAACCCAGGTAGCCGCCGACCGCGATCACCACCACCGAAATCAGCACCACCTCGTTCGCGCGGCGCAGGAGATGTATGATCGCCTGCCACTCCTCGCCCACGAAGTACCCGATGAGCACCGCCGTGACCACCCACAATCCGGTGCCGGCGGCGGTGTAGAGCAGGAACCGTGGGTAGCTCATCCTCGCCAGGCCAGCGGGGAGGGAGATGATGGCGCGCAGGCCCGAGATCAGCCGGCAGACGAAGACGGCGCGGCCGCCGTAGCGGGCGAACCACTGCTGGGTGCGGTCGAGGCGCTCCTCGGTGATCAGCAGGTACTTGCCCCAGCGCAGCACCAGCGCGCGCCCGCCGTAGCGGCCGAGGGCGTAGGCGATACTCGAACCGGTGAGCGCGCCTGCCAGGCCCGCCGCCATGGCCCCCGCCACGCTGAAGTCGCCCCGCGACGCCAGGAAGCCCGCGAACACCAGCACGATCTCGCTGGGGATGGGCATGCAGGCGCTCTCCAGGGCCATGAACAGGAACACGCCGGGGTAGCCCAGCGCGATGATGACGCCGGTGATGAGCCTGACTGCGACCTGGAGGAAGCGCTCCATGGTTACCAGCTCGGCGCCTCCGCCGGCCCGCCGCGCGCCAGCCCGAAGCGCAGGCCGAACTCGCCGCCGACCTTGCGCCAGGTGACGCCGTACTCCAGGCAGTGGGCGACGCGGATGACGGCGGCATCGAACGCACGGAAGGTCTCGCGGTCGAGGTCGCGGCGGGCGAGGAGCTCGACGCGCCAGCCTGGGCCGAGGCGCGCGGTCAGCCCGAGGTCGAACTCGCGGGAGATGTCGAGGGCGTCGAAGGTGAAAGGTCCGGCGCCGTGCGACCTGCGATGCAGGTATCCCGCGCGCACGGACAAGTTGTCGCTGGGCTGGGAATCGAAGATGATGCCGTAGGCGGTGGCGCTGCGATGCTGGGAGGTATCGTAGGTGACGCCGCGCACGCCGAAGATGGGGTGCATGTTTACGCCGGCCACGACGGCGAGGGGCCGCCCCGCCAGGTAAAGATCGGCGACGCCGCGCGCGGCCTGCACGCCGCTGGGCTGCTCGCGATAGTTGCCGGCGGCGGCGCGGGCGCTGACGTCTCCCCAGCGGCCCACGGGGACGGGATCGAGCGTGACC
>Ga0315294_10009115_pt1 | contig 10905 bp, 8 predicted proteins | sample YL17G13_40_MG_FD_203626 | JGI IMG/M metagenome (GOLD analysis project Ga0315294, IMG submission 203626) | Sediment microbial communities from Yellowstone Lake, YNP, Wyoming, USA - YL17G13_40 | ecosystem: Environmental > Aquatic > Freshwater > Lake > Sediment | place: USA: Wyoming | collected... | reverse complement strand
AGAGGCGCTGGCGGCAGGCCAAACGGTGATACTGGAAATTGACGTTCAGGGCGGACTGCAGGTCAAAAAGCAGTATCCGCTGGCGGCGCTGATTTTTATTCTGCCGCCGCAAGCCCAAGACCTGCTGGCGCGGATGGAAGGCCGGCGCCGCGGCGAAGACGAACAAAGCAAAAAACGACGGCTGGCGACGGCGATGCGGGAAATGAGTACCGCCCGCGAAAAATATGATTATTTTGTAGTCAATGACGTGCTGGAGTATGCGGTTAAGGAAGTGGAAACCATTATCCGGAAATTACAGGAGACGATATGATTGAAGAATTGAAAGATGCAACAATTCTGAACAAGGTGGGCGGGCGGTTCAAACTGACGGCCCTGATTCAAAAGCGGATGCTGGAGTTGATGGAAGGGGGGCGACCGCTGATTGAAAACACCGAGGGCAAAACGATGATGGAAATCGTCGTTGAGGAAATCCGGCAGGACAAAATCGCGCTGGACTTCACCCCCGGCAAATCGAAAGAAAAGTTCACTTTGTAGGGTAAACTATGGCGCGCAGACCAAAGACAGCCTCCGGCTCAAAAGTCATTCTGCTGGGCGTCAGCGGCGGGATTGCGGCGTATAAGGCCGTCGAGCTGGCCAGTAAGCTGACCGCGGCGGGATATGCCGTGCATACGGTGATGACGCAAAACGCCTGCGAGTTGGTCGGGCCAAAGAGCTTCGAGGCGGTGACGGGAAACGCCGTCTATACGAGTCTGTGGTCTGCGCCGCAGGAATTTCGCATCGGCCATATCAGCCTGGCCGAGGCGGCGGATGTCGTCGTAGTGGCGCCGGCCACGGCCAACATCATCGCCAAAGCCGCCTGTGGCATCTGCGACGACCTGCTCAGTACGACATTGTGCGCCTGTTGGCAAAAGCCCATTTTGTTTGCGCCGGCGATGAACACGCGAATGTGGACGAATCCGATTGTGCAGAAAGATGTCGCTATTTTGAAAAAGGAGCTAAAGGTACAATTCATCGGCCCGGAAGAAGGACGCTTGGCCTGCGGCGAAATCGGGGCAGGCCGTATGGCCGAACCGGCTGAGATTATCAAGGCAATAGAATGCCTGTCTAAAAGCCGTTAGATATCATCCAAGAATCTCATCTGTGACATTTTACAATTGCCAATTTACAATTGTCAATTACACCCCTTCCAGCCAGTGCCGGGCCGGAATGGCGAAGTCTGCCGGTTCGACGACGCCAGAAGCATTCGTGTCCGCACCACCGCAGTAATTACACAGGAAGATTTAAGCGTTATGTGCTTTGAGAGATTGAAGTTGAAGACAATCCGGTCCGCCCCGATGACTGCATACTCGAAATCACTTGTCCCCACTCGAGCTGGCCAGTGTAACTGCCGAGGCAATAGCGAAATTCGCGGTATGAGTGATGCTTATGCTTATCTGTATAATGCCGAGTTTGTCGGCGATTTTTTTCACTTCGCCTGACAGCTTAACCTCCGGCTGACCCGTCGATGTATTTACCACTTCTATGTCGGTCCAGGCAATTTTGCCGCGCCAGCCGGTACCGATGAGTTTCATCACCGCCTCCTTGGCGGCGAAACGCCCCGCCAGTTTCTCGACACGATTTTTGACCCCGTCGGCGTCGGCACGCTCCCGCTCCGTGAACACACGCTGCAGAAAATGTTCGTCGTGACGGCTAAGCATCTGCTCAATCCGCCCAAAATCCACCAAATCAATCCCGTGCGATATCTTCATCATAGGTTCTTTTGAAACCACAGATTTCACAGATTATGCAGATGGAATAAATAATTTAAAAACATCAAATAAATACAAAACAACTGTATTCCCGCCTTCGCGGGAATGACAAACTTTATTTGATTCTCTCGTATCTTAATTTAAATCAGTGTAATCTGTGAAATCTGTGGTTAATATTTATTGTTTTCCACTCCACATCGCGTAGGCGTCCATGACGCAATGGTCCAGAAACTGCTCCATCTTCAGCGTATCCACACGAGCCGTTAATTGATTGATAAGTTTTTCATACTGTTGTTTGCGAAATTCAAACTGGAACTGCTGTTCGATGGCGTCCTGGACTTCATCAAACGTTTTGCAACTGGCCTCTTTTTTGTTTTCCAGCTTCAAAATAAAAAGATGTCCGCCGGCGGCCAGAGGCCCGGCCACCCGGCCCGGCTCCATCATCACCGCTTTCTGCTCCAGGATTTCATACGGCGCCGGCAGCGAACCGGCCCCAATGGTAATCCGCGGCCATAAGCCGCCGAAAGAAGCCTTCGCATCCTGCGAATACTGCTCGGCCAGCTTGCCAAAATCGGCGCCGCCCTTCAGTTTATCCAGTATCTCCACGACCAGACGCGCTGCGGCTTTTTCAGGGGTCTCATTCGGGTCAACCCGCTCCGACGGCAGTTTCTCAGGAATAATATCAATCACGCGAAATTGAACCGTCCCCTCAACGCAGTACTGGTCGCGGTGCTGATTGTAATACTCCACCATTTCGCTGTGGGCGATGGGCCGTTTATCAGTAAATTCCTTGGACAGATACGACTGCGTCAAAATCAGCTTGCGCATAAAATCCCGATAGGTCTTCCAGTCATAACCCATCGTCCGCAGGGCGTTTTCCGCCAGCGCCCGGTTGTTGCCGTAGGAGGCCAGAAACCGGCTCAACTCACTCTCGACGGCCTTATCGAGAGGGTCGTCAATGTTTTCGGGGGCTTTTTTCTTCGCTTCCTTGTACAGCAGAATATCCGTCACACGGCTGCGCAGCGCCTCGCGAAACGCCGGCCGGGCGGTCTGGCGAAACGCGGTCAGATTGCCCTGCTGGGCCAACGGCTTGAGCTGCTGTTCCAGCGGCATCGCCAGGTCTTTGGTCGTAATCGTCTCCGACTCCACGTTCAGCGACATTCCACCCGCAGCCTCCGGCAAATTATACCGGTTGGGAAACGGAATGGTCTTCATCTGCTCCGCCGTGAATTTCCCCTGCGGAATCTTGTCCCCGCACCCGGAGAACAAAAATGCCAAAACTAACACTGCAACACACGTCCATCTTGTAATTTCCATAATATTATCCTCGGTGATCCGTTCTTCCATAAACTAAAAGAGAGATTATACACGGTTCGGACGTGATGATAAAGCCCCCAATCAGAAATAATCAATACGCTAAAATGCGATATTTTCTTTGCGTAAAGGATTATAATCTAGTTAAATAACATTAATTAGCAACCGGCGTCAGTCTATTGGGCCCGCCCGTTAATAAACCGAACCTGTCAGGGGAAATTTATTGGGGATAACGTTGATATGGCACACGAAAAAAATCTGATAAAAACGACCGGTTTTGTACTCACGACAATTCTCATTATTTCTTTGCCGCAAGGTATTGCTGCAACGCCTATTGACAACGATAAAATTCCTTCCCAACATCGTGTGATGGCGTTTTACTATCCCTGGTATGGCGGCCGGGGCGGCGATGGCAAGGCACGCCACTGGGGCAGGATTGACGCAGTAAAAAACAACATCGAGGAGTCAAGAGATTATCCGCTGTCCGGGGCATATAGTTCGCACGAACCAAAGACCATTGAGCAGCACTGCAAGTGGGCCAGCCAGGCGGGAATTGATACCTTCATCGTCAGTTGGTGGGGACAGGGTACTTACGAAGACATTGCTATGCCGCTGATTTTAGATACATGTCAGAAATTCGGTATGACCGCCTGCGTGTATTACGAGACTGTACCTGACCCTAAAACTCCGCAGGCCGCGGCCGACGACATCCTGCGGATTCTGGATAAATACGCCGCTCATTCGTCGTATCTGAAGGCAAACGGCAGGCCGGTGGTTTTCATATATGGCCGGGCGATGGAGGAAATCGGCTTGTACGGCTGGCATCAGACCGGACAAATCCTTAACGAAAAATATCATGATGGGGTTGCCCTGATCGGCGACCGAATGAGCGATGGCGCCGCCTGTATCTTTGATGGCATCCATACTTATAACACCTGCGGCCAGTTGCACGGTAAATCCGCCGAACAGATTTCTGTCTGGTGCAAAACTCAATACGCCAAATGGGTCGGCCATGCACGACAGAACAATCGCATCAGTACCCTGACCATTATTCCCGGCTATGACGATACCAAAATCCGCAAACCCGGCCTGAATACCGGGCGGCTTGACGGGCAGCTTTATCAACTGCAATGGCAGAATGCCATTATCGCAATGCCGGACTGGATTCTGATTACCAGTTTCAATGAATGGCATGAAGGCAGCGAAATTGAACCTTCAATGGAATACAAAGACCGCTATCTGAAACTCACCCGGCAATATGCCGGACAATTCAAGACCTCCAAAGCCATCACAGAGCCCGGCAAGTCCTCTTTTACCGAAAATGAATATACCCTGCTGCGACAAAAATTGCAGGGTAAAACCATCGCCGTTTTGCCACAGCCGGAATCCGCGGCGTTCTGGTTTCTGCTGAACTGCAAAATCAATACCCGGATACTGGGCTGGGACGAGGTCGCCAAAGGACTTGACCCGAAAACGTATCCGTTTTTGTTGTATGCCGGTAATGAAACCTATCTGACTACGGTACACAAGCCAGCCGACGTGGATGAGGCGATTATTACTTATTTGAAGAATGGCGGCGTCTTGCTGGTATTTCCGTCCGGACCGATGCCGTTTTATTACAACCAGAGTAATAAGAAGGTTGTGAACGCAGCGTCAAAATTCGGCCTGTTGCTCAATCAGGGCTGGTGGGAACAACCGCCGCAGGGGAGCAATTTGTTTTATGTTCAAAAAAATAAAAATCTGCCGCATCTGCCGCCATCCTTTGCATTTCCAAAGGACGGCGATCTGCGATGGCGGCCGTTTATCAGCAATGGTAAAACCAAAAGCCGTTCGCTGCTGACACTGCGAGACAATAAAGGCAAAACGTATGGCGACGCCCTTGTCATTGTGTATCTCGACTCCGGCGGCCAGGTCGCTTATGGCTGGTTTGGTCTGATTCAGGAATATTCGCGACAAGTCATGTACGACGTATTAATGCTGATTAATTAACGGTGTTCATAAAAATAATTCTATCCGGACTCTAACGTCTGCGTTTTAGTAGTTTGCGCAGGACACCGATAAGCGTTCTCGGCTCAAAATAGTTTTTATCAAGGCGCACATAGACCGTCCGCGGGTCGGGGATGCTGACGCGGCCGGGCGAGCGGGCAAATAAATCCGCCGACGACGCCTCCCCCTCAAACGTAAAAATCAAATCCTGCCCGTGCACAATGAGACTCTTGATTTTCCAGCGGCTGGCGTACATCCGCAGTTCGGCGATGTCCAGCAGCGTCCGCACCGATTCCGGCGGCGGGCCGAATAAATCCCCCAGTTCTTCTTCAAAGCGGCGCATATCGGCGGCGTTCTGCATCTTCGCGATTCGCCGATAAGCCTCCATCCGCTGGCGGTCGGATGAAATATAATTTTTAGGGATGCCGACATAAAACCCCAAATCCATCACCGTCGTAGGCGCTTCTTCAATCGGCTCATTGCGCAGTTTTTTGACCGCCTCAGCCAGCAATTGACAATACAGCTCATAGCCAACGGTATTGATATGCCCCGACTGCTCCGACCCCAGGATATTGCCCGCCCCGCGGATTTCCAAATCACGCAGGGCAATGCGAAAACCGGCGCCTAACTGCGAAAATTCCTCGATGGCCTTAAGCCGTTTGGCGGCAAGCGGACTGACCGGACGATTCTCCGGCAGCATCAGATACGCGTATGCCCGATGTTTGTATCGTCCCACCCGCCCGCGAAGCTGATGCAGCTGTGCCAGCCCGAATCGGTCGGCATCGACAATAACCATCGTGTTGGCGTTGGGAATATCCAGGCCCGCTTCAATAATCGTCGAACACACCAGCACCTGAGTTCGTCCCGTCACAAAACGAATCATCGCGTCTTCCAGCTCGTGTTTGTGCATTCGGCCGTGGGCCACATCGACCCGCACCGACGGTTCATTAATGATTTCCCGCAGCATCTGCGCCGCCCGGTCGATAGTTCGCACGCGGTTATACAGAAAAAAGACCTGACCTTCGCGGCCCAGTTCAAAGTGAATCGCCCTGCGAATCATGTCCCTGTCAAACCGGCAAACCTGCGTGACCACGCTTCGCCGGTCTAAAGGCGGAGTCGCCAAAGAGCTGATGTCGCGCAGCCCCAGTAAAGCGATGTGCAGCGTTCGTGGGATTGGCGTCGCCGTCATCGTCAACACATCCACATTGACGCGGAATCGCTTGAGCCGTTCCTTGTGTTCGACGCCGAAACGCTGTTCCTCATCAATAATCAGCAGACCCAAATCCTTAAACCCAACGTCGTCGCTGAGCAGCCGATGTGTGCCGATGAGAATATCCACTTTGCCGGCTTTGGCGGCTTCGAGAACCTGTCGGGTTTGTTTGGGGGCGGTAAAGCGATTGAGAATCTCAATCGAAACCGGAAAGTCGGCAAAACGCTCCGCAAAAGTTCTGCCGTGTTGAACACAAAGCACTGTCGTCGGCACCAGCACCGCGACCTGCTTTCCGGCCTGCACCGCCTTGAACGCCGCACGCATCGCAAGCTCGGTTTTGCCATAACCCACATCGCCGCAAAGCAACCTGTCCATCGGAATCGCCGCGGTCATATCGGTCTTAATCCGCCCGGAGGCCATCATCTGGTCGGGCGTCTCCTGATAGGCAAAAGACTCCTCAAATTCCTTCTGCCACAGCGCATCGGGGCCAAAGGCAAAACCGCCCAGTTTTTGTCTTTGAGCCTGGATATCCAGCAGTTCGGCGGCCAGTTCCTGCACGCCCGCGGCGACGGCCTGTTTTTGCTTTTCCCATTTTTTGGTGCCGATACGGCTGAGCATCGGACGCCGCGGCATCGCGCCGACAAACTTATGCACCAGATGGATACTCGACACCGGCACATGAATCCGCACCTTATCGGCGTACTGAATCGTCAGATACTCGCCGGTCTGGCCGGCTTTTTCCATCGTCTCGACGCCGACAAATCTGCCGATGCCGTAAGAGATGTGAACCACAGTGTCGCCCTTCTGCAAATCGAGCATCGTATCAATCGGCGAAATGGTTCGCAGCGCGCGAATGCGCCGGCGGATGAAAACCTGGCCAAATAATTCGTGATGACTGAGGACAATCATTTTGAGATTTTGCAGGATAAATCCCTGATGCACATAGCCCGGAATCAGCCTGAGATTTTTCGGCGCGCCGCCGCTGGACTGCCGCAGGATTTCTCCAACACGGCCGATCTCTGCTTCATTCTCACAATATAACAAAACCTGATATTGGCCGGCTTGTTCAATTAAATCCGACAAGGCGCTGCGGCCTTCTTTCCAGATGGAACCCGCCTTGTGTTCAAATTCCTGCGCGCTGACGATATTCAAATGAACGCTGTCGGCCCCGGCGGCAAATCGGCTGATTTCCAGACGTGCAAATCGTTCCATCGCCCGATAAATCGCCGACCACGCAAACATCCCCCGCGAGTCATCGAGTCGGCTTAAAAAAACGTCCGAGACTTCCGCAATCTGTAAGGGTTCTTCCAGCACGATAATCGTTTTGGGCGGCAGGAGATTTAAAAACATCTCCGTCTCCTGCGAACCCATCGTATTCTCGCCGGCGGCGATAATGGTAATCTGTTCAACCGCCTCGCCCGACCGCTGCGTATCGAGGTCGATATGCCGAATACTTTCGACGACATCGCCGAAAAATTCCACACGCACCGCCTGCGGCTCGGAAACAGAACCGCCCGCGCCGGAGAAACTGACGGCGGCGAAAATATCCACGATGCCGCCGCGTTGAGCAAACTGACCGGGATAATCCACACTGTCGGTACGCTCAAAACCTTTATCCGTAAGCCAGCCAGCAATTTCTTCGAGATTTATTGATTTGCCAACCGATAATTCCAGTCCCCGGCTGCGCAGCGATTCAACCTTTGGTACAGGCTGATTTAACGCCTGAACACAGGTGGAGATAATCCGGGCGCTTACGCTTCCGGCTTTTTGTGATATCTCCATCGCCAAACGAACCCGCTGCGAGCCGATTTCATCGGCCATCTGATTTTCGGATGGCGGACTTTCCCAGACCGGGAAACTCTGTACGGAAAGGTTGCTGAAGGTTTGCAGATCGTCGCTGACATGGTCGGCGTCGTCAATGTGCGGACTGATGTATAAAATAGGACGATTCAGCGTCTCAGCGACATACGCCGCCAATAAAGGCGCAAAGGACCCCCACGTCCCGTCGGCTTTAACCGCCCCCTCTTCAGGTTTGGCCGCCGCCAGACGAGTAATTATCTGCTGAACCGCAGAGTCATTATTTAACTGGATTTCAACCGCAGACGAACTACTCATAAAAATCCGAAGCACGAAATCCAAAACGTTTTGAACATTTAAATTTCGGTTATTCGAATTTGTTTCCACCGTAAGGTGTCCTGCGGAGGATTTCGATATTCGAATTTCGGATTTATCAATACCGTTCACGCTCCTCAGATACCGAATGATGTTCCCACCGCCTTTGCCGCGGCAATCAGCGGATGATTCTTCGGCACCGTCTTTATCCGCCCCGCCGTCTGCCCCAGCGGGATGCTGTCTAACTTTCCATCTTTCATCACCACCAGCCGATTGATTTTACCCCGCATTAAGAGTTCCATTGCGTAATGACCAAACTGCGTCGCCAGTGCCCGGTCAAACGGCGACGGCACGCCGCCTCGCTGGATATGCCCCAGATTGACCGCACGACAGGTCAAATCGGTCAATCCCGAAAGCTCATCGGCCAGCACAAACGAAATCCCGCCCAGACGAATCGGGTCAGGACTGTTTTTGAGCTTTTTGGCGACGACCATTTTGCCGCCTTTGGCTTTGGCCCCTTCGGCAACACAGATAATGCTGAATCGCTTTCCTCGCTTTGAACGGGCGAGGACATACTCGGCAATTTTTTTCATCTCGTAGGGAATTTCCGGAATTAAAATGACATCCGCCCCGCCGGCAACGCCCGCATACAGCGCAATCCACCCGGCATATCGCCCCATCACCTCCACCAGCATCACCCGATGGTGCGAGCTGGCCGTCGTGTGCAGCTTGTCAATCGCCTCGGTCGCCGTGGTCATCGCGGTATTAAAACCGAACGTAATCTCCGTACCCCACAGGTCATTGTCAATCGTCTTGGGAACGCCCATCACCGTCAGGCCTTTTTTGACAAAGGCCGCCGCCGAAATCATCGTCCCATCGCCCCCGATGCAAATCAGCGTCTCAATCCCGCGTTTGCTCAGGTTGACTAAGCACTGTTCGGAGATGTCTTTTTGAACCTGTTTTTTGCCGAGGGTCATCGGATAGGCGAACGGATTGGAGGTATTCGACGAACCCAAAATCGTCCCGCCGACTGTCAGAATCCCACTGACGTCGTTAAAACCCAGCGGTCGAATCCTGTCTTCAATCAGCCCCTGATAACCGTCCTCGATACCCCAGACCTCCAGTTCATACCGATTCACAGCCGTTTTAACCACCGCCCGGATGACGGCATTCAGCCCCGGACAATCCCCCCCGCCCGTCATCACCGCTATTTTTTTGACCTTTGCTTTTACCATCGCCGTTTCCCGTTTCGTTAAAAATATCACTCGCTGACTTATTCCAAAACAGGACTATTGTATTGCCCCCGCCGGCGACGGTCAATCATTCTTACTAACAACAGTTAGCCCCCACCCCGGAGTTTACCCCGACGTTTTTGTGTCGGGGGTGGCGGGATATTTAGCCCTCGAATTTATTCGAGGGTTATTTTCCCCCACCCCGTCCATTTCGTCTATGTTGTCCATTCTGTCCATCTTTTACCTTCTCATTTTACATTTTCCAATTTCTCCGCCTGTGGCGGATTGAATTAATCTACCAATAATATGCGTTTCCTCGCCCCTCTAATAATAACCGCCAAACTACATTATTCGCCTCAGCTATTGCGGATAAAGCATCATACTGCTCGTAATGTTGAGTTTCTCCAATCTTACAGCCCTGTTGCACAATAATCGTAAGCCAAGAAATATTCGCATTTTTAGGCATTTCTTTATAAACTACGTACTCAGCCAAGGCCTCACATGCTATTTTTTCATCAAGATATAAAAAGGGCAGAATATCTGCCCATATAATCGCTTCCGCCAAAACGTTATCAACAGGCACACCCGAAACCCGGAAACGTGAGCCCATTGCACCCCAAAGAGCAATCTTATGAGGTGTTGTATCATGTATAGGAATATCGCCTCTTTTGGCAAGTTTCAAGTGCTTAGAATAAGACATTCGCATGGTTTCACGAATGCCTTCTGCGTTATTTATATTCTTTAATTGGTGCCAAAATCCCATAAATAACTGCTCTCCAACAACGATCCTCTTATTTTAAATTTCCTCTATAAAAAGTTCTACTAATTCTCTGAGTGTTCGATAGCCATATTCGACAGCAAATTGGTCTCGTTCGCTTTCTGGGTCTTTTGTGCCATGAAACAAGTTGTTTCGCACACTATACCAGAACTCGACCATGTTTCCCCAATCTTCAAGTGAATATATTACACCTTTTGTCTTTCGCCTTTCCTCATCGGTTCTCTGATCTATGTTATCATGGGCACAATTCCACCGTTCAATTTCTTGAACATCAGAAGCATTTCGTGAGGCACCAAGAGGAACTCTATCCAATGTATTTTTTATGTGTTGCCAATCATTTTTCAGTTGTTGGTTACTTTGTATTTGTAGCAAATACCTCTCTTTTAAATTTTCATCTTGTTTTATTGCTCTTTGAATAATAAACTTAAACATTTTAAGACAAAACCACCGTCTGTCATTCCGGCCTTGAGCCGGAATCCAGGGCAATTTAGACTGGATTCCCGCCTTCGCGGGAATGACAAATTA
>Ga0315294_10009114_pt1 | contig 10906 bp, 11 predicted proteins | sample YL17G13_40_MG_FD_203626 | JGI IMG/M metagenome (GOLD analysis project Ga0315294, IMG submission 203626) | Sediment microbial communities from Yellowstone Lake, YNP, Wyoming, USA - YL17G13_40 | ecosystem: Environmental > Aquatic > Freshwater > Lake > Sediment | place: USA: Wyoming | collected... | reverse complement strand
GGGGCGTGGACGCTCTTGGCGGCTCCCTGGCGGGCGCTGTAGCCCCACATGTTGCAGCCGACGGGAGGAGTGATGTCGCACGCGGCGGCGCCGGCGCGCAGAACCTGCCCGGCAGCGCCGCGGCCGCCCACGGCAAGGAAAGCCAGCACCAACATGATTGCTGCAATTCGCACCATCGCGGTCCTCCTTGGGAATGCTGTCGAGCCGCCGCCGGCCGTGACGGCGCAGTCGGCTGACGACGGCGTGCAGCCTTAGCCGCCCATGCCGCGCAGCGCCTGCACCACCTCGTCTATCAGCCAGTTGGGGGTGGATGCTCCGGCGGCGACTCCAACCCTGCCCACGTTGCGGAACCAGCGCGGGTCGAGCTCTGCGGCCGTCTCGACGTGGTAGGTTCTGACTCCCGTCTGCTCGCAGAGCTGGCGCAGGCGGTTGGTGTTGGCGCTGTTTTTCCCGCCGACGACCACCATCACCTCCACCTGCTGCGCCAGGCGCAGGGCCGACTCCTGGCGCTGGGTGGTCGCCGCGCAGATGGTGTTGAAGGCGCGCAGCTCACGCGAGCGCTCCGCCAGCGCCCCGGCGACGGCGGCCAGGCGGGCGGTCGCCTGCGTGGTCTGGGTCACCAGGCCCACGCGCGCCCCGACGCGAACCGCGGCCAGTTCGTCCTCGTGCTCGATCACGACCGCCTGCTCGCCGGCGGCGCCGACCAGGCCCGCGACTTCAGGATGCCCCTTGTCGCCCAGGATGACGACCTGGTATCCCTCTGCGGCGAGCGCGCGCGCATGGTCCTGGGCGCGGGCGACGAAGGGGCAGGTCGCGTCGAGCAGCCGCAGCCCGTGCTCGCGCGCCTGACGCTGCACCGCCGGGCCGACGCCGTGCGATGGGATTACCACGGTGCCGCCCGACACCTCGTCCAGCGACGACACCTGGCGCACCCCTTGCCGGCGCAGCCGTTCCACCACCTGCGGATTGTGGATGAGCGGCCCCAGGGTGTAGATCGGCGCGTCGATGGGTTCTTCCCCGCGCGTCACCATCTCCAGCGCGCGCTCGACGCCGAAGCAGAATCCCGCGTTGTCCGCAACGACGATCTCCATCCTCCACCTGGTCCGGCGGAGCGCCGGCCTTCGCCGCGCACCGTGCCCGTGACATGATAGCACCGCATCTGCCGCAGCGCAATACGGTCGTCTTGCGGCCCCCGCCGCCCGGCGGCAGCCGCCTCGGCTGGCGCGCGAGGGCTAGTACCGACGGCCACGGAAAATGCTACCGGGGCGCTATTGCGGTCGCCGCGCCGAGGCATTATCTTGGAAGTAGTGGAAGTGCGCCCGGTCCCGGTGCTGCTTGAGTAAAGGCGGCGGCGATGGACGCAATTGAGACGATGGGGAGGATGATCACGCAGGAGCTGCACCGAGCATCAGCGAGCGGCAACCTTTTCTACCTCTTGCTGATGGCGGCCGGCGTGCCGGCGGCAATCGCGGTGGCGGTGGCGCTTGTGCGGAGCCTGTTCGCGCGCAGCTCGTAGGCGTCGGCGCGATGCAGGATTGAGGGCGCCTGGCGCCGAAGCCCCTAAGCCCCGACTGGTCGGGGCCGGGGTGGCGGCCCGCAGCGCGGGCTTAGCCACTCGTAAACGAACGGGATCGCCAAGACCGGAGGATCCAGCCGGCGGAGCGGCCGGCTGCGACACACATGCCCATCGACTTCCGCTACCACCTCGCGAGCCTGCTCGCGGTATTCTGCGCTTTGCTCATCGGCATTCTGCTCGGCATTGCCCTGGTGGGCGACCCTTCGCTGGAGAGCCAGCTGCGCGCCTTTCGCGAGCAGCGCACGCAGAACCGGCGGATCATCGCGAAGCTGACCGAGAGCCAGCAGCAGAGCCGGGCTTTCGGCAAGCAAGTGCTTACTTACCTGGTCGACGGGCGGCTGCGAGGTCTGCGCGTCGCGGTTCTGCTCAACCGCGATTTCGGCGACACCCCATGGGTCGAGGGGCTGATAAGCACCATCCGCCAGGCCGGGGGGGAAGTCACCTCCACCACCTCGATCCTGCCCGGGTTTCTGAAGCTCGACGCGAAGGACGTCGAGCCGGTGTTCGATGATTTCGGCTTCCCGATGCCGATTGAGGGCGACGCGCGCGGCGTCCTGGCGGGCAAGCTGGCGGTGCGCATCGCCGACGGGTCGCCGGAGCTGCCTTATCGCCTGCGCCAATTGGGCGTCATCGGCGTAGACGGTGATTACAGCCGACGGGCCGACTGCGTGCTGCTCGTGGGCGGAACCGACACGGACCTGGGCTCGGTCAATGCCATTGACCTGCCCCTGATCCGCGCGCTGCAGGACGCCGGCAAGCGCGTCGTCGCGTGCGAGGCGGCGGCGGACCCGATTACGTGCATGCACTACTACCAGCGGCGCGCCATCAGCACGGTTGACAACGCCGACACGCCCGCCGGCCAGCTTGCCGTCATCCTGGTGCTTCCCGGCGCCTCCGGGGACTTCGGCGTCAAGAATACCGCCGACCAGTTGCTGCCCCAGTTGTCCCCTGCCGGCAGGTAGGTGTCGATGTCGAGCGCTCCCACCGCTTTCCGCCGGGTGTCCGTGGTCATTCCGGCCTATAACGAGCAGGGGCGTGTGGCGGCGACCGTCGCAGCCGCGCGGGGCATGTCCGGCGTGGTCGAGGTGGTGGTCGTGGACGACGGTTCGTCGGACGCCACGGCGCCGGAAGCAGAGCAAGCCGGCGCCCGGGTCATCCGCGCGCCGCACCGGGGCAAGGGAGCCGCGCTGCGGCGCGGCGTGGGAGCGGCGACGGGCGAGCTGGTGCTGCTGCTGGATGCCGATCTCGGGGCCAGCGCGAGCGCGGCCGAGGCGCAGGTGGGGCCGGTAGCCGAGGATCGCGCCGACATGGCGATCGCGGTGCTGCCGGCGCCGCGCGTGCGACCGGGCCTGGGCATCGCGCTGGCCGCCGCCAGGCTGAGCCTGTGGCTGCTGACCGGGCGATGGTTTGCGGCTCCGCTGTCGGGCCAGAGATGCATGACGGCCAACCTGGCCCGCGCCCTGCCCTGGGCGCGCGGTTTCGCCGCGGAGGTCGCCGTCACCGCCGACGCCGCGGCCCTGGGAGCGCGCGTGATCGAGGTGCCGACCGAGATCGAGCACGCGCCCACCAGCCGCTCCCTGGCGGGCTTCGTCCACCGCGGCAGGCAGTTCGGCGCGGTCATCGCCGCGTTCGCGCCCAGGCTTCTGTATCCGATTGGTCCGACTGCGCGTCCCGCGCCGTCGCGCAGGCTGATCGCGGCCATGTGCGGTTGGACCGCGTTGATCGCGGTCGGCGCGAGACTGCACCCGTGGCTGCTGGCCGCATGCGCCGTGGCGGCGTTCTCCGTAAGCGCGGTGGCTGCGTCTCTCGCCATCGGCAACTGGGCCGGGATTCGCCGGCCGAACTACCGCGGCACCCAGATCCCAACCGCGGCGGGGGTGGGCTTTGCGCTCGCACCGCTGGCCGCGTGGGGGCTGGCCGCGGCGGGCGCGCTGCCGCGCGCCGATGTCCGCCTCGTCGCGTATTCCGTCCTCGCGGCGGTAGTCATGTCTGCTGTCGGGCTGCTGGACGACCTCTACGGATCGCGCCAAGTGTCGGGCCTCGCCGGACATCTGGCGAGCGTGGCTCGGGGACGCATCACTACCGGCGCGGTCAAGGCCGCCGCCGGCATAATCGTCGGGCTGGCGATCGGCTGGCTGCTGGCCCGTCCCGGCATCGCGGAGGCGATCATCAACGGCGCGGTCATCGCGCTGAGCGCCAACCTCGTGAACCTGCTTGACCTGCGCCCCGGGCGCGCGTTGAAGGGCTTTTTCCTGCTTGCCGTCGTCGCGGTGGCGGTTGACCCGCAGGCCGTTTACGCGGTGGGGCCCATCGGCGTTGTGGCTCTGGCGTTGGCGCCGCTGGACCTGGGGGGACGCGCCATGATGGGCGATGCGGGGGCTAACGCCCTGGGCGCGGCGGCGGGCGTCGCGCTCGCGGCCGCTCTGCCGCTGTGGGGGCGGCTGGTTTTGGTCGCGGCGCTGGCGGGCATTCATGTATACAGCGAGCGCCGTTCCCTCAGCCAGCTCATAGCGCGAGCGCCCGCGCTGCGGTGGCTGGACCGGCTCGGCCGCCCCGAAGAGGATGCCCCGTGAACAGTTTCAGGCGCCACGCGCAATACCTGTGGCTGGTGCCGGTGGCGGCGATCCTGGCGGTGACGGCGATAGTTGTCCATAACCCGCGGGACGCGCGCTTCCGCCAGAAGGTCATCGGCTGGTTCGAGCGCGCCGAGCGGATCGAATTCTATGCAGCGGGCAACAGCGAGCCGACGCTCGTCGTCGGCCGTGGGGATCGCGACCGCCGGCTCGTGCTGTACGGTGTTCGCGAGTCCTACGTGACGGCACGCTGCCCCGCCGAGGCCGACACCCGCATCGAGATCTATCTGCCGGCATCGCCACCGCGGGAGCCGTTCGAGCAGGTGCGGCATTTGGACTATCACACCCAGTGCGGGCAATTGACGCCTGTCGGTTCGGCGGCGGAAGACGCACCCGGGGGCGGTGCGCCGCCTGCGGGGCGGGCGCTGGCCGTGGGGCGGGCGTTTCGCTCCACGGTGCCGCGACCTAAGCAACCGTCTCTTTGCCCGCCGGAGTTCTGCTCGCAATGAGGGAGGTGTGATGGCCGCCCACCGCAACCCTGCCGTGCTTTGGCGGCGCCGGCTGGTCATCATCACCGGGCCCTTCGGCAGCGGCAAGACCGAGATCGCGCTGGGCTACGCGCTCGCCAGCGCGGCGGCGGGGCGCGCGACGGCGCTGGTTGACCTCGATATCGTGAACCCCTACTTTCGCGCCCAGGACCACCGTGCGGAGCTGGAGCGCGGCGGGGTGCGCGTGGTCTGCCCGGAGGAGCCGCTCTCGCGCTACGAGCTGCCGGCATTGTCGCCGGAGGTGCGCTCGGTGCTGGCTGCTGCGTCTCTGCACGTCGTCGTGGATGTCGGCGGCGACCCGGTTGGGGCGCGCGTCCTGGGCAGCTTCCGACCACAGCTCGATCCCGCCTCCCTGGAGCTGTGGCTGGTCATCAACCCGTGGCGGCCGGCGGCGGTCGAAGGGGAGCTCCCGCAGTTGCTGCGCGACATACAGCGCGAGGCCGGGCTCGACGCCGGCGTCGTCATCAGCAACCCGAACCTGGGCGCCGAGACGACGCCGCAGGACATCGGCGAGGGGCACGCGCGGGTTGCGGCCTTCGCCAGAGAGATGAGCAAGCCGGTGCGCTTCCTCGCGGTGGACGAGCGCCTGGTCGGAGAGGTGGCGGATCCCGGAATCCCGGTGTGGCCCTTGCGGCTGCGCGTCCGCCCGCCGTGGGATGAGTGAGAGGTGCGCGCCCTCGGCGGCGAGAATTACTTACGGTGACGCGCCGAGGCGTTGGATTGAGAGAGTCATGGCGAGAGTAGTTGTTGACCCGGAGAAATGCAAGGGCTGCGAGCTGTGCCTGAGTTTCTGTCCCAAGGGCCTGCTGCGAGTGTCCACGCGAATGAATAGCCGCGGGTTTCATGCCGTGTCGCTGCGGGACAAGCGCAAGTGCAGCGGCTGCGCCCAGTGCGCGATGATGTGCCCGGACCTGGCGATCGAGGTGTATCGCTGAGGCGCGCCCCGGGCGGCTGCCTCTGGCATCCCGTTCGGGCGCCAACGGCATCCCGAGAGGGAGATGTTGCCGATAATGAAATCCGCAGCGGAGGTCACATGCGCAAGGAATCCCTGGAGTTCTTGAAGGCGCTGGTGGAGGCGCCCAGCCCGGCCGGCTTCGAGCAGCCGGCGCAGGCGCTGGTGCGCGAGTGGATGGGGCGCTACGCCGACGAAGTGCGCACGGACGTCATGGGCAATGTCATCGGCGCGCTCAACCCCGGGGGCAGCCCCCGCGTCATGTTAGCCGGTCACGTGGACGAGATCGGCTTCATGATTCGCTACATCAGCGAGGAGGGGTTCCTGCACTTCGCGCCGATCGGCGGGGTTGACGCGCAGCTCGCGCCCGGGCACCGGGTGGTCGTGCACTCGCGCCGCGGGCCGGTGCGCGGGGTGATCGGCAAGAAGGCGATCCACATGATGGATCAGGAGGAGCGCAAGAAGGTCCTGCAGTTCCATCAGCAGTGGATCGACATCGGCGCGCATGGGCGCAAGGACGCCGAGAAGCGCGTGGCCATCGGCGATCCGGTGACGGTGGAGGTGGGATTCCAGCATCTCGACAAGGACATCGTCGCCGGCCGCTCGTTCGATAACAAGTCGGGCGCGTTCGTCGTGTGCGAGGCGCTGCGGCTGCTGTCCCGAGGCTCTGCCTTCCCGTTGGGGAGGCAACGCCTTCCCCAGAGGGATTCGACAAGCTCAGGGCAGGCGCGGCGCAAGCTCGACGCCGCGGTCTACGCCGTCACCACGGTGCAGGAGGAACTGGGGCGCCGCGGCGCCGTTACCAGCGCGTTCGGCATCGAGCCCGAGATCGGGGTGGCGGTGGATGTGGATCACGCCACCGACTTTCCCGACGCCGAGAAGAAGAAAATCGGCGACCGCAAGCTGTGCGCGGGGCCGGTGCTGCACCGCGGCGCGCACCTGAACCCGGTGCTCACCGACCTGCTGTTCAAGGTCGCCGACGACAGCAAGATCCCGTATCAACTGTGCGGCAACCCCAGCGACACCGGCACCGACGCCACGGTCATGCAGTTGTCGCGGGCGGGGGTCGCCACCACCCTGCTGAGCGTGCCCCTGCGCTACATGCACACGCCGGTGGAGGTCATCTCGCTGTCCGACGCGGACCATGCCGCGAAGCTGCTGGCGGCGCTGGTCGCCGCGCTCAAGCCGGGGATGAGCTTCATACCGCTGTAGGCCGCGCGGAACAACGGCGCTGCCAGTGGGTAGGGGCAAGGCATGCCTTGCCCCTACAGGCCCGTGCGGCCCAGGCAGTAGGGGCACGGCATGCCGTGCCCGTACAGGGCTCCATCGTCCTCGCCCAATCACAGGGAGGGATCGGGAATGCGCCGCCTACGGCGTCAGGGTCAGGGTTATCAGGGGGACGGTGGTTTCCGCTCCGGCCGCGACCGCGTACGCCGTCGGCCGCGAGTCGAAGAGCTCGTATCCGTCAGCCGACACCAGCAGGTAGTAATCCGCCGGCAGCAGGTTCGGGATCTCCCACGCGCCGGCGTCATCGATGGTCGCCTGCCCGACGGGCACATTGGTGTCCTCCCAGTAAGCGGTGACGAGGGCGCCGCTGTCGGCGGGCGAGACCGTGCCCTGCAGCGAGCCAAGCTGCCCGGGGTAAACCGTCACCGAGATGGCGGTCGGCGGCAAGGTGTAGTCCGTGCCGGCGCCCTGAGGAGCGATGATGCGGCTAGCGTCGATGTCAACCAGCAGGTAAGCCGTGCCTTCCGCCGGAACGGTGCAACCGTGCGCCTTGAGCCCGGTTTGGGCGCCGCTGGGTATGCGCAGCGGCTCGTGCACGTCACCGGGAAGCACGACCTCAGCCTCCGGCATGAGCAGGATGCGAAACTGGGTGTACTGACCGGCCGGGATCGCGCCCACGCCCACCAGTCTCTCCAGGTTGTGCAATGACAGCAGGTTGATCGGCTGGATGATCAAGGCGTCGATGTCCTCCTTGTCAACCACCGTGATCCACGAGCCGCCGGCCGCGTGCACCTGCACGCCGGCCACCGTCACCAGCACCTGCTCGAAATTGGAGGGCTGATCGGTAAGCAGGATCCCCAACCGGCCGCTGCCGGTCTGAGCCACGCCGGAGCTGCTGCCGCAGCCGCCGGTCAGCAGCACCACCGCCGCCACGCTGACGGCGGCCGCCGCGAGCAAGAGTGAAACCCGTGTCCTCATCCAACTTCTCCCTTCGTATGCACTCGGCCGGCCCACGCGGCAAGGGCCGGCCGCGACGACCCAGGCAAGAGACGCACGCGCCATATCCGACGAGGCTTACTTCACCGCCAAAGCAAGGATCGTGCCAGGGCGGAGAACCCCGGCTCACTTCGCCGCCGAGCGCTCCGTGGGCGCCAGCGTCACCGCCGGCGCGTTCGCCGTCTTCCCCGGGGCCAAGGCGATCGCTTCCTGGGGGCCCAGGTAAGGCTCACATCCGGCGGCGGTCATGCGCAGGCGGTACTGCCCCGGCGGCAGACCGGCAAAGGCATACTCGCCGCTGAATGGATCGGGCTGAGTCATCGCCAGCGGGACGCCTGTTTCGGCCCACAGGGCGTACACGCGGGCGAGCGACGCCGCGGGGGCGACCTCGCCCTTGAGGCCGGAAGCTTCGTCGGCGGACAGCGCGCCGGCCGCGAAGCGGCGAGCGGCGATCGCCACCTCCTCGCCTGAGCGAACATCCGCGAGGTCGAGGGTGACGACCACGATGTGCCACTTGTCCGCGCGCAGCTCCATGGGTTCAAACTTGAGGTCGAGGCGATCCGGCAGGCGCATGGGAACGGCCGGCTCTCCGGCTGCGAACGTCAACGCATCATCCTTCTCGCCGTCCCGCGCCTGGAGCGCCAGGCGGCCGTACTTGCCCGGCGGGACTTCTCCCTGCGCGATGAGGTGGAAAGCGCGGGGCTTGACCGGCGCGGCCGGAACCGCTCCGAGCGATGCCGCCTTGCCATCGGCGTCGAGCAGCGACACCGCCGCTAGCGAAAGCGAAACGGATTCGAACTCAGCGCCGGCGGGCAGGAGGAAGACTGAAATATGGGCGCGCGGCTGGGCGGCGGCGGATGCGGCGGGCTGCTCCGCGCGCGCCGCGGCCGGAGCGGCGGGACCAACCGACTGGCTGGCGGTGGTGGCAGCACCCCCCGTTCCGGTAGTTGACATACCGCAGCCGGCAACCACCAGCGCTGCGGCCACAATAAGCACAGCGACAGTAACCCGTCGAGCCAAGTCATCCCTCCCGCCAAGATCACGTAAACCGCGACGTAATTGTACCACTTTGGACGCCCGATTGCACGTCGCGGTTCCGCGCGGGTGTGACCTCGAAAAGTAGGGGGTTGAGCGAAGGACTCCTCTCCCTACCAGGGAGAGGCTTGCCCGCCACAGGCGGGATCAAGGAGAGGGTCGCCTGCCTGGCTATTCACCCTCACCCGGCCCCCTTCGCCAAGGCTTCGGCGGGCCGACCTCTCCGCCTGAGGTTTACCCGCCTCTGGCGGGCGGACAAGTCCCTGCAAGGGAGAGGCGTTGCCACCGCACCCACTAAAAACGGTCATACCGTTCCGCGCAAGCTTCGGGGGGGCGAGACACCGACATGCCGCACGTCGCCCCTGCCGTTGTCCGTGCTGGGGGAAGGGACACTTGCGGCGCATCTCGTATCTCTGACGGCGGGAGGGCGGCGCGCCGACCTCAACCCACCGGAGGCCAAGCATGAGCGAACCCATCAACTTCGGCGTGATCGGCTGCGGGGTCATAGGCCCGTGGCACACCGGCGCCATAGACGCCGTGGCCGACGCCAGGCTCGTCGCCGTGTGCGACATCGTCGAGGACAAGGCGAAGGCTCTGGCCGAGAAGCACGGTGTCGAATACCGGAGGGGCTACCACGAGCTGCTGGCGCGCATAACACGGTTCATGGCAGTGGCGCTGGTCGCCCTGGGCCTGGCGGCGCAGGTGCGAGCGGCTACAGCGCCCGCAGGCGGCGCACCGCCCGCAGGCGGCGCACCGCCCGCAGGGGCGGCCGACCTGCCGGAGCGCACGCGCGCGGGGGTGATGGCGATGGACGAGACCGACTACTACAAGTCGCCGGATTCCAGCACCCTGGGGTGGGGCGAGAGCTACGTCCTGACGGCCTATTGCTGGATGTATGAGGCCACGGGAGACACCGCGTGGCTCGACCGCATCGTGCGGCGCGCCGACGTGATGTTTGCCAACCTCTCGCCGGGCGACGAGCCCTACCCCGGCTGGCGCACGCTGCGCTACTCGGTCGCCCTGGTGGAAACCGCCGCCGATTCGGGCGACGGCTCGCAGGCGGCGCACCGCTCGCAGGCCACGATACACGCCGACCCCGCGCGGATCTACGATTACGAAAGCGGGTCTAAAGTCACCGGCCATGAGTACGAGCTTCGCGTCACTTCGGGGCGCACCGTTGAAATCACAGACACGACCAACAGCGAGCGGATCGCAGCCTTGGAGCTGCCTGAGGACGGACACATCACGCAGATTCCCGGCGTCGTCGTCGTGATCGAGGGCAAGCCGCAGCCCGGCGACCGGTTCGCGGTGAAGACGAAGGCGCTCAAGCCCCTGGAATACGTCGTCCACGACGGGATGATACTGACGCCGATCGCGAAGTTGTGCGCGGCGGTGGTGGGCGACCGCTCGCTGGAGGCCGCGTACGGCGCGGCGGCGCGGCGCTACCTGCAGATCATGGAGACGCAACTGCTGCCCAAGTGGAAGCGCTACTGGCGGGACTTGCCCGACGGCGGCGGGCTCTACATCGCCCAGGACGACCCGGCGCAGCGCTTCCCGGGGGCGTCGCTGCCGCACAACCAATACCTGGCGTTGGGGCGCACTCATATCGCGCTGTATCGCGCCACCGGCAAGGCCACGTATCGCGAGCACGCCGAGAAGATGGCCCGCTTCTTCAAGCGCAACCTGCGCCTGGCGGGCGGGCGCTACGGGTAGGGGCAAGGCATGCCTTGCCCCTACTGGGACTGCGCGGGGTCGTGGGACGGCGCGGATGCGCGGCGCATGGAGCACGTCGAGGACACCTCGCACGGGCACATCGACGTCGGCTTCGCGGTGGATGCCTATGACGCGGGCATCGTATTCGATCGGCAGGACATGGAGCGCTTCGCCGGCACGGTGTCGGATGTGATGTGGAACGGCAGCGAAGACGAGCCGCGGCTGGGCGGCCGTGTCGATACCGCAGAGGGTGACGCGACGGTCGCGCTGGACTGGGTGCGGCTGG
>Ga0315294_10009110_pt1 | contig 10907 bp, 8 predicted proteins | sample YL17G13_40_MG_FD_203626 | JGI IMG/M metagenome (GOLD analysis project Ga0315294, IMG submission 203626) | Sediment microbial communities from Yellowstone Lake, YNP, Wyoming, USA - YL17G13_40 | ecosystem: Environmental > Aquatic > Freshwater > Lake > Sediment | place: USA: Wyoming | collected... | reverse complement strand
CGATGAATCCATCGCAAAACTAAAAGAGGCCGGCATTTTGGCACTATCTATCTCTCTCGATGGCTCCTCTGCGCAAACCCACGATAAGTTCAGGCAGACCGAAGGTGCTTTTGACTCGGCTATAAAAGCAGCGAAGTCAGCTCGCTGGGCCGGTATCCGTTTCCAGGTCAATACTACAATCACAAAAAGTAACCTGCGTGAGGTTTCTGCGATAGCAAAGTTAGCCGAGGAGCTTGGGGCTTATTGTTTTAATCCATTTATACTTGTGCCGACCGGCCGGGGCGAAAAAATTGCCTCGGAGGTGCTTGAGCCGGCAGAATACGAAAAGCTTCTACGCGATTTGCTCCGGTTAAAGGAAAAATCGCCAATCGAAGTGCGTGTTACCTGTGGCCCTCAATTCGCCCGTGTATGTCACCAGGCCGAACTGGCTTCAGCGAAGAGTTCGCAGACAATCGTCCATCGTCCATCGTCCATCGTCAATTCCGTTAGTGGCTGTATGGGCGGCAGAGGTTTTGGTTTTATAAGTTATAGAGGCGATGTGCAGACCTGCGGGTTTCTTGACATATCGGCGGGCAATCTTGTTGAAAACAGTTTCGACTTCGGAAAGATTTGGGTCGAGTCGCAATTGTTAAAAGAAATCCGCAATCTGTCAGCTTACAAAGGCAATTGCGGAATCTGCGAATATGTCGGCGTCTGCGGCGGATGCAGGGCAAGAGCTTATGCGATGACCGGTGACTATCTGGATACAGACCCAGTTTGTAATTATCAGCCACGAATTTTCACTAATTCTCTCTAAAATATCTTTTTTTAGACGGGATTAACAAGGTAATCCTGTTATCCTGTCTATTTTAACCGAGGAGATAAAAGTTGACTTTGCGTCTGACAAAACTGCAAAAACAATTATGCAACGCCCTTCAGAATGGCCTGCCTATTTGTTCAAGGCCGTTTGCCGAGATTGCAAAAGATTTAAATACCAGCGAGGAAGAAGTCTTGCAGCAGACGCGCAAGTTAAAAAGTGCTGGGGTTATCCGGCGAATCAGCGCACTATTAAATTATCGCTCTCTCGGTATGATAAGCACCCTCGTTGCCGCGAATGTTCCGCAGAAGAAACTAAAAAGTGTTGCTGAGGCGGTTAGTTCTCTGGAGAATGTTTCTCACAATTATCTAAGGACTCATTACTATAATTTATGGTTCACCCTCCAGGCACAATCGGCTGGACAAATCGACTCTATACTCGCGGATTTATCTGGCCGTTTCGGTATTGACTTTCACAATCTGCCCACCAAACGCGTTTTTAAGCTCGATGTCCGTTTTGACGCGGAAAGCGATGGCGAAGCATTGCTGCAAAATGTTGAAGAGGTCCCGAAAGGCGAAGTGGTGGAGCTGGACGAGAATCAAAAACTGGTACTCTCGAAATTGCAAAGCGACCTGGACATAACCGAAGAAGTTTTTGCCTTTCTGTGCAGCGAGGGTCTGGAGATTCCAGATGTTGTAAAAGTTATAACTGAACTAACCAATAAAGGTATCATCCGTCGTATAGCGGCTGTTGTTGACCATCGTAAGCTTGGGTTTGTCGCCAATGTTTTATTCGCCGCCGAAGTTTCACAGAGTCAAGTCATCAAGGTGGGCAAACGACTGGCTCGTCTTGCGATAGTTAGCCATTGTTACGAAAGGAAGACCTTTGAGGGTTGGCCGTATAATCTATTTGCGATGATGCACGGCAAAAATATGAGCCGGATTCAGCGCGTGATAAATCAGTTTACTGAGGATGAGGGGATAGAGTCATTTCAACTTTTGCCGACCGTAGCCGAGCTCAAAAAACAACCCATCAAGCATAAATTTTTTTAGTATCATTGAACATTTCCCTGTGGATAAAAAAGGGAAGCATCAACTTTTGGTAAGGAAAATTAAGCAGATTTCCTACTGCGGCGAGGGTATTTCCCTTTTTTGTAGACTTTTTCCGGGTTATAGGCCTTTTTTGCGATAAATTTCAGCTTTTTGGCGTAAGCCATCTTGACGATGCTGCTGCCCTTTTTCAAAGCACGGTAGAAACAGGACTGGTAACCTGCATGGCATTGGCCGCCCTTGACCGTTACTTTGAGGACCAGACAGTCCTGGTCGCAGTCGATAAGTATTTGCTCGACTTTTTGGATATGGCCGCTTTCTTCGCCCTTTTTCCACAGTTTCCGCCGCGTTCTGCTGAAATATACTGCACAGCCGGTCTGAATTGTCAAATCGAGCGCCTCGCGGTTCATATAAGCTGCCATTAAGACCTGGCCGGTCCGGGCATCCTGGGCTATGGCTGGTATCAGACCATTCTCATCGAATTTCGGAGTAAATCGCAGACTTTTTTCAATAATTTGCGTGGTGCCCATTTGTCGGGTCTCCTAAATTTAGAGCTTATAACAAAACCTGATTCGTCACCCTGTTCAAAAATGCTTGTCCGCATTTCGTCTGGCGGATTTAGCCCCGAAGCCCGCCCTCGAATGTTTGCCCGCCATCTGTGTGGCGGGTCCGTGTGGCGGGTCGTAGTCGGGGGGCCCGCTTCGGGGTCCCATCCTGCCTCCCGCAGCAACCTGTCTGTCACAATTCTTGAATCCGCCTCTGTTGTCATACTTGCTTCCCCAAAGCGCTCTTTAGCTTGCCTACTCTTGCATCAATAATATCACCGTCCCTACCTCAAAACAAGAGGGTCACAAAATAAAAAAGCCATCGTTTCAGCCAGCTTGCGCATAAGGACAACACAGTTGGCCTTGTGGACGAAGGCGAAGATTTGTGACAAAGCTCGCTTTGAAAGCAGAATTCGCCAAGAACACCAAGCTGGCCCAAACCCCTTTGTGCCTTTTGTGGCCAAAACCCCTTCGTGTCAATTTGTGTAATTCGTGGTTCCCTTTGTGTTTTTTGTGCCCCTTCGGCTTCGCTCACTTCGACATGCTCAGTGCAAGCAGGGCAGGCTTTTCGTGGCTATTTTCTTTTATTAGACGGGATTAACAAGATAATCCGCCGTAAGGCGTCCTGCGGACTGTTATCCTGTCCTAACATTTGTGTTAATCCGCGTCTGAGTGCAAACCACAACGGCGTGTCCGGCAGGATTGTATCGCTCCGGCAGATAAGATGCGGTAAAATGCGCATTTGATTGAAAATGCTTGTTTTTCGGGCAAAGATAGGCATAATGCTAAATTAAGGAATTGTTTGTGGTTCGTTGTTCGTAGTTCGTTGTCGATGAACTATGAACTAATAACAATGAACTAAAGTTAAGGGGAAGACACATAGCCGTTTTAAATGAAACTACTTTAGTGCTGATTAGATTCGCCGTGTGGGGCAATATGAGGTTTCTGTCGCACGCTGAGACGCTCAGGGTTTTTCAGCGGGCCTGTGTTCGGGCGGGTATAAAAATCCAGTATAGTCAGGGTTTCAATCCTCATCCGAAATTGTCCCTGCCCTTGCCGAGAAGCGTCGGCGTCGAGTCAGATGATGAGTTGCTGTGTCTTCGAATAGACGAGAGCATAAGAGCACAAGAACACAAGTGCACAAGTACACAAGAGCATAAGAGCACAAGCGAGCTTTGTGATTCGATTAAAGCCGGGCTTTCCGAGCATTTGCCTGAGGGGTTACAGTTGCTTTCGGTAACTATCGCTGAGGGTAAAACATCATTTCAGCCCTGTTCGGCTACATACGTATTGAAAGTCAAACCGGAATATCTCGATGATGAATTAAAGACCAGGATTGGACGTTTGTTGGCGAGTGAGACTATTAGTGTTCAGCGGCCGATGTACGCGGGAAAATCGACAATCGACGATCGAAATTTGAAAATTAAAGATGTGGATGTCAGAGATTTTTTGGAGTCGATTGTATTGAAGAATGAGTGTATAGTTATTGAGTGCAAAATAAGTTCAGCCGGCTCGATACGGGTGGAGGAAATTTTGAATCTGCTGGAGCTGGATGTAGAGAAGCTGGCGGCGCCAATTCGGCGAACCAGTGTCCAATGGCAAGAGACAGATGACGGAAGGCAGATGACGGACGAGGGACGAACGACAAACGACGAATAAGGGGATAGAACAATGGCAAGAGAGATGCTTATAAATGTGGCCGAGGGTGAGGAGTGTAGGGTAGCGGTGGTTGATAACAGTTCGCTTGAAGAGCTGTATATGGAAAGGGTCAGTATCGGCAGCCATGTGGGCAATATCTATAAAGGAAGGGTGGTAAATGTGGAATCCGGCATACAGGCGGCATTTATAGAGATAGGTGTGGGTAAAAATGGATTTCTGCATATCAGTGACGTGCATCCTCGTTATTTTGCCGGCGTCGACCATACGGAAAGCATAGGCAGGCGCAAGTCGCTGAACGAGCGTCCGCCTATCCAGAGCTGCCTTCACAAGGGACAGGAAATCGTTGTTCAGGTAACAAAGGAAGGCGTAAAGACTAAAGGGCCGACCCTCAGTGCCTACCTTGCACTGCCGGGCAAGTATCTGGTTATGATGCCGTGGATGCGAAAGCAGGGCGTCTCGCATAAGATTGAGGATGAGGACGAACGCAAGCGGCTGCGGCAAATCCTTGAGGAAAGCTCTCCGCCGAAGGGGCAGGGTTTCATTATCCGAACGGCAGGACAGGGCTGCTCAAAAAGGGACATACAAAACGATTTAAGGTATCTGATGCGACTGTGGCGGGCTATTGAAAAACGGATAGACAGCGAAAAAACGCCCGGCGAACTTTATCAGGAATCCGACCTGGTTATCAGAGCGATGCGGGATATTTTTAATAGCAGCATAAGCAGGATAGTGTGCGATTCGGAAAATATGGTTCGTAAAATCAGGGATTTTCTTTCCATAGTTACGCCGCGGCTGACGAGAAGGGCGACGTATTACGATGGCAAGGTGCCGCTGTTTCACAAATATCGAATCGAGGAGGAAATTGCCAAAATCCAATCTCGCAGGGTTGAGCTTAAAGGCGGCGGTTCAATTGTGATTGAGCAGACGGAGGCATTGGTGTCAATAGATGTCAATAGCGGCCGGTCCGGCAAGCAGAAAGACGCCGAAGAGACTGCTTACGAGAGTAATATGGAAGCTGTGCCTGAAATTGCCCGCCAGCTTAGATTGCGAGACTTAGGGGGACTAATAATTTGCGATTATATCGATATGCGCAGCGCGAAGCACCGCAGGGAAGTGGAGAGGGCTTTTCGCTCTGCTGTCAGGACCGACCGCGCTCGCACCAGAATACTGCCGATGAGCAGGTTCGGCGTGATAGAAATGACACGCCAGAGAATGCGTCCTTCGCTGCAGTCGAGCACCCATTTATCGTGTCCTAATTGCGGCGGTTCAGGTTTTATTAAGAGCCACGAGTCGATGGCTATCGAGATTATTCGTCTGTTAAATCTGTCCGCGTCAAGAGAACAGATAAAACGCATCGAGCTGTTTGTCTCGCCGGAAGTTGCCGACTATCTGCATAATGAGAAAAGGGCGGCGATTGCGCAGATAGAGCAGGAGAGTTCCAAGCGTGTGCTCGTCCATTCCACGCCACAATACAGCGGTGAAAAACACGATTTGGTCTGTTATAATGAGCGGGGCAGCGTAGTAAAGCTATAAAAACTCAAAACTGTGGAAAAATTCTGGAGGCAATAAGTGGAATTTGACCTCAACTACGCACGAAGTGTAATCGAAGCGGAGGCAGAGGCGATAGCCGCTATTACGCCAATTGTTGATGCGTCTTTTGCCAAGGCCGCTGATATGATTTATAACTGCACCGGCTCCTGTATAGTCAGCGGCATCGGCAAAGCAGGCATAATCGGGCAAAAGTTCAGCGCCACTCTTGCCTCGACCGGCACACCCAGTCATTTCCTTCATCCTGCTGAAGCTGTTCACGGCGACTTGGGCCGATTACGCAAAGACGACATAGTGATTGTTCTAAGCTATGGCGGCGAGACAGATGAAGTGATTCGGCTGATAAACCTTGTCAAGCAGATAGGTATTAAACTGATAGCAATAACCGGCGACAGCGATTCAACTCTAAGCTCGCATAGTGACGTAGTGCTTTGTATGGGCAGAATGTCCGAGGCCTGTCCTCTTGGTGTTGCTCCGAGCGTTTCGACTGCGTGTATGCTGGCAGTCGGTGACGCCCTTGCATTTACCGTTATGAAGGCACGTAATTTCAGCGTGGAGGATTATGTCAGATTCCATCCCGGCGGTTTGCTTGGAGCAAAGCTGATGACGGTTGAGCAGTCAATGATGTTCAGGCCGGGCGAAAAATTACCTATAGCCGACGCCGCCGACACAATAAAGTGGCTGCTGGAAAAAACCGGAGATGTAAAACGTCACGGGGCCGTGATGGTCGTTGACAAAAATGGTAGATTGGTGGGTATAATCACTGATGGCGACCTTCGGCGTCTGATGACAAAGCATGGGCATCGGGCATTTGAGCTCAAAGCCGGTGATGTTATGACGGCTGATTGCAAGAAAATAAGAGCCGATGCCCTTGCTGCGGAGGCGAGTGCCATTTTCCATAAATACAGAATTGATGAGCTGCCTGTGGTTGATGCGGAAAACAAGCCCGTTGGCTTAATCGATGTTCAGGACATCGTAACATTAAAAGTTGTCGGATAACTAAATTAAAATCAAAAATTCAATCTGAAAATGCTTTGTAGAAAAGAGTTAAGGACGTCATTTCGAGCGAGCCGTTTCATCCTTCGCAGTAGCCCTGCTACGGAGAATGGAAGGCGAGTCGAGAAATCTCTCGACCCGGCTCGGGACAGGTTCTGTTTTTTAATAGATTTAGCTACCGCTACTTCGTGTCTCCACTCCGTCCCCGTGCTTTCTGCGAAAGCAGAAACGGGGGCTACGGTCGAAATGACAGTGGTTTTTTTCTACAGAGCAAACTAAAAACTCAAAACTGTGGAAGAGGTTATTGTGGTGCCTGGATTGCGAAAATTATTTATAGCGGTAATTTCGCTCGTTGGAGTGGTTGCGATATATCTGCTTTACAGCCGCATAAGCAAAACGCCTCCGATTAATGTTGATACCGGAGCCGAAATATTCAATGCCGCTGACAGCAATGTCGGACCCAACGACAAAATCGGCAGGGTTGGCGGTGTTGGAATTGAGACCCTTCAAAAGCCACGATTTCTGCACCGTAATTTGAATAAAGAGGTTGACAGGGAATTTGGCTTCGAGGCGCTTCTCCATGAGGAAAAGGACCAATGGGACATCGAAAAGCCATATCTAAATGTCTTTGCGTCCACTTTTACCTGTTACATCACGGCTGATAGAGGGAAGGTTGGTGTTGAGACCGCTGTCGGCAGACCTACCCCGAAGGATGCGACGTTTACCGGAAATGTAGTTTTTCATATTCTGCCCCAAGATTCAAACGCCGTCAAAGAAAGCTTTCTTTATCTTGACGATATTGAATTTTTAAGCGAAAAGACGCAATTTTCGAGCGCAGGCCCTATCAAATTTATTTCTGAGGATGCGCAAATGCTCGGCACAGGTATGGAGCTTATCTTTAATGACCAGTTGCAGCGGCTTGAGTTTCTTAGAATAATTGATTTGAAAAGTCTTCGTGTAAAGAGTTCGCAGACGGCCTTGCATCCGGGTGGGGGCGCGGAAGTCAATGAGCCGCCTGATGCCGGTGGAGAAGCCAAACCACAGCAGCAGGATAAGGGTGAATACTACAAATGTATATGCAGCAAAAATGTTATTATTGATACCCCTGAGCAATTAGTTTTCGCCGACAGGGAGGTTTCCATCAACAATATCTTCTGGTCAAAGCCCGATGAACGTCGAGGGACGACGGGTGAAGGACGACGGACGCAAGGCGCAAGCCGGTCCGCGAGTCACGAGCCACGAATCACGAACCACGAATCACCCAAGCAGGTTATTGATGTTGTTGTAACCTGCAGGGGCGGAGTTGTTGTTACGCCGATGGACTCTTCCCTCCATATTTTCGATTTGCCGAATGCCGATGCGCAAGACTCAAAACCCATGACGCAGGACGTCGAGCCGCTCAGTCGAACCGGGCGGACCACGTTTGTTGCCGATAGAATTGACTATGATTCGACTACCGGTGAAGCTGTTGCCAGCGGCCCGTCGGAGCTTACGTTCTATGCAACTAATGTAACAGGTACCGAAACCAATGATGCGGTTGTCCCGGTAAAGATAACTGCTCAGAAAGAAACTAAGTTTCTACCTGCGTCGAACCAGGCCATCTTTGATGGTAATTGCCTGTGTATAATGCCGCAGCCAAGTTCGACCGGCTGGCGAAATTACGCGCTTTCCGCGCCAACATTTACTGTGAATTTGCCCCAGGATAAATCTAAGAAGTCTTTGCCGGACGTTCTCGCGAGCGGGCCGGTAGAGCTTACATTTTATGTAGATGATTTTGGCGGCGCAGGAACCACTAAAAGTGCACTGCCGGCTCAGGTAACGGCTCGAAAACAAGCCAGATTTTTGGCGGCATCGAATCAGGTTATATTCGAAGACGATTGTCTGTGTGCGATGCTGCGGGAAGACCCGAATGTCCAGGAAAGATACATACTCTCGGCGCAGACACTTACTGTGGATTTACCCGCCAGACGTTCGGCGGATAAAAATGACCGGTCCTTCAGGTCCGCTGCCGGCATCGAACATCTGACCGCTGCTGGCGGGGTAGTTCGGCTTGCGACCGTCAAGACGGCAGGAAACCGATTACTGGGCGGTATCGAGCTGAAGTGCCGCAGGTTTGACTATGATGCTGAAGGGGAGCTATTTTTGGCTGCCGGGCCGGGGATAATAAAGGTAGATAATTCGGGTATCCCGGAGCCCAACGCAGGGCCGCGAGGATTCAGTTTGCGCCGCTCGTGCTATGCATTCCTGCAGAATTTTGACACGTTGAGATATTTCTCGAAGTCGAATCTGGTAGTCGCCGATGCCAGGTCGCAGGGGACACTACGCATCGATTACATCCCAATTGTTAAAGGTAAGTATGGGGAGCAAATCGTGGCCACGGCAAGCCACATAGAGGCCGACCTTGTGAAAGCTGCTGATGGCCAGACCGAATTCTCGACCCTGACTGCCTCAGGGGGAGTTACCTACGAAGATGATAAAAATCAATTTGCAGGCAGCCAATTATTCTACGACCACAATACATCCATTGTGAAGGTCAAGGGCGACAGGGTTCAGCCGTGTTATTTTAATGGCACGCTTGTTGATGGAATCGAATACGACTTGAAAACCGGCAAAGTCAAGGCGCGAGTTGTCGGACCTGGCACGTTGCAGATAAAATAGACAACCCGCCTTTGGTGGGGGAAAAACCTAAACACAAAGTTGTTGTAAATCACTTATACTTAATTCGCTCAGGCGGGCGACTATCTTTTCTGCCAGGGCTAATTGCTGGGCATCGTAGGAATTTGTCACGGCGACAGTGTGCATTCCCGCCCCCTTTGCTGCCTGTAATCCCCAGTGGGAGTCTTCTATTACCACGCATTGAGCGCCTGTTATAGGAGTTTGACGGCCCTTATTGAGTTTCCGCAAAGTCAGCAAAAACCCATCCGGACTGGGCTTGCCTTTTCTTACCTGCTCGGCGGAGACTATTGTCTCAAAGAAATGGCGTAGTCGGGCCTCTTCCAGTATAAGCTCGATTTCTGCCAGCAGCGCCCCGGAACATATCGCCATTGGTATGTTGTTTTGCTCAAGCATCTGCAGGAAATCGCGGACGCCTTCTATTATTCTGCCCTCTGTTTTTGCCAGGTTTTTAAATATCTGGTCTTTTTGTTTTACCAGTTCCTCGATTTTTTGTGTATCGGCTTTAAGATGCCCTTCGCGGATAAGCAAATTGAAGCAATCGACGTCGGTTAAGCCAAGATAAGTCTTGTAATAGTCCTTCATCGTTATCTCGGCGCCGTACGGGGCTAATACCCGATTAAAGGAGCGAAAATGCAGAATCTCGGAATCGGTTATTACGCCGTCAAAATCAAATATAACAGCTCGAAGCATAGGAGTTAATTAGTTCATTAGTTAATTGGTTAATTAGTTAATTGGCAAATTAAGTTTCTTATGGTCTGCCACATGTGATTTGAGGAGTTGTCATTGCGAGTCCCGGTGTCGTTTATCGGGACGTGGCAATCTCTGCACTTGAGCCCATAGAGATTGCTTCGCTTCGCTCGCAATGACACTCATCGTTTCATGTGTGATAGCGCACTAATCTCCTAATTCGCTTACTTTTCCTATTATCGCCTCATAATCTGTAAATGTTGATTTGTCACCACTGCGAATCAGCTCAGATAGAGCCGTAATCTTAGGGGCATTCTTGGTAACGTATCTGCGGGCAATCATTGCCTTGCGTTGTTTGACAGGGATTGTTTTGCGATTATCGCCAGAATCACCTTCAGCGGCGGCGACTTGCATATCTACTTTTGTGCCGGCCTGGCCGCATAGCAGGAACCCATTAATCAAATCAATTGCGATGTCAACCAATGCTCTGCCGTAGAGGTCCATATATTCGTTGCCCTGCCCTTTTACAAAGGCGACCGCCTCTTTTAATTGTTCCGTTCCTTTAGCGAGCTTTTCGAGCAAATCTTTTAGCTCGTTATCGTAATTTTGCCCGGCAAGGTCGGCGATGAATTTCTCGGCTGACCCGCTGCATACACCCCGCACCGCTGCGACAATCTGCAACTGACTTGTCCCTTCATATATGGTTGTAATTCTTGCATCGCGTGCGTGCCGTTCACAGGCGTAATCTCGCATATAGCCGCTGCCGCCGAGGACCTGAATCGAGTCGTAAGCGACCCGGTTGCACATCTCGGAGCAATAGTATTTACTCATCGGCGTCAACATTCCCGCATATCTTTTGTATTTTCGTGCATCTTCTTTGAGCTGTCTGGCCTCTTCTTTATCTTCGGGCGGATTTGTTTCGAGCCGTTTGGCGTATCCTATTTCCATATC
>Ga0315294_10009109_pt1 | contig 10908 bp, 14 predicted proteins | sample YL17G13_40_MG_FD_203626 | JGI IMG/M metagenome (GOLD analysis project Ga0315294, IMG submission 203626) | Sediment microbial communities from Yellowstone Lake, YNP, Wyoming, USA - YL17G13_40 | ecosystem: Environmental > Aquatic > Freshwater > Lake > Sediment | place: USA: Wyoming | collected... | reverse complement strand
TATCGCAACTAAAAAAACAATATCGGGACTGCTTTATAAGGAGGCTATGAGATATGTCTATTCACCCGTCTTTAAATTTATCGGATAAAGATAAAAAATCCAGGTCAGTTTTAAAGCGCACAGAGCGCCTAAGAACGATGATGGAGAAAGGTCAGTGGAAGGAGGGTGACCCGGTTTACGGCCTACCAAAAATCAAAATCTTGAGAATTAAAATCAAGAAAGAAAAGGCAGCCGAAAAGGTCGAAGCCCCAACTGCTGAAGGCGCTGCCCCTGCCGCTTTAGAAGCCGAAAAACAAACACCAGTTAAAGGTCCTACAGGAAAAACCCAGGAGAAAAAATAATAACTATGCCCTCAAATTTAATGGATAGGATATATGCCATTTCAATTTTTCTATTTTTTCAATGCACTACTACTTTGTATGCCCAGGAGCCTTTTCCTTTTAAAGGCAAGGTCAAGGCTGACAATATAAACGTGCGCACGGATTCTACGGCTAGCTCTGAGGTCATATGCAGTCTTGATAAAGACACAGATGTAGAGGTCATTTTAGAATTATATGATTGGTATAAAATAAAACTACCTTCTAATGCTTGGGCATTTATTAAAAAGGATTTTGCAACCATGATTGATGATAAAACCGCAAAGGTATCAGGGGATAATGTGAATATCCGCCTGCGACCTGATACCTCATCTCCCATAATAGGCAGAGTGAATAAGGATGAGGTGGTAGGTATTTTAGAGGATAAGGGAGATTGGTATAGAATAGAACCAGTGAGCAGTTCTTTTGGCTGGATACATAAAGGATTTATCAAGAGGCAAGAGGAAAAATTAGCGCAAAAAGGCGAAGAAAAGGAAGAGATTATAAGCGTCGAAGGCGTAATTAGACCTAAGACGATGAAGCGCATCGCCACGCATAAGCTTATTACCGAAGATAACAAATTATATCTCTTGAGAGGCGATAAGGATAGTCTCGTCGCCCTTAGTCATCGTAAAGTAAGGATTACGGGTAGATTAATTAGGCCTGTGCAAGAGGATTACTCTGTTATTGATATTGCCAAGATTGAGGTGCTGGATTGAGCATAATCGGTCTTTTGATATCCTTTGCGCTATTAATGATTGCCATGAGCGTACATGAATTTTCCCATGGTTGGCTTGCCTACAAATTAGGGGATAATACGGCAAAATATTCTGGTAGGCTAACCCTTAATCCCTTAGCCCATATCGACCCTATGGGCACAGTCCTTTTGCCGATAGTCCTCTTTCTTGCTACCGGCGGTCGATTTGTCTTTGGCGCAGCTAAGCCGGTGCCCATAAATTATTGGAGCTTAAAGAATCCTAAAACGGATATGATATGGATTGGATTAGCCGGACCCCTGGCTAATTTTCTTTTTGCCTTTTTATTAAGCATATTAAGCATCCCGCTCAGGTTTTTGGCATTATCGCCAGGAATAAGTTTTATCATCAATAATTTGATATTAATTAATGTGGTTTTAGGAGTTTTTAATCTTATACCTATCCCTCCTTTAGATGGTTCGCGGGTATTAATGGGCATACTCCCTACGGAGATGGCTGAAAGGTTTGCTAGGATCGAACCTTTTGGTTTTTTTATTGTTTTAGCGCTCATCTGGTTGGGTATGTTTGATATTATTGTCTGGCCTTTAGTGAGGCTTGTTCTAGGATTGCTCAAGACACCTTTCTAATCTCCCCACCCAATGAAAATCATAAAACTTAATCTTAAAAAACGTTCTTATAATATCGTTGCGGGTAGCCATATCATCGGCCTTTTAGGCGGATATATTAAGAAACTGAATATTGGCCGCGATGCCTATATAGTCACAAATGCGCTAATAAAAAGTAGATACGCAAGGGCATTAGAGAGAATACTTAAAAGTTCGGGTTTTGAAATCAGGTTCAAGCTTATCCCAGATACGGAAAAAAGCAAGTCTATCCGGATAGCCTCAGGCATAATTGAAGACTTGGCTGATTATGATAAAAAAAAGAAGGTTTTTATCATTGCCTTGGGAGGCGGGGTGGTAGGAGATTTAGCCGGATTTGTGGCCTCTATTTATAAGCGCGGGATTCCCTATATCCAGATACCCACTACACTGTTAGCCCAGGTTGACTCTGCTATCGGCGGAAAGACAGCAGTGGATTTGGCTCAGGGTAAGAATCTTATCGGAGCATTTTATCAGCCGCGATTGGTGTTTAGTGACGTCTCCTTCCTTAAAACCTTGAGCCTAAGACAAGTCCAGGCGGGGCTAGCCGAGGTAATAAAATACGGGATAATTAAAGACGCACAATTATTTTCTTATCTAAAGAAAAATCTTGGCGATTGCCTGGCCTTAAAAACAGCACCTTTAGAGTTTATCGTTAAGCGTTGTAGTTATCTTAAGGCTAAGATTGTCGAACAGGATGAAAGAGAGGAGAAGGGCATTAGGACAATCTTGAATTTTGGGCATACCATTGGTCACGCCATCGAGGCTGCCGGTGATTATAAGAGATATAACCATGGTCAGGCTATTGCCTTAGGGATGCTCGTTGCTTGCGAGATGAGTAAAAGATTGAATTTTATTAATGATAAGATTTTAGCCAGGATAGAAAAGCTTATAGAGGCTATAGGTTTACCCTCTAAGATAAAGAAGGTATCTCTCGCAAAGATTTTAAAGGCGCATTACCGTGATAAGAAGTTTATAGGCAGGAAAAACAGATTTGTGCTTATTCAGGGTATTGGCAAAGCCAAAGTAGTCGAGGACATACCCCTGACATTAATTAGAGAAGCTATAAAGAAAATAATTTAGATATTTTGCCCATCCCCTTAAAGCCTGCCAAAGATTAGTTTTCACTACAGAAGAAATAGCCAAATTTATTTTCTCATAAATATTGACACGACGAGAGATATATGTTATATTTTAAAGCAAAAGGGAGGAAAGCCACGGCCCCTTTTAAAAAAGGGATACGGTGGCTAACTTATTAAGGGAAAAAAGGCATTTCTCGCGCATAAATTTTCGCAATCCCTTGCATTTTCAAGTCCTTGACACCAAAGAAATCGGTGATACGGTTACGGATAATATTAGTCTGGGAGGCATCGGCTTTATAAGTCAGAAATTCCTTACTCCAGAAAACACAATCCTTTTAGAATGTAACCTATTTTCTAGGTTTTTTAAAACAACAGGTAGAATTGCTTGGTCATCACCCCTGCCGCATTCGGATAGATACCGCGTGGGCGTAGAATTTCAAAAATTAGAGCCGAAGGCAAGGAAAGATCTTACCGACTATATAGGAATATCCACAGCTTAAATATTAGAAGAAAGGAATCTATTGTGACAGCTGAAGAGAAGAAGGCAGAGACAGTTGCTACAGTGGCAAAGCTTGAGGCAGCGCCTGCTAAAGCCCCTGCAGAAAAACAAACTAATTGCTTGGGTTGCGGCAAGCCAATAAGAAAATTAAAACGTTATTATCGCGATGGCAAATTTTACTGCAGTAAAATTTGCTGGCGCAAAAAGAAAGAAAAAGACCAGGAAGCGAAAAAATGAACAAACATATAAGGGCTGAAAGAAGGCAGTATCCCAGGATAAAAGGTGAATGCCCGCTCAATATAGCGGTTAATGGATACGACTTTACTACTACCACCCAAGATATTAGCTGCATAGGCACTTATTGTCATATAAATAGGTACATTCCTCCATTTACCAAGATTATGGTTAAGTTGAACCTGCCAATAACTCATGAGAATGGTAATACAAATTGTTGCGTGGAATGTAAAGGCGTGGTAGTAAGAACTGAAGACGAAAAAAATGGCGGGTTTAATATTGCCATATTCTTCAATCAGATTAAAGAAAACCAACGACACAAAATATCTCAATATATAAGTCAATTCTTACCCAAGTAAACGCGCAATAATCTCCTGCCTAAAAATAGGTTATGATAAATCTAAGGGTTATTTGCAGCTTAATAATTATTCTTGCAAGCTATGCAAATATTTATGCGGATAATCAAGATATGAAAGTAGGATTAAAACCTGCCCAGCTCGTCGATAAAAACCTAAAAGAGTTGCTCGAAAGCCGCTATTCCTGCCGCAGTTTTCAAAATAAAAGCTTAAATTTAGATGTCATTGCCACTATACTCTGGGCAGCCTGCAGTAAAAAACACGACACAGTAACCTCAGCCAGCCGCACCATACCTTCAGCAGGCGCAACTTATCCTTTGGAATTGTATCTTGTAGTCGGTAAAGACGGCGTAGATAAGCTCAAAGAAGGTATATATCATTATCTTATAAATGAGCATGCATTGGAATTTATCTCGCCAGGAGACAAGCGGCCTACATTAGCCATGGCTTGTTTAGGACAGGGCTTTATTAAAGACGCGCCTATATCTTTAGTTATTACTGCTAAGTTTAATCGTACCACTAACCGTTATGGAGCAAGAGGCGAGCATTATGTGTATATGGAAGTTGGTCATGCCTGCCAAAATACTTACCTTACCACAACTAACTTAGGTTTAGGCACAGTAGAAGTGGGTGCCTTTAGTGATGACAACGTTAAGAATCTGCTCAATTTAGAGAAGGATTACGCGCCGCTTATTGTTATGCCCATAGGATACCCTAAGGATTAATATTAATGGGTAAGACTAGAAGGCCTCAGCCGATGAAATTAATCATCGGTTTTATTTTTAAAAATGAAAAAGTAGTTGAGCGGGCCAAACTTCTTTTAAAAAAGAGATTTGGTGAAATAGATTTTGAAAGCTCAACCCTCGCCTTTAAGCATACCGATTATTACTGCGCAGAGTTCGGCAAAGACTTAAAGCGAAGATTCATTAGTTTTAAAAAATTAATCTCACCCCAAGACCTACCCCGGATAAAGCTTACCACAAATAGAATTGAAAATAGGTTATCCTGCGCCGGATCGCGCCTGATTAACATCGATCCCGGATATCTTGACTTGGCAAAACTAATCCTGGCCTCAACCAAAGATTATAAGCACCGCATATATTTAAGCCAGGGAATTTTTGCCGAGGTAACCCTTTTTTATCAAGGCGGCACTTTTAGGTCTTGGGAATGGACCTACCCGGATTATCAGACCGATGAATATATCGCCATATTTAATCAAATAAGAGGGATTTATGCTACTCAGATTAAAAATAGCTAATTTTATATTTGAGGTCTCTGAAAAACTCTCCAAAACAACATCAGAGCCCTCTGATTACACAGATTTTAAAAAGATTACACAGATTTTCCGTCGATGTCTTAATCTGTGTAATCTGCCCTTTAATCGGTGCAATCATAAAGAAAGACTTTTTCAGGGTTCTCTATTTTTTGTTTTGATAATTTTTCTCTTCAGCGGTTGCGTGACCATATACAATCCTGCCACGGAAAGAAAAGAAACCTTATTGCTCGATACTAAAGAGGAAGTTGCCTTAGGTCAAGATATGAATAAACAGATTCAAAAGAAACTAAAAATCTTGAATGACCTCCAAATGCAAAATAGATTAAATTATATTGGCAATAAATTAGCGGTTGCTTCTGACAGGCAAGACTTAGCCTATCATTTTGAGATTGTCAAAGACAAAGAGCTCAATGCCTTTGCTATCCCCGGCGGTTTTATCTATGTAAATTCAGGTCTTATGGATACTGCCAATGATGATGAGCTGGCCGGGGTCCTGGCCCACGAAATAGGCCATATCGCCGCCAGGCATAGCGTGAAAAAGTTACAGACTGTCTTAGGCTATCAGCTGATTATGGGCATTGCCTTAGGGTTAACTGGCGAGCAAGCCGTGGGAAGCGCAATGGATATAGTATTTAATGTAGTCAATCTGGGTTATAGCCGCAAAGATGAATTACTCGCGGATAAGCTCGCAGTAAGATACACTAAACGCGCAGGCTTTAATCCTTATGGAGTAGTAACATTCTTTGAAAAATTAAAAAAAGAAGCCCAAGCCAAAGGGGCAAATTATAATTTAGTTTTCTTGAGTTCTCATCCGCCGATAGAAGAGAGAATAAAAAAAGTGGACGAGGAAATCAAGTTAAATCCCTAAATAACTCCATGTATCCTTCCTATTTAGAATCTTACCATAACGGTTCACTGAAAAAAATTATTACTGAAACCTACAGGATGTTTGGTTCCTGCGAGATTTGTCCGCGCCGCTGCAAGGTAAACCGTTTAAAAGACGAAAAGGGGTTCTGTAAAACCGGGCTTAAAGTCAAGGTCTGTAGTTTTCTGCCCCATCATGGAGAAGAGCCTCCTATATCAGGAGAGCGTGGCTCAGGGACGATTTTTTTCTCTAACTGCAATATGGGTTGCGTGTATTGTCAGAACTATGAATTTAGTCAATTAGGCCAAGGCAGGGAGGTAGAGGTAGAGGAATTAGCAGATTTTATGTTACAATTACAAAAAATGAGTTGCCACAATATCAATCTGGTTACACCTACGCATGTCATGCCGCAGATCTTAAAGGCCCTGGATATGGCTATAGCTGGAGGCCTTAAAATTCCCATTGTTTATAATACAGGAGGTTATGAGTTAGCCGAGGTTATAAAATTGCTTGAGGGCATAGTTGATATATATCTTCCCGATATGCGCTATGCAGATTCGGATATGGCGATTAAATATTCCTTGGCACCAGATTACCCTAAGTACAATCAAGATGCCTTAAAAGAGATGCACAGGCAGGTCGGTGTTGCTCGAATGGATAATTATGGTATTATAAAGAGAGGCGTAATTATCAGGCATTTAGTTCTTCCAGATAAGATAGCCGGCACGGATAAGATTATACGCTTTATTGCCCAAGAGCTCTCGCCAGATAGTTACGTCAGCTTAATGAGCCAATACCGGCCTTGTTATCAAGCAAATAAATTTAAGGAAATTTCTCGGCGTCTAAGAGCTGAAGAATACGAAGAAGCCAAAGAGGCAATGCAGAAATACGGTTTATCTAATGGCTGGATACAAGAATCCGGGGGCTTAGAGAGGTTTGCCGGGACAAATATAAAACCACAGTTATAAAGACATACTATAAAGCTCATATTTATGATTACGCAGATTAAAAAGGCAGATTACACAGATTAAAATAGCTTCGGAATCAATCTGTGGAATCTTTTTCAAAATCTGTGTAATCATTTTTAAAAGGAGAGTTACAGTGATACCTAAGAATTTAGGAGAATTATTAAGCCTAAGCGCACAAAAATATCCGCATCGGGTGGCGATTGTCTTTGGGCAAAAAAAGATAAGGTATAAGACCCTGGATGAACTAACCAGTCGTATCGCCGCAGGCCTAATTCATTTGGGTATAAAAAGTGAGGATAAGGTAGCCTTATTTTTAGATAACTGCCCGGAGTTTGTGATTAGTTATTTTGCTGTGCTTAAGGCGGGAGTAACGGTTGTGCCGATTAACTATATGCTTAAGGCAGACGAAGCCAAGTTTATTTTACAGGATAGCCAGGCAATCTGCCTGATTACCTCCCGGGTATACCTGGATATGGCCGAAGAATTAAGATTAAGGGTGGATAGCTTAAAATATATTATTACCACCACCAGAACCAGGGACCACACTTTGGATTTTGAGCGGGTTAAAAAGGACGATATCAAAATTTTAGATAAAGTTTCCATTGACCCGCAGGACCTGGCAGTAATTTTATATACCTCAGGCACAACCGGTTTTCCTAAAGGAGCCCTGCTTTCGCATTATAACCTTGTTTCAAATGCCCTGGACTCGCAAGTAGCGATAAAGATAGATCATCGAGATACGATTATCTGCATTCTGCCTTTGTTTCATTCCTTTGCCGCTACGGTCTGTATGAATCTACCTTTACTCATTGGCGCAAAAATCGTGATTATGAAATCCCTCAGGCCTTTTAAGCGCATTATCCGCTCAATCAGAAAGAACCGCGTGAGCATCTTTGTAGGAGTGCCCTCGATTTACAATATCCTCAAAGACGTTAAATTACCCAAGTTATTCAATAGCCCTCTGATTAAACTCTTCAATCCGGTAAGATTTTGTATTTCCGGTGCGGCAGCTTTGCCGGCTGAGACCTTCAAGGGCTTTGAGAAGAGATTTCGCATACCGTTGTTAGAAGGTTACGGGTTAACCGAGGCATCGCCCGTGGTTACCTTAAATCCTCTCAAAGGTCTAAGAAAAGCAGGTTCTATAGGCGTTAGTTTATCCAAAAATATAGAATTAAAGATTGTCAATGAGCAAAGTAAGGCCTTAGCAATAGGCCAAATTGGCGAGCTTCTGGTAAGAGGACCGAATGTAATGCAGGGTTATTACCACCAGGAAGAGGCTACGCGTGAAACCATAAGAGACGGTTGGTTATACACCGGTGATATGGCTAAGTTTGATAAGGAAGGTTATGTTTATATCGTAGGCAGGAAAAAAGAGATGGTGAATGTGCGGGGTTTAAATGTCTATCCGCGCGAGATAGAAGAGGTGCTTTACCAGAATCCTAAAGTCAAAGAAGCAGCTGTCATTGGCATACCTGATGCGCACAAGGGGGAAGTGCCCAAGGCCTTTGTAGTTTTGCAGGATAACGCCTGCGCCACTGAACACGAAATCACCCAATACCTAAGGGAGAGATTAGCTTCCTATAAGATACCCAAATATGTTGAATTCAGAGATTCCTTACCTAAGAACACCACAGGCAAGATTCTTAAACGCGTGCTTAAGGATGATGAAGAACGAAGAAAATAATATCTTAAGATTTTTTAAGCTAGTTTACGCTAAGCTGGTTAAGATAAATGATACTGACCAAAGGATAGCCTTAGGGTTTGCGGTAGGCGTATTCTGCGGCATAATGCCAACCACGGGGCCTTTAGCAGCTTTATTTCTGGCTTTTATTCTGCGCCTAAATCGCGCCAGCGCTCTTCTTGGTAGCCTGCTTACCAATACCTGGTTAAGTATTGTCACATTTATCTTGTCAGTTAAGATAGGTTCTGCTATAATGAAGGTGAGTTGGAAAGATGTGCGCCAGGATTGGGTATTGTTTTTGCAGGATTTTAAATGGCAGCATTTATTTAAACTATCCGTTTTAAAGCTGGTCTTGCCAGTGATAATAGGCTATTTTTTGATAGCTCTTGTTTTAGGCTTATCAGTTTATTTAATCACACTTTTTATACTTAAGAAGGATAGGATATGGAAGTTAAGGCAGAATTGACCTTTCCCGGTAAACTCAAAGACGAAGCCATAATTTGTAATCTCTGTAAGGAATTCGATATTATCCTGAATATCGTAGAGGCGTCTTTTTCCACGGATACGGGCTGGGCCATTTTGGTCTTTAAAGGCAAAGAGGAAGAGCTGACAAAGGCCTTTGATTATTTAAAGGATAAAGGGGTTAAAATCGATAATTCCCAGGTAAAAGGTTAAGCCAATTTAGGACAAGATTAAGTAGGGAGGAGGCAAATAAAGTTTGCCTCCTTTTTTTAGGCTTAAAATCCGCGAAATCCGCGTTAGATTTCCCCACCTTCTACGTCTATTAAGTGAGGGCACAATTTACGGAACGTAAGTGACGTAAATTGTATGCCCGAACTTATCCCGAGTGCAGACACGAGGGGTTAAAGTAGAAAGGAGACCAAAATGGCTACTTTAATATCCATAGAGGCAATAACCAACAGGATTTTTATGATAAGAGGCAGGAAGGTAATGCTTGATAGAGATTTGGCTCAGCTTTACGAGGTTACGACAAAACGGTTAAATGAACAGGTAAAAAGAAATCTAAAACGGTTCCCCAAAGATTTTATGTTTCAGTTAACAAAAAAAGAAAAAGACGGACTGGTCGCAATTTGCGACCGGTTCAATACTATGAAACATTCAACGGTTCTGCCTTACGCCTTTACCGAACAAGGTAGAATCCGCCCCCACAGAAGGTGGGGCACTTGCCTATCCGATAAGGCAAGGTGCATATTGACAAAACTTCCATTAGGCGTAGAATAAGCCTTAGTTGCAAAGAGGCGCCATATGGGCTCAAAAGCAGATAAAATTTTAAGCAACTTAAAAAAACCAGGCATATGCCTGGTTTTTTTATCCTGAGTGGAACGAGGGATCTTTCTAAAAGATAGAGGGTTGCCTTTTTAATTGGTCGCCTCTGATTTTTAAAAAATAAAAACGTCCCCAGATTTTCTGATGAAGTAACTAAGTAAATGAGAAATAAATCGATAAGAGTAACAGCCTGGAATAACGGCAGTTATCGTTCTACTGGCGCAGGGTATGGAATCGAGATGAGCACCGAAGATAGAGATAAATACTTCTGCAAAAAGTGGAAAAAAGTTTTTTTGAAACTAGAGGGAGAACCAAAAGATATTAAGGTTAATCTTTCGAAATCATTTTGGGATAATTGTCCCGAGCTAAGAAGCAAATATATAGGTATTTGGCTGATACAAAATAGGAAAACCCCTTGGCAAAAGGGTCGACCGCCAAAAATGATAATGGAATGTGTAAGGGGCAATAAATTTAGAGCTAATTTTTAAGAATTTGAAAGCCGCTTCTAATTTTTGAAAAATAGAATACGACCTAATCCATATTTAAGGGAGAAAAGATGATCGAGTTAAAAAGAGATATCCTGAAATAAACAAGACAATAAACAAGACGTTTTATATAACTGATTCGGAACCATTGAATTACAAAACAAATATTTAAACGCAGGGAACTGGATTTGTTTAGCAATATCTTGGTAATTATAGGGTTACATAAAGCGTCTTAGATTGCTTAGATTGCTTTATATTCCGTGTAAATACTCTCAATGATATAACATAATTCAGTTATTACATTAGTTAATTGGAGATCCTGATAGTTTTTAAAAAATGAAAAACGAATATAAAATATTTTTTGCGATTCCCTTTGATAATTTAATAGTGGAAAGATATGAAAACGTTCGTAGAGATCTAACAAACAATTTTTCTAATAAGGGGTATAAATTAGTAACTATA
>Ga0315294_10009107_pt1 | contig 10910 bp, 10 predicted proteins | sample YL17G13_40_MG_FD_203626 | JGI IMG/M metagenome (GOLD analysis project Ga0315294, IMG submission 203626) | Sediment microbial communities from Yellowstone Lake, YNP, Wyoming, USA - YL17G13_40 | ecosystem: Environmental > Aquatic > Freshwater > Lake > Sediment | place: USA: Wyoming | collected... | reverse complement strand
TTGTGAATAATGTCTCAGAGAAAGGCCGGGCCCGATTGGTTCGGCTTTTTTTACCAACACAAATGAGTCGACCCAGGTCATGCACGCCGAACCGTCAATATCCTCCGAGTCGTCTTAATTGATTTATTAGTTCATGTCAACAGCGGTATTTGTTAAAAAAATTTAAAAACCCATATATAAAAATGCCCCTTTCGGTGTGTAATAGAGTAATGGAAGATAAGCTGCTTATCTGGAAATTCAAGCGGGGAAGTCGCGAAGCCCTGCGGCGGATCTATGACAAGTATCATGGCCATCTGCTCAAGCTGGCTGTTGTGCTGACGGGCGACCCGGACACAGCGGAAGATATAGTTCAGGAAGTGTTCACTCACTTCGCCCAATCGGCCAATCGATTCGGCATATCCGGCAGCTTGAAAAGCTATTTGATAACCAGCACGTTAAACTGTGTTCGGAACCAGTGACGTAACAACCGGCGCCGTACATTACAGAGTCTCGATAATGCCGAGTATGTGCCGTCAACGGCAAGAAGGCCCGACCAATGGGCGGTTTTAAGTGAACGCCTGGAACATCTGAGTTGTGCAATGGCATGTTTGCCCTATGAACAAAGAGAAGTCATTACTCTGCGCATAGAAGCAAACATGACCTTCCGCCGGATCGCCGCTTTGCAGAGGACTTCCATCAGCACAGTTAACGGCCGATACAGGTACGGCATTGAGAAACTGCGCTCATTGCTCAATAGTGAGGTGACAGAATGAAATCCGCAGAGGACATAAAGAGATATTTCCAGAAATCGACGTTGAGCACGAATCGCGATAAGCATGAGGCCATCTTTGAGAAGATTCAGCGTGCTCAGGACCTACCAAAAATAACAGCGCCGGCTTTGCACCGGCTCAATCTCAGGAGCAAAATTATGAAAAGTAACATAACAAAATTGGCAGCCGCCGCAGCGGTCATTGCTATGGTCGTTTTAGGATTATTTGAATTCATCGACACCGAAGCTGGTTCCGGTGTCGTCTGGGCCGAAGTTCTGGAGAAAACCGAGCAGATTCCTGCCGTCGTTTTCGACATGACGGGAGAGATCGCCTACCCTCAAGGCAGGAAGCTCGTGCTCCCATCAAAAAACTACGTGGCGGGAGACTACGGAACCCGATCCGATATTTCTCTCGACGGCAAGCTGAGCATGATCAAGTACAGGCTGCCCGCCAGGAAAGTGGCTTATCAAGTTCGCGTAGACCAGAAAAAGTACTGGCGGTTCGACCTCTCTGACGAGCAGGCCGCCAGAGGACGCGACGCGGATGATCCGAGAACATGGCTCAAGTTGATTCTATCGGGCGATTACACCAAACTGGGACGCGCCACGATCAACGGTGTGGCTGCCGAAGGGATCGAGTGCAACCGCCCTGAGATGGTCGGCAAAGACGGCATCATGCGGCTCTGGGTGAATGTAGAGACGAATCTGCCGTTGAAGATCGAAACCGAAATGCTCGGAATGGAAGGCGGCCAGATGAGACAGCACAAGTACGTCATGGAGAACTTCGAATGGAACGCCCAACTCAGCGAGAGTGTCTTCAAGCCGAACATTCCTGATGACTACACTCAGGGGGAGGATCCCAGAACCAGCCGCGATCGGCAAGACAGTCCCAAGGCCCAACAGACGCCTCCGCAAGCACTGACAGAGCAAGAGCAAACGGCACAGTCGAAGGTCAAAGAAGTGGTCAGGCTCTACCTTCAGGCTTGCAGCGACAGGAACTGGGACGAGATCCTCAAGCACAGGCCGGGATTCGCCAAATTCACCGTCGAGCAAAGAGCATCCCTGGACACGCATCTGGAAGGGTTGGAGATTATGCAGATAGGAGAGCCTCGCAAGGACGCGGAGCCCGACACATGGACCGTTCTTTGCCAGGTCAAATGGAAGGTTGAAGGAGTCGAAGAAAAAGAGATTCACGTACGCTATGACGAAGCATTGAGCAGATTTGTGGTCTGTGACAGGCAGTAGGATAGAGCCGCTTCAGAGCGAACTGTGTGGCATGCTTGGCCGGGCTGTGGAGGCTCGGCCTTTTTTGTGTGCTGTTGCAGATGCAGCGCCATTTGGGGGCGGGCAATTTCGCAAAGTGGTCAAAACGTTTGTTTTCCTTATACTAAGATGGGAGGGTTTGGTGTGTTATGAGTAAAGAAAGATCTTTCTTATGATGCGTTGGGCTAAATGGTAGAAGACAGGCTGCTTATCTGGAAATTTAAACTCGGCAATACGGATGCCCTGCGCCGGATCTATGAAAAGTACAAGAACGATTTGCTCAAATTGGCCGTCGCCCTGACAAATGATGTCAATACTGCCGAAGATGTCGTGCAGGATGTTTTTGTGAGCTTCGCTCAATCGGCAGCGAGAATCCAGCCGGGCGGGAATCTCAAAAAGTATTTGGCCACGTGCGTTGCCAATAGAATCCGCAACGCCAGACGCGACCAGCAAAGGCACGAGGCATCCGGCATCGACGATTCGGACTGTGTCATCACCGATGCAAAAAGACCCGAACAATGGGCCATATTGAGCGAAGAGCTGGAATTACTGAGCAATGCGATGGCTCAGATACCTTACAATCAGCGTGAGGTGATTGGCCTTTACATGCAGGGCGGCATGACGTTCAGGCAAATCGCTAAAGTCCAAAACGCATCAATCAACACAATTCAGGGCCGATACCGGTACGGCCTGAATAAACTACGGTCAATTTTGAATAGTGAAGTGTAAAAATGAAATCAATAGAGGATATAAAAAAGTTTTTCAAGAACGCAGCTATTAGTACAAATTCCAAAATGGATGAAAACGTACTTAACAGAGTACTAATAGCAAGCGAGAAAACAAAGAACACAAAGTCGGCTGCAATCGAGCCAAATATAAGGAGAACAATTATGAAAAGTCCAATCATAAAAATAGCCTCAACGGCAGTGATTATCGCCCTGGTCGTCTTGGGATTATTCGAATTAACCAGCACCGAAAGCACTTCGGGCGTTGTCTGGGCCGAAGTCGCCCAGAAAGTCGAAGCCAGCCGGGGCAGCGTCGTCCGCTGTACGGAGACCACTTCATTCCTGCCCAGTGATGCGGACTATGCGATTAAGTACTTCTCCCCCAAACACTCTCGAACAGACAGCTACAAAGGCGGGAAGATCACCGATTCCTACTACACAGACTTTGAATCTAAGACTTATACAGGCGTCAACCATACGCGCAAGCACTATCTGTCCATTACAATTACCCCAAGCAGCGAAGGATTCCTGGAAAAGAACGAGGACTGGATGAACCCCAGGTACATGGTGCAGACCATCCTGTCCTGCGAGCACAGGGAACTTGAGCAGAAAACCATCGAGGGGGTATTGTGCGAAGGCATCGAAACGACCGACCCGGCTGTCTTGGGCCCTCTGCCTGGACCGGTCACCCGTCTGGATGTGGAAATGCGATTGTGGGTCAATGCGGAAACGGAATACCCCGTCCTGTTTGAGAGTAAAATAAGTGGCGAGGCGGAGGGCAAGGCGATGTCATCTGAGTGCGTCATGGACCAGTTCCAGTGGGATGTGGAGCTGGATCCGAGTTTCCTGGAGCCGAATATCCCGCCGGACTACGTAGATATGCGTACCCTTTAAACCAAAGTGGTCTTCAATAGGCCGGGCATCTTGTCCCGGCCTTTTTTGTGCACGAGTTTGTGTATTGCGTGCAGCCAAACCCCCGGCTCTAAAAATCTGTTGCAAATATTCGTAGCCGCCGTATAACATACCGCAACATAACTACTCATTTATCAGGAGCAGAAAGATGAAACGGTATCGATCGATTCTAATCATTGCGATATGTTCTGTACTTGCAGCCGAGGTATGCGTTTTTGGTGCAAACAAGAACTGCGAAGTTACGGGCGAATTGAAAAAATGGCACAAGGTGACGCTTACCTTTACCGGCCCGGAAACCGGTGAAAACGCCCAGCCGAATCCGTTCCTTGATTATCGCCTCACTGTGACTTTCGTAAAAGGTCAGAAACGATATGTTGCTGGCGGTTATTACGCCGCTGACGGTAACGCCGGGCAAACAAGCGCAACCGATGGCAACAAATGGCGGGTGCACTTTATGCCGGACGAAACAGGCTCATGGGCTTATGCCGTATCCTTTCGCACCGGGCCGGACATTGCTCTGTCGAGTGATCCAAAGGCGGGCTCGCCAATGGCATTCGATGGTATCATGGGAACGTTGGATATCACTTCGAGCGACAAGATCGGCCGGGACCATCGGGCAAAAGGACTTCTGAAATACGTCGGCAAACGCTATCTGCAATTTACCGAAACAGGCGAGTATTTCATTAAAGGCGGCGCCGACAGTCCCGAAAACTTTCTCGGCTACGCCGACTTCGACGATACATTTGACGCCGGCGAGCTCAATCGCGAAGGCGAAGCCGCGGGCGACAAATTTATCCACCACTATGCCCCGCACGTGAAAGACTGGCGGCCGGGCGACCCGACCTGGAAGGACGGTAAAGGCAAAGGGATGATCGGAGCGTTGAATTATCTGGCCTCCAAAGGCATGAACAGCGTCTATTTCATCCCCTATAACATCGACGGCGGCGACGGCAAAGACGTCTGGCCCTGGACGAACCCAAAAGAAAAATATCGCTTCGACTGCAGCAAGCTCGACCAGTGGGAGATCGTCTTTTCGCACATGGACAAGCTCGGCCTGATGCTCCATATCATTACGCAGGAGACAGAAAACGATCAGGGACTCGACGGCGGCGATCTCGGACCACAGCGAAAACTTTACTACCGCGAACTCATCGCCCGCTTCGCCCACCATCTGGCCCTTACATGGAACCTCGGCGAGGAAAACACCAACACAACTGACCAGCGTAAGGCCTTCTGTAAATATATCAAACAGCTCGATCCCTACGACCACCCTATCGTCTGCCATACGTTCCCAGGCAAGTATGATGAAGTCTATGAACCACTGTTAGGATACGAATATTTTGATGGGCCATCACTGCAAACCAATGACACGCACAATCAGACGACAAAGTGGCTCGACAGTTCCGCCGTGGCGGGCCGGCAGTGGTTCGTCAGTCTGGACGAGATCGGCCCTGCCCACACCGGCGTCAAGCCCGACGCCGACGACTACTGGCACGATGAAGTCCGGTACAAACATTTATGGGGCCATCTCATGGCGGGCGGTGCCGGCGTCGAATGGTACTTCGGCTACAAATTCGCCCACAACGACCTGAACTGCGAGGACTGGCGCAGCCGGGACCATCTCTGGGACTTGACTCGATACGCCCTGGAATTCTTTCATGAGTACCTGCCTTTCACCGAAATGGCCCACCATGATGAGCTGACTTCTTCCAAAGACGACTACTGCTTCGCTAAGCCCGGCCAAATTTACGCCGTATACCTGCCTGCCCCGAAGGGGCCAACCGGCGGCATGACAAGTCTGGACATAGGCGACCACTCGGCAACCTTCACTGTAAAATGGTACAACCCGCGAACCGGCGGGGAGCTTCAAACCGGCACCAAAACCGAGATAACCGGCCCCGGCTCAGTAGCCATCGGCCAGCCGCCCAACGACCCCGGCAAAGACTGGGTAGCCCTGATAAAGCTCAAATAACTCCATCGCAAGCAGGTAGATAGGGCAATTTTGGCATTTCTTGACGGAAATTGGCTCCATTCGACGCTGCTCAGGACAAGCTTGAATTGGCTTTGTTTTTTCAAATTAGCCACGAATGAACATTAATATATCCACGAATTCACACGAATAAACACCAAGAAATAGTCAATAACCGCAGATAAACACTGATTTTTGAGTAAATTCTCAAATTCTGTATCCTGTATTCTGCCTTTTTCTCTTTTTTCACTTTTTTTCAAAATTCGAAGGTAACATTTAGCCCGTGAGATACGCTTTCTATACATAATTGGAGCTTTTTGAGTTATCTCATGGGCTGAACCTCGTGAGAAACGCTGTCTATATAGATAATTGGTGTTCTTTGATTTATCTCATGGGCTGAACCCCCGTGAGATACGCTGTATCAAGTAGAAGAGCTATATAGGCCAAGAAAAACCGGAATTCGGGATTTTTGATTGAAAATCCTGACGGAGCATTGTAGATTTGTGATCGGTAAGCAATGAAGCGGGACATCTTGGATCTGTGGTCGTTAGTAATGGCTTTGATAGAATATGGCAGTCGTACTCAATTATTGGTGCGTTTGGGACCCATATATCAGTTGGAAATAAGTATGGTGTCCCCCGAATTGTATGAATTGTATTGCGTATTGCGTGCTGTGGATAATAATTTTCATTAACCGCGGATTAACGCTGATAAACGCGGATTTATGCTTTTGTCTTTGGCCTTTTTACTTTTAATTGTTTCCTGTCCCCGTGGTTTTTGGCTTTGCTTCGCCGTATTTCAGGGGTAAAATGAACCGGCAGGTCTTGGTGCGGATTTGAGTAGAATTGTAGGAATGCACAAGCATTCAGACAGTTTCATGATGGTTATATTCAAGGTTTATGGAGAGGAGATCGTAGCCATGGATACTGGACAGGCGAAAATATTCGATTGGCTTAGACAAGTGGAACCCAGACTGGCGGAACTATATGAGGGTGCCGTTCGACTAATAGAGGACCAAAGCTTTCCGGGGCGAGGACGACTGATATGCCACGCCGTCCGTGAAATTCGTAATCGGCTGCCCGATGCGGTTGCCGGGAAGGGAACATCCAATCGACTGGACTACAGACAGGAAATAGATAAGCTGGCAGATGCATACGAACGATCAGGATTCGGGAGTGTTCGCAAGCAGTCAAAGCAGACGGGCGAAGAACAGCAGTCGGGACGAGAGGTATTTGTTTTGTTGGAGCAAATCATAAAGGAGAACGAGAAGGTAAAACCTACTAAAGAGCAAAATGCAAAGAGGCTGTTAATAGAGATAGAACCGGACAACAAGCAGTGGCAGCAGAGTCTGGTTCCAGTTGTGGAAAAATGGATTGAAGAGACCGAGTGGTTCGTACAGAGAGCGCATGTGGGGAAGCAGATCGATGGAAACAAACTGGTTGAACGGTTTATGGCATTTGAGGAAGTACTCCTGAGCTTGGTGGGTTATTTTTATGAAGGACAACAGGAACTTGAGAACCTGGTGGAAGAGACGAACAGGGTCGGCAAGGAACCGGATAGGGAAGAAATAAACAGAATAGTGCGCAGGCTGGGAAGAGCAAAGTATCGGATATACTTTTTTGACAAGCTGAGCAATCCGTATTGGATAGAACCACTAAAGCAAAAAGGTTTTTTTAAGAGCCCTGGTGAACCCAAGGAGGGAGAGGCCTACGAACGATGGCCGGAGGGCTGGTACTTGAAGAGAATGAGTGCGAATGCGGCGGAGAAGGTGCTGTGGGTGATAAGTGAGATTGAGAGTAGGAATCCCTATGTGCGCGCGGCGTGCATGGAGTGCCTCTTGGAGATGCCTGAAAAAGTGGCGGCCAAGGGGGTATCAGTTATTAAGAATACGTTCCCTTCCGGCGCCAAACAAGGCGATTTGGGGTGGATTTGGTGTGGTGAAAAGGCAGCCGAGCTTATGGTTAAACTTGCCGACCACCATCAGGCCGAAGCCTTTAAGATTGGCTGGATACTGTTGGATGCGTGGATTCCGCAAGACCAGAAAGGCTTCAGGGACATCATAGCCAAGTTTACTGAGCATGATTACATAGAACTTGTTCTCGAATATTTCAGAAAGATGTGGGAAGTCGATACGTGGGAAGCTATTTGGGTTATGTTCAAGACCCTCAATAGATGCCTTGAGAAATTGGACGAAAGAGATGAGTATGACGTTAGCAGTCTTTTTTATGCTGGACAAGACTTGAGGGACTTGGACTCAATTGATGTCGGACATTGGGGTATTGAGTCTGTCTTGGTAAAGGGCATATGTGAGGCGGGAAGATTACTGGCCAAGAATGACCCGGCTAAATTGAGCAAATTGCTTGATGAGTTGGAGAAGTCCAAGCGAGCAATATTCTTACGGGTAGAGATGTATTTGTTGCGGTTTGTGGGACCAGGTTTTGAGAAGGACAGGATAAACAAGATTATCGCGGATAAGAAGTACCTTGAGGATCCATGCTATGAATATGAGTATAAGCTGCTTTTGAGAGATAAGTTTGATGAAGTAGGCGAAGGGGCGAGGAACGCTTTTGTCGAGTGGATTAAGGAACAGAAGATTAGTGGAGAGACGAGGAAGGAGATTGAAGAGTATTGTGAGCGCAATAGTGAACCGAAGCCAGATTTCGAGAAGATGGAAGCTTGCAAAAAGGCTGAGAAACTGTATCTGGTTCGCGATAAGTTTATTGGTCTCTATGGTGTGTATAAGGCAAAAGCAGAAGTGGACGACATTGCCCTTATGCCGCGCCGGATGGTTGGTGAGGCGCGTTGGGTGAGTCCGATGGAGGGGACACCGCTTGAGCCTGAAGATATGGCCAAGATGAGCGCACCAGAGGTATTGGATTACGTTCTGAAGCCTGAGAATTACGAGGGAGAAAAAGCCTGGGAAGTGGGGGACTTCTGCGGATGCGCTTCGTGCGACGTTCAAAGCCGACGTCAAGAAGCGGCCCTTGGAGTATTTGGGATGTGACTCACAGAAGCTTCAAGAACTACATCCTGACTTTATCGGTGCGCTTTTCTACGGCATTCAAGATGCTGTCCGAGACGGGAGCTTTTCGATATCGAGTTGGCCGGATCTGACTAGTTTTGCCCATAGCGTCGTGCAACAGAATTCCAGCAAGGCGGAGTACCGAAATTGCTTTTCGGCGATGCTCAGCACATTACGGGACGGGTACACCCAAGGGAACAAAAAGATAGAATTTGATATTGAGATGATTGGGGCTCTTTGGGATATTCTTGCAAGTCTGGTTAGATACGAGGAATACTATCAAGCTTCCAGTGACGAGCGTGATCCTATGCAGATGCGATGTACTTCGGTAAATGGAGAGGCGCTGGAACAGGTTGTGATTCTTGGGATTGTCTGTAAGCGAGATTTCTCGCAATATTACGAGGAACATTTAAAGGCGGAAATCAGGGAACTGTTGAATTACGTTATCACCGAAGTAAAGAGAGCTGAGGTGAACTGCACACTTGGGATTGATTTTGGGAGGATAGGATGGTTTGACCAGGAGTGGTTGAGCGAAAATACAGAGAAGCTGTTTGAAGGTGAGATGTGGGATGTCGTCTGGGGTACTCATGTTTCGTGGGGAAGACCGTCACGTCTCGGCTTTGTGTTATTGGCGAGTAAAGGAATATACGAACATGCCATTGATAGGATGGGTACGCCAAACAAATACAAGTTTCGCAAGGACCCAGAGGAAGGCTTTGTTGAACATTTGATGATAGCGTTCTTCAACGGATGGATTGACCTTGGGGATGCTATGCTCGATAAGTTCTTTCTTAAGGCATCGGCGGAGATCCGTGGCCACGCGGCAAGATTTCTGACTACCAGCTTCAAGCCTGAAAGGGAGGAGGGGGGAGATTATCAAGAGGTAACGCAGCGGCTGCGAGCATACTGGCAGAAACGCCTTGCTGCGATCAAGGAAAAGTCAGGTGAGAACCTTGAGGAAGCGATTGAGTTGACTGGCTGGGTAAAAGATTCGCTGCTGGAGCATAGAGAGACACTTGAGTTGCTGGAGCAGACTCTCCAGCTAAGTGGAGGCAAACTCGGCAAATTGCGGGATACACGAGATTTTGTTGTTGGCGTATGTGAGTTGGGTAAGGGAAACGAGTTAATCGCGTTGCGGTGCTTGAAACTGGCAACTGCGGATGAGAATATGTGAATGCCGTGGGCTCTCTCTGACGACCGGCTTACCGAGTTTCTGGAATCCCTGGCAGAGTTGGGGGAGGACATTCGAGTCGAAGCAGTAGATGTAGCGGATGCGTACGGGCGCTTGCACCCCGATAAATTCCGTCAAGTTTGGGAGAAGTTAAGCAAAGGATTGGGGAGAGCGTAAATCTACAAAGCGCACAGTTTGTTTCGCACGGATCCCTGCCTTCGCAGGATTGACAAGCGAGTGAACAAGATTTTATTAGTGACATTTACGATTCATGAGGTTGAAGGCGAAAAGAGCTGCCACAGACGTATAGAAACAGAAGAAAAAGAACTTAATACACGGAATCGGTAACCATCTCTATTGAACCTCCTATTATCCTCATATCATCGTGGTAGTGAGGCGAGGAAAGGGCTATTTTGGGGGATATAGCCGATCAAGAATAATACTGGCGAAGAATAGTCAAAAAGAGTTGTACTTGTCAGCGAAAGTTGCTATCTTAATGGAAGAAAAGATCAGCCGTTAAGCCAAGTCCATTTAACGGTAAGAATGTCTATTAGAGGCAAGAGTAAGGAAATCTATATGAATATCTATGTAGGAAATCTGTCCCCCGAGACAACGGAAGACGATTTGCGTCAGACTTTTGAAGCTTTTGGCCAGGTCATATCCGTCAAGATATTAAGAAACAGGGTTACGGGCGAATCAAACAGAATTGGGTTTGTGGGAATGCCAGTTTCGGATGAAGGCCAAACCGCAATCAGCAAACTGAATGGCAAAAATTTGAAGGGAAACGCCATTAAGGTTGAAGAGGGTAAGAGGATAATAAGCCATAGCAGTGACCAAGGCAAACAAGAAGGTTTCGGTGGCGACCGTGGTGACCGTGGTGACCGTGGCGACCGTGGTGACCGTGGCGACCGTGGCGACCGTGGCGACAGAGACAGACGTGATAGTTCCGACCGTGGCGGTCGTGGCGGACGTCGCTACTAACAACTAACGGTCAGTCTTACCAAAGAATTTCCTATACGTATTCAGCGATAACAGTCGAAGCAAAAGAGCTGGCAAAGAATAGGGATTCCTTTACCTTTATGAACAATTGCAGGCTCTCC
>Ga0315294_10009104_pt1 | contig 10911 bp, 9 predicted proteins | sample YL17G13_40_MG_FD_203626 | JGI IMG/M metagenome (GOLD analysis project Ga0315294, IMG submission 203626) | Sediment microbial communities from Yellowstone Lake, YNP, Wyoming, USA - YL17G13_40 | ecosystem: Environmental > Aquatic > Freshwater > Lake > Sediment | place: USA: Wyoming | collected... | reverse complement strand
TCAGGATGAAAAAAAGGGGTGAGATTGCCCCCCCCCACACACAGGGACCCCAATTATTATCAGGTTGCCGCGCTTCGCTCGCAATGACAGAGGGTACTGTAGGGTGATCCCGAGGTTTACGGCTATTAAAGCAACCCTTGACAAGGAAGCATGGGCGTTTATAATTAATCGTTGAGGGAAGATTCTGCAATTTGAACGAATATAAGAAAGGAGGCGCGATGCGAATTATCAAAATAGTGCTGGCGATCGCCGGCTGGGCGGTCATGCTTTTCGCCCAAACCCCCACCTTTTTCAAGGCGGAGTCGCTCAAGGCGAACAACGTCCCCATCGACGTCACGTGGTACGGATCGCCTTATGCCTACGACTGGAACGGCGACGGGAAAAAAGACCTGCTCACGGGCCAGTTCTCGTACGGCTACGTCCGCTTCTATCCGAACATGGGAACCAACAACAACCCCTCGTTCACGGATTCTTCGTTCCTGCAGGCGGGCGGCGCGAACATTTCCGTCTACGCGTCGTGATGCCAGGGCTCAGCGATCGCCGTGTGCGATTGGAACGCGGACGGATATAGGGACCTCCTGGTTGGAGACCGCAACGGCTACACCATGATCTATCAGGAGAACGGCCGAGGCCTCGAGTTGCTCGACACGCTCCGCAACACCTCCGGCGTCAAGATCCAGGTCAACTTTAACAGCAACCCGGACGTCACGGACTGGAACGAGGATGGCCGAAAAGACCTGGTCATCGGCGAGGAGGACTCGCTCGCCCCGGACCACGGAAATCTCCGGCTGTATCTCAACACCGGGACGAACGCCAACCCGCAGTTCGATACGTACTCGCTCATAACCTGCGGCGGCACGCAGATCAAGCATTACCGCCTGAACCCGCGGGTCTACGACCTGGACCGCGACGGGAAGAAGGACCTGGTGGTCGGAGAGAACAACGGGAAGATATATTTCTACCGGAACACGGGCACGAACGCCAGCCCCTCGTTCGCGACCAAGGACTCGCTGCGCACGAACACCGGCACGGTGATCGTAATCTACTTCGGATCCCGCGTATGCCTGGTGGACTGGAAAGGCGACGGCGATCCCGACATCCTGGCCAGCGATTACGACGGTTTTATCTATTACTTCGAGAACGCCAGGATCATCGGCGCGGAGGAGAACGCCATTGCCGAGCCCGGGCGGTCGTTCACCGTTTTACCCAATCCGGTCCGGAACCGGGTGACGTTCGCTTACTCGGTCGCGGATCCGGGCAAGGTGCGTTGCGACGTGTACGCAGTGGACGGCCGGTACGTCGCGACCCCGTTCGATCGCTACGAAACCGCGGGGATAAGCGCTTGGTCCTGGGACGCCGCCGGGCTCCCGGCTGGGGTTTATTTCGTAACCCTGACCGCGAACGGCTCGTCCTTAACCCGGCGCATGGTCGTCACGCGCTAAGCCGGTTTCTTAAACTCAAAGAGACCCCGGCAACGGGGTCTCTTTTTTTATCCGGTTGGGATGTTGTTTCGCATTAAGCTATACGCCCTACGTTTCGATTTTGTCACTTCTCTTATGCGCGTCGCCGCACGCGCAGCATTCTTTGCCCTTCGCTTTATCCATAGCTTCCTTGCCTTCCCGGAACGCGTAATACGCGATTCCGATCGCGCCCATGGAATCGATGTATCCGATCTTGAATATTTCGTACAGAACGCTGGCCAGGAGGAGGATGACCGACAGGTAGACGCAGGTCCTCGTGCAATGCGCGTCGGCGATGATCGCGTCGGAGTCCAGTTTCCGGCCGACGTTGAGCTTGGCCAGCATCAAAATGATCATGGTCAGGATGGAGATCGACGAGATCACGATGCCCCAGAACGTGGTCTGCGGTTTATGCCCCGTGACGACATTGTAGATCACGGTCAGGATCAAGCCCGCGGTCAGGACGTAAAACGATATGCCGGTTATCCGGAGCGCGTTTTTCTCGAAGGCGTCCCGGTTCTCGCCGAGGTCCCCGCGTTTCATGACGCGCACGATCATGTGCCAGATCCCGATCCCCGACATCACTTCGATGAAGGAGTCCAGGCCGAATCCGAACAACGACAGGGTCTCGTCGCTGATGCCGAAGAAGACCGACACCAGCCCTTCGACGATATTATAAAACACCGTGACTACGGCCAGTTCCAGGGCGATATTCCAGAGTTTCTTGAGGATCTGGGGATCGCCTGTTTTGGGTTGTTTAATATTATTCGTCATAAGCGCAGAATAATGTTCTTGACCCGCGGTTGTATGTCAGTGGAATCCCGCCAATAAATTATTTCGATTTAACGAGGACCCGGGTGAAACATCCAGCGGTCGTTTCCAGCGCGCAGAAATATACACCGGAGGGAACCGGCAAGCCGCGATCATCCATCCCGTTCCAAATAAAGATCTGGTTGGTGGCCGGCGATGGGTCAAGTGCGAAAGTTTTGATCATTCTACCGGAAACGTCGAATATCCCCAGCCGAACCGGAAGATAATTAACCGGCATGTTCCGGGAAAAACGGATCTCGGTTTTACCAGTGAACGGATTCGGGTTGCTGGTCAGCAAGCTGGACGGTTCGCGCGCCGGGGATCCCGGGCCTTCCGCGACCCCGGTTCCGGTATGGTACTTGATCGCCAGGATATCATAATTATTACTTACGTTCTGGATAGTCCCCGAGATATACAGATCGCCCGCGTTGTCCACAACGCAGCCCTGCGCGGCTTCAAAACGATTGCCGGGATCGTCGTATCTAACCGACCAGATCGTGTCCCTGGTTACGGCATTGTATTTTACGGCCAGTACGTCGTTATTCCCTCCCGCACCGGCCATGCCCACGACATAAAGTTCGCCGGACGGCGTAACCGCGCAACCATACGAGGTTTCGCCAACATTCGCAACGCCGTACTGCCGGACCCAGGCGGTGTCGCCGGTCGGCGTATACTTGATCGTCAGCATGTTGCTGGTCGTTCCGTATCGGCAGGTACCAGTGACGTAGATATTTCCGCCCGCGTCCACCGTACAATCGTCGAAACAGTAATCCAGTTCCGACGTATCCACCTGCGTATCGTAGCGCCGGGTCCAGATCGTATCTCCGTTAAGGGCATTGTATTTGACGATCAAAAAATCATTATCGCCCGTCGGCCCCGTTGGTTTGGTATTCCCTACCTGATATATGATGTTTGAACCATCGAGGGCGCATTTCGTGCCCACGTCATCGCCGTTATTGGAAGTGTTATAGCGTTTTGTCCAGACAGTATCGCCGAGCGTTAAATCGATCTTGATTAGAATATAATCAACATCCGAACTGTTAAATGAGAAGCCGGAAACGTAGATCACGTCGTCGGGAATATCTATCGCGCGCGCTGCCAAAGCCCCAGTCGTTATCGTTGAAAGGGTTGTTATAGGGTATATATCCATCAGGGACACCGGTCGATGAATTGAGCCGGAGGGCATAGATATCGTCGTTGGAACCGGTGAAGACCTTGGTTGCCATGTAAAAATGACCGGAATTATCAACCGTACAACCTATTCCCCAGTCGTCACCGTGTCCGGGACCGTCATAGGTCATGGTCCAGACTGTATCCGGGATCTGGGTACAATCCGAGCGTAATAGCGCCCATGATCATGAAGGTACATAAAACAGACAAATTTATCGGTTTCATACATCCTCCTTTTTATTCGATGTAATTTTAAATAAATAAAATGATATGTCAAGATGACCCATGGTTATTACCTGGAAATATTCACGATTTTGGTCACCGTCGCGTATCGGGATCGACAAGGGCAGGTAATGGTATTGAGCGGAAGCGATGGTCGTCAACCAGAGTGCGAATAAGATAGCGTGGGTTTGACGGTGAATATGGCGTTTCATCGACTCAATTATAGAAATACTATTAATAAAAGTCAACAACTCAGTTTTCCGAGCCATTTGCATCTTGACTTTCATGAAGTTATTGTTAAAATTCAAATAATGTGGTTTTTCCGAGAGGAGGAAAAAATGAAGAAGATAATAATGTTCTGCGTGATCGGGATATTGTCGATCGCGTCCAGCAGGATGCTTTCTGCCCAGGCCCCGGATACGGTATGGATGCGCAAGTATAACGGCCCGGCGAATAGCGATGACCAGGGCATTGGCTGCGCGGTCTATGGTTCGAATCTTTATATAAGCGGTTATTCTCACAACGGTGCGAATTACGATGCCCTGGTCATCAAGTACAATGCACTTAACGGCGACACCTTGTGGACCCGCCGGTATAACGGTCCGGCCAATCAAGATGATGGCGCTTTCCGCTGCGCGGTGGACGGTTCAGGTTATCTTTACATCACTGGCCAGTCCCAACAGACGTCAAGCATGAGCAGTTCCGATTACCTGGCCATAAAGTACAATCCCGCCGGCGATACGATATGGACCAGGATTTATAACGGCCCGGCGAACAATCTCGATATGGGAATGGGATGCGCGGTTGACGGTTCGGGCAACCTTTACGTGACCGGCGAGAGCTCCAACGGGACAAACAACGATTACTTGACCATTAAATACAATGCCACCACCGGCGATACCCTGTGGACGAGAAGATATAACGGGCCGGCAAACGGCAAGGATGCGGCCAGTGATTGCGCGGTGGACGGTTCGGGGAATCTGTATGTGGCAGGTTATTCTGTCAACGGCGCGGTCAGTAACATCCTGACCGTGAAATATTCGGCCAATGGGGATACTCTCTGGACCCGAAGATTCTCTGAAGCCGCGGACAGCCACTTCACCCATTACATTGCGGGTTGCGCGACGGACGGTTCGGGAAACGTTTATGTGACCGGGGCCTGCGGTTTTAACGCGCCGAGCAACCGCTATTGCGCGACCACAAAATACGGTCCGGCCGGTAATACCCTCTGGCACAAGATATACGACAGCCCCAGCCTAATGGACACGCCCTCGGGCTGCGCCTTAGACGGGGCCGGAAATTTTCTGTATATTACCGGCTCTTCATACCTGGGCCCGCACGATCACTACTTTACGATCAAGTATAACGCGGCCACGGGCGATTCGAACTGGGTGAAATCGTTCCTATCTTCAACCGCCAAAACCGAATATTCCATTGACTGCGCGGTGGATGGTTCGGGATACCTTTATTTAAGCGGCATGTCGGCGGACACAGCGACTTTTATCGGCGACTACCAAACCATCAAATACAATACGGGAACGGGAGTTGATGAAAGCAAAGGCGGTGCGCCGGACCGGATCACTTTAATGGTCCAGCCCAATCCGTTCCGAATAAATACTAATATCCGCATAGAGCATAGTGCCGAGTGCGGAGAATTAAAGATATACGATTTAACGGGTCGCTTGATTCGTTCTTTTACCCTTGGCTCTATGCCCTTAGCCCTAAGCTGGAACGGAACCGACCAAACCGGCCGGCCCGTTCCTTCGGGCGTTTATTTTATCATACCGCAGGGCAAAAACATAAAACCGATCCGGATCGTGAAGATTAAATAATAAAACGTTAATATAGTGAAAAGCGTCATTATCATTTAGACCGTTAGGATCGTTAATAGCGTTAAGTGCGTTAATATAAGAAACACAACCCCGTCGCTTGACGAAAAGTCAAATAATCGTATACTATTGCGAAACGACCGGATAAAAAAATGGATAAAATTACGAAGCCCGGCAATAAAACCGTAGTTATTATATACATGATCATCGACATTCTATGCGCGGGCGCCGGCATGGGCGTTCCGATCTTTTGCATAATAATGGGATTCCCGCTCGGCTGGTTTATCGCCCGAAGAGCGTTCTCCTCCAAAAAAGATCCTCATTCAATACATACAACCATTTTGAAAGCATCTTTTCTGGCGTCGGCCTTTACATTCTTGCTGATGACCGTTATCTGGGGCAGAACGATCCCCATGCTTTTTAATCCCAAAGCGGACTTTCAAAATTTTGGGCATCCGTTCATCCTTTATGATCCGAAAATAAGTTTTATCGGCTGGCTGATACTCATGATAATCATATCGCCGTTTTTGCAGCTCCTGACGATAATTTTCGCATCGTTCGTGACTTTGCTCAGGATCGGGCGGGAAAGCAGCGACCGCGTTTAACAAAGCGCCAGCCGGATTAAAACCAAACATCGGTCATAAAATAGATCGACGGTAAGGGAACCGCCGTGATCTATTTGACCTTGACGATCTTCCTCGCGACGCGCCCTTCGGTCTCGATGAAATAAACGCCCACGGCCATCCGGTGGGGGTTGACGATCCGGCCGGAGATGTCGTAGACCTTGAAACGCGCATTCCCGGGCAGGATCAGGGGCCCGCTGATGATCGTGGCGCCGGCACGGTCATAATCCACCGGACGCTTGCCGCCCGGACCTTCTTCCGCGCCCAGATTCCCCGTGCGATTACGCTTATAAAAAAGCTCATTGTTGGTGGTCGCGATCCGTCCATCAAACCAGATGACGTGCAGTACCGTATCCGCGAATGCGATCTGGGGATTCTGCGACCAGGAACTGTCGCTGGTCAGCCGCAGATCCGGATCCCAGGTCGCCCCGCGATCCGACGAACGCTTGTAGTAAATTTCATAGTTAAGATCCCGGTTATCCCACCAGACGACGTGGATGTTGGCACCGGAAGTCACCGCCGACGGCGTCTCCGACGTTTGCAGGGCGTTGGTCAATCTTGTATCCGGGCCCCATGTCGTTCCCCCGTCCGTCGAGCGTTTGTAATAAATCTCCCAGTTGCCGTCCCGGGAATCCTGCCATAGGACATTAACATTCGGCCCCGAAACGGCCGCGCATGTCGTCATCGAGACGCCGGGGTCATTGGTTAACCGGACATCCGGACCCCAGGTCGCGCCTTCGTCGGTCGAGCGTTTGTAATAAATTTCGTAAGATCCGCCGTCCCGGTTGTCAAACCACGTTACGTGGAGCGCGGACCCCGAGGCGGCGATGCACGGCGTTTCCGAGCTTTGCGGCGCGTTGCTCAGGTTCGTGTCCGGACCCCAGGTCGCGCCGTTATCGGTCGAGCGCTTGTAGAACACTTCGTAATTGCCCGCTCGGCTTTCCCGCCACGCCACATGCACCTTCGTATTGGTCAGGGCGAGCGACGGATACCATGAATATTCAGGGTCATAGGTCAGGCGCGTATCCGGACCCCAGCTGACGCCGCCGTCCGGGGATCTTTTGTAATATATTTCGAAGACGTTGGAGTCCCGTGTATCATACCACGCGACATGCAAATTCAAGCCGGCGGCGGCGATCGTGGACTGGGCGGAAATGGCGGAGTTGTTCGTCAGGCGCGTGTCCGGTCCCCAATTGGACCCCATATCGGTCGAATTCTTGTAATAGATCTCGCTATTGCCGTCCCGATAATCAGTCCAAACCAAGTAAATCGTGTCGCCGCAGGTCGCGATCGCCCGGGCGCCGTTGCCCGTCATTACCGAATGGCCGTCGGCATAAGTGAGCCTGAGATCAGGCTCCCACTGCGCAAAAAGAGCGGAAAGGCATAATAAATTAAGAATAACGAAAGAGCATCCGATCCTATGCATAATTCACCTCTTCTTTGAATATTATACGGCCGGCGATAGCACCCGTCAATAGCGCACGTACCTTGGGAGAAAACGCCAAAATCGATATGTGATCTGATGATCAATCGTCCATGGATCAGAAGCCGCAAAGGTTATCGTTTGATCGCATAAAAAGGCGATCCCTTTTGTCTGTCTTAATCCAGGAGCTTGACGGTTCCCTGGCCGCCGTCCACTTCGAGCGTCTGGCCGGTCTTTATGATCTTCGTGGCCGGTCCCACGTTCACCACGGCCGGGATCCCGTATTCCCGCGCCACGATGCTGCCGTGGCTCAGCAGGCCTCCCATGTCGACCACGATCGCGGCGGCGGTCATGAAGTAAGGCGTCCAGCCCGGATCCGTGAACGGCGCGACGAGTATCTCGCCGGGCCTGACTTTTTCTTTGGAACTTGTGTTGATGACGACCCGCGCTTTCCCAATGACCAAACCGGGACTCACGGCAAGACCTTTTAATATCCGGATGCCCTTGTCGATGGCGTGGGGCTTGAAATCATCCGGATCGAACCGGCCCTTTATCACATGGGGCGGCCGGATCGTGAGGTTTCTCTTATATTCAGCCCGGCGCTTTACGATTATCTTCTTTACCGCCTTAGAATTTCCGCCGGCAAGCGCATCACGGATTTCCTCCGTGTTCAGGAAAAAGATGTCGTCAACGCTCGCGATGATCTTCCTTTCTTTCAGCCGACCGCCGATCTCAAGGACGATCTGACGGATAATGCGCAAGGCTTTGACCAGAAGGTTCTTCAGATTTTCCCGGATGACGCAGCCGCGCTGGGCCCGCGTGAGGTAAAAATTGAATATCATGCGCTTGAACGGATTCTTTAATCGGTCCAGGCATTCCCGGGTCAGGTGGATCCGCCGGTCGGTGATCTTCTTATACATTTCCAATGTGTCATCCTTTGTTTCGACGGACATGAAATTCCTTATCATCTTAAGTATGTAATCAGGGCTTTCGCTCCAGCGCGGATAAGACAACTCGATTTCGCTCCGGGTATGATGCCCATGCTGAGCCATGAAATCGTCCCAAGAGGCCAGGAAATCGCGGCCGCTTTTGATCTTTCCGAGATTCTTCATTGCGCCATTCCATTTTTTCCCGCGCGTCAAAGCCGCGCTTAATCGCGGATCATTACGCGCGGTCCGTGCCAGTTCATACAATGCCAGTCCTGATTTAGCTGATTCCATGTCGCCGATCCCGGCCAGCAATTGATTGACCATTATCCCGGGCTTTGATGCGAACCATTTTTGGCAAAATTTATCCAGGTTGGGATAGAAAAGCATCGCCATGCCCGAATATCCGCTTTCCCGAAGACCGCTGCACATAAGGGCCAGGAGCTCCCGCCAGACCGCCATCAGATTCTGGCCGGACCGCGATGTAAAATCCAATCGCTCAAAAGGTTCGATCTTCTCTTGAAGATCAACCAGGAATTTCATATTGTTGGTGTAGAGAAGCGTCATCAATTTCGTCAATTTTATCGGCAATGCCAGGATCGCGTTAGATAATTTTATTCTGATGACCGGGATGTCCTCTTCCGGGATCGTGGTGTTGGTAAGATCCCCCATGGCGCCCTGCGTACCGCCGAATATCGTGCTTATGTCCACCTTTTTGAACCCCGGGATATTGCGCACCAACCCGGCGATCATATTGATATTGAAATATGCCCGTCCGCAGATCAAACCGCAGACGCTATTTTCCTCAAGCTCCGCCCCGATTATGCTGAGAGCGGAATTGAATATCGCCATGACGACGGGGCTCACAACGGACCAAGTTAGCGGCGTTGCCACGTCGGGGAGTACTTCACCGGTGTTGGCGTCAGTCCAGACCTGGCGGTCTTCGATCCGGCTTTCCGCGTAAATAGTGGTTAAGGGCCGGGCTTGGAGAAAGAATAATTTTTTTCCAGCCACGGCCCATTCGATATCCTGCGCTGCGCCGAATTTTTTCTCGATCCGGACCGCCTGCCGGGTGATCTTTTTGATAATCCCAGGGTCTAGGTTATGGCCGGATACCTCCGCCGACGGGGTTTCAGAGATTTCTCCGCCGCGTTTGGTCACGGTCACCCGATCCGGAGCGGCATGACCGGAGACCAATTTGTCGCCCAAACCCGGGACGTATTCGATCACCAGCCGGTCCGGCCGGCCGGTTGCCGGATCGGTCGTGAAGACAACGCCGGCAAAATCCGCAGGGACCTGTTGCTGGACGATCACCGCCATCTTGATGGATCCGTGGTCGATATTGTTCTTCCGGCAGTATTCGTATGACCTTTCACTCCAAAGCGAAGCCCAGCACTTTTTGACGGCGGACTGCAAGCCTTCGAAAGAACTGACACCCAGGATCGTTTCATATTGTCCGGCAAAGGATAACCTTACCTGGTCTTCGGCGGTCGCCGACGAGCGGACCGCCATGAGCGGAGCCTTCAGTTCGGTGTAGTACTTAAGCAATTCTTCAGCTAGTCGGGGATCGATGGCCGGCTCGGTTATGAGACGGCGTATCCCGGCCAGGATTCTCTCCCGTCCGGTTTTTTTTGCCTTTGGGAGTTCCTTGAGCGCATTGCGCAGCGGGACGCTTAAGCGTTCATTAATGTGCCGTTCGTACGCCGCGCAGTCAAGGCAGAAACCGGGCGGCACGGGCAGGCCATGCTTACGCAGGAGGATGAGGTTGCGCGCTTTGCCGCCGACCTGCTCGACCGGCGGCAACTTCCGGGGGTTGAGTACGATGATCATTCCGGATCCGGTCACATAAGATCATAACCAGTCGACCGGTTGTGTCAACAGCATCGGGGGAAAATGTTGATATCGTTAAGATCATTTAGTTCGTAATTGGCGTTTGGAGCGTTGAAAAAGCATTTGTAATTTAGTTATTATGTAATTGGTAATTAAGTAAATGGGCTATTAACCGATAGAACACTTGACGGCAACCACTAATGTCATATACTATATTGGAGAGTAATAAGGAAAGGAGGACGGACCATGAAAACTTTCATTATCATCATCTGCGCTCTCGTCGTTGTGCTGGCCGCCACCACTTATTTGCTATACAGCACAAATAAGAAAACGGGGAAACGCCTGAATGAATTGTCCGATACCATCGACAACCTGACGATCAGGGCCGGCATCCTGGAAAATGAAAAAACCGCGATCGCCAGCGAGCTCGCCGACAAGATCGCCGATATCTCCAAGGAAAAGGAAGCGGAGATCGTGCGGCTGAAAGGCACGTACGACGAGCTTGTCACCGGAATGAAAGAGGAGATTCAGGAAGGGCAGATCAAAATCACCCGGATGGCCGACCGCTTGTCGGTCAGCATGGTCGATCAAATTTTGTTCCCTTCCGGCGAGGCCGAC
>Ga0315294_10009103_pt1 | contig 10911 bp, 6 predicted proteins | sample YL17G13_40_MG_FD_203626 | JGI IMG/M metagenome (GOLD analysis project Ga0315294, IMG submission 203626) | Sediment microbial communities from Yellowstone Lake, YNP, Wyoming, USA - YL17G13_40 | ecosystem: Environmental > Aquatic > Freshwater > Lake > Sediment | place: USA: Wyoming | collected... | reverse complement strand
GACCGGTTTCGGGGTCGGCTGATGTTTCCGATCACCGATGCCTTGAGCCGGCCGATCGGTTTCGGCGGCAGGAGCCTGGGCGACGAAACGCCCAAGTACCTGAACTCGCCGGAAACCGCGCTCTTTCGCAAAGCGGAGAATCTGTACGGGCTCCCGCAGGCCCGCGCCCGCATCGAGCAGACGCGCCGCGCCATCGTCGTCGAGGGCTATACCGATGTCGCCATGGCCCACCAGGTGGGCGTCACGAACGTCGTGGCGACGCTCGGCACGGCGCTGACGGGCGAGCACGTGCGCGTTCTCAGGCGCTACGCCGACGAGGTCGTCCTCGTCTTCGATTCGGACGAGGCGGGCCGGCGTGCGGCCGACCGCGGCCTGGAACTTTTCCTCGCCGAGGACGTCTGTGTTTATGTGACGGCCCTGCCCGAGGGAAAGGACCCCTTCGACGTGTGCCGCGACGAGGGTCCCGGCGCGCCAGGATTCGAGCGGTATCTGGCCGGCGCCAAGGACGCGCTCGAATACAAGTGGGAACTCGTGCGTAAGGAGTTTGGAGCGGCCTCGAGCCCCGCCGCCCAACGCCGCGCGCTCGACGCCATGCTCACGACGCTGGCCCAGGCGCCTGTCTTCGCCAGCGAGGAGGCCAACGTCCGGCGGGACCTCCTGCTGGGCCGCATTAGCCAGGCGCTCGGCATCCGCTCCGAATCGCTCTGGGCGGAATTGAAGCGGATGCGGCGGCGAGCGCGACGGCCCGACGAGGCCGCCGCGACGCCCGAAACGCCGGCGGCCGGGCACGGCAAACGATGGACCGCCGAAAGGGAACTTTTGACGGCCCTCGTCTGCCAGCCGACGCGGGCCGACGACGTGGCCGGGCGCCTGCCGCCCGAAAAAATCGACGACGCCGCCTTTCGGACTCTTTACGAGGCGATGCTGGCCCGGCCCGATCGGCGCGACCGTGACATCCAGGGCGTTCTGCGCGGCATCGAGGACGCGGAACTGGCGAGTCTGGCGGTCCGGTTGTACGACCGCGGCGAGGCCATCGAGGCCTGCCGAAAGGAAACCGATACGGGAGGCGGCCCGCTGGCGCGGTTGCTCGACGAGACGCTGCGGACTCTCGAGAGACTGGCCGCCGAAGAGGAACTGGCGGCCCGAGGGCGGGTCGCGACCTCTTCCGGCGGCGACGCACAGGCTTTCCGCGCATTCGCGGAGGCCCGAAAGAAGCAGCAGGGGTTTTTGCCCCCGGCGGCCAGGCGGTAAACCGCCGACGGCGACCGAGCGGCGCTGATGGCGAAGCCTGCATGAGGACGGTATGGACGACGTGAAACCGGAACCCGCGCAGACGCCTGAAGAGAAGATCCAGGCCCTCATGACGCTGGGCAAGGATCGGGGCTACCTGACGTACGAGGAGATGAACGACCGTCTCCCGGACGAGGTCGTCAGCCCCGATCGCCTTGACCGCATCCTGACGGCGCTGGATGAACTCGGCGTGGACCTCATCGACGAGACCGACGTCTCGCTCCGCGAGCGCGCCCGCCAGACCGCCAAGACGCCGGCCGAATGGGAAGCCGAGGAACCCAAGGACCGCGCCGCCGTCGTCACCGCGCCCACCGAGGCCGAAGCACGCAAACGCATCGACGACCCCGTGCGGATGTACCTGACGCAGATGGGCGAAATCCCGCTCCTCACGCGCGACCAGGAAATCTTCCTCGCAAAACGCATCGAACTGACGCGCAAGCATTTCCGCCGAAAGGTCCTGGCGAGCGATTTCGCCATCTCCAGCGCCATCCGCACCCTTCGCCAGGTCGAGTCGGGCGAACTCCCGTTCGACCGCACCATGAAAATCTGCATCTCCGAGAACCTCGCCAAGACGACGATCCAGCGCCGCACGCCGGAGAACCTGGCCACGGCCGAAAAACTCATCGAAGCCAATCGCACCGACTACGAGCACCTGGTCGCACCCCGAACGGGCCAGACCGAACGCGAGCGCGCTTCGCGCCGCATGCGCACGCGACGCCAGAAATGCGTCCAACTCCTCGAAGAACTCAGCCTCCGGACCTCCAAGATCCAGGCCATCATGAAAAAACTGGTGGCCATCCACCACAAACTAGAGGAGATCAGCCGGCGACTCGACGAACTCGCCGACAGCGCCCATGACGGCGGCGAACGCACTGCACTCGAGGAAGAGCGCGAAGGGCTTCATCGGCTCGCGGGCGAAAACGCCGACCAACTCGCCGACCGCGCCCGACGCATCGAAAAGTGCTTCAACGAGTACGAGGAGGCCAAGCGGAAACTCTCCGGCGGAAACCTGAGACTCGTGGTCTCCATCGCCAAAAAATACCGCAACCGAGGCCTCTCGTTCCTCGACCTCATCCAGGAAGGCAACACCGGCCTCATGCGGGCCGTCGACAAGTACGAGTACCGCCGGGGCTACAAGTTCTCGACCTACGCCACCTGGTGGATCCGCCAGGCCATTACCCGCGCCATCGCCGACCAGGCCCGCACGATCCGCATCCCGGTCCACATGATCGAGACGATGTCGAAACTCCGCAACATCTCCAAGCGGTTCCTCCAGGACACGGGGCGCGAGCCCGGTCTGGAGGAACTCGCCGACGAGGCTTCCCTGCCCCTGGCCGAGGTCCGCCGCGTCCTGAAGATCAGCCGGCACCCGATCAGCCTCGACCGGCCCGTCGGCGAAAGCGAGGATTCCTACTTCGGCGACTTCATCGAGGACGAAACCGCCGAGTCCCCCGTCACCGCCGCCACCCAGGAGATGCTCAAGTCCAAAATCGATCATGTTCTGAAAACCCTGACCTACCGCGAACGCGAGATCATCAAACTGCGGTACGGCATCGGGGACGGCCAGACCTACACCCTCGAGGAGGTCGGACGCATCTTCCGCGTCACGCGCGAACGCGTCCGCCAGATCGAGGCCAAGGCCATCCGAAAACTCCAGCATCCCGTCCGGAGCCGAAAACTCGAAGGGTTCCTCGACAAGAAAACGGAGGACAAGTTCAAGCAGGACCGATCGGAGGACGAGTTCAAGCAGGACCAACAGGATGAACCTTAAGAGTCCCGGCAAAGGCGGTCGAACGCCTTTTGCCGCTCGAGGCGGGGGCCCTCACCCCCGCCTCTTTTTTGCGCTCGTCGCGGCCCTGCACCGCGCGACGTTCGAGCCGCGACCGGAAGAGCCTGCCCTGAGCCTGTCGAAGGGTCGCGGGCACGTTCCCTGGCGCTAGGCGCTACGTCGCGCGAAGTGACGCCGTGACAAAGTGACGTAGTGACGTAGGCAGGTGGACATCGCCGGGTGTCAGGCCCGCCGGGGCGGGGCGCAGCCGGGCCACGCGGGGCATGGACGGCGTCGGGTGCCCGCGCACGAGGCCGACCACGTGATCGAGGCGCCGTCGCTCACGGGCCAGGTGGCCCACGCCGTCGGCAACCTCGGGCATAAGGCGTCGGCAGCAGGTCTGCTGGCTCCATCCGGGGCGATCCGGCCCGGCGTGTGTCGGTGATGAAGACGATCATGTCGTCGGGCATGGCGATGGGTTCAGAGGCTCCTCAGCGTCTCGATGGCCCTCGCCACGGCGTGCCGGCGGCGTTCGATGGGGGCGGGGTCCTTGGTGAACGTGGTCATGTCCTTGGTGATCTCCGCGGGGACCTCCAGCAGCGCGGTGAACTCGGTGCGCTTGGTCGCGTCGAGGCGTTCGCCCTTCTCCTTGACGAGCCGCCGCAGAAGGACCAGATACTCGTAGTCCTCGATGCCATCGCGGAGCATCTCCCAGCGGATGCTGTCGACGGGACCATCGAGGACGGGGCCGGGGGGGTGGGCGTCGGCGGCGGCCTCGGGCGGATAGATGAACCGTCCGTCGCCGTTGCCCCACGGCCGCTTGACCCCCTTGGGCGTCGAGTAGCCGGAAGTCCATCCCATGGGGTCCTCGTACGGGTTCTGCGGACGGTCGGCGTCGGGGTAGGCGGCGGAAGAGGTCCAGTAGTTGGCCCGCCAGACGAGGATGCCGTCGATCTTCCTTTGCCACGCCTGCCAGAGCCAGACGCGAAGTTCGGTGGCCGGGTGGTCGATGAAGAGTGTGCAGTAGGGCGCTTTGGGTCCCGTGCAGACGTACCACCAGAAACGGTCGCCGTGGACGCGGCGCTCTTCGGCCCGGGCATGGTCGTATCGATCAGAGAGCGTACACCACAGGTTCGGGCCGCCCACGAGTCCGGGTTCGACCTGCTCGGTGAGCATGCGTGTGAGGTCCGGCGCTGCTGCTTTCAACTTGGCGAATCCGTTCATGACGAACGGGTAGTCTTGGGGGTCGGGTTCGTCGAACCAGTAGACGTAGGCGTACGGGAGCCAGCCCTTTTCCTTGAGGTGCGCCTCCAGCGCGCGGCAGTAGTTCGTGAAGGCGGCCCGGTACTCGGGCGTGTCCTCGGTGTAGCCGTGCAGGTTGGGCTCGTGGCGGGCGTGGTACGTCCCGCCGCCCATCCCGGGGATGTTGACCCTGAAGGAGTTGAAGCCGTAGTGGTCGATGGCGCGGGTCATGGCGGCGTCCCACGCCGAGAAGTCGATCTCGGGCACGATCCGTTCGGGCGGCAACGGTTCCTTGGCGTCGGCGTAGGCGTTCTTGGGCCACGTTATCCGGATGGGGTCCATCGGCGCGGGATCGTACGGCGAGATGTGATGGGCGGCGAAGTTGGCCCAGTACTTCTCGAGCACCGCGCGGCGGTCATCGGGCTTGGCCACCTTCTGGTACTGCCAGACCTCGCCGGGCGAGAAACCGAAGGCTGTCTGGCAGGTCATCCGGTCGGGCAGCGTGAAGTCGAAGACCTCGACCTCAAGCGGCACGGCGGCGGCGTAGTTCTCGGCCACAAGATGAATCGCGCCCTTGTACACGCCCGGTTTCGCGCCTTTCGGAACGGTGACGCGAATCCAGAGGGGCTGGTTCTTCCCGGGCTCCAAGTCCATGGACCCGTTGAGCGGCGGGAGCGGATCGGGCCACGGGCCCACGGTGCCCGTGTGGTCGGTCGGGCGGGTGACCAGAAGATACCGGACCTTGAGCACCTCGACGGCGTCGTCCGGGAGGACGGCTCCGGCGGGGCCCTGGAGCGCCTCGGCCTTCGCCGCAAAACCTTTCAGCGCCTCCCTGGGGCGGAGGACGACCTGGGCCGCCTCGGCCTCGTTGCGTGCGGCTTGGATGCGAACGGCTGCGCCTTCAGCCATCGGAGCAGGCTGGATGCGGCCGATCTTCCACCCTGAGGATGCCCACCACAGGCCGACTTCGTCCGTTGAGATGGGCAGCCGCTCACCGTACGACGGGTTGTGGATGTCAGCAACCTGGAGAGACACCTGGGCGGAAAAGTCGTCCGCCGCGGCCGACTCCGCAACGAGCAGGCATCCGACGACTGCAAGGCAGAAGGCTCGCACTTTTACGCCTCGGCCCAAGTCTTGCGAAGGGCTTCGACCGCCGGCTTCAGGCCGTTCCTCAGATCCTTGACGCCCCCTTCGATGCTCATCCGGCCGACGAATCCCCTCGCCTTCAGACGCCCCAACTGCTGCTTCAGCCGATCCGGGTTCGACAGCGGGTCGCCCACGTGCGAGTGCACCAGCAGGTTCTTGCACGCGTCCAGGTTCTCGAGCGGTTCGTTCATCGTCGTGAAGTGCCTGAGGTCCACCATGAGCGCGATGCCGTCGGCCGCGGCCTTCCGGATGTACCCCATCGCCTCGACCGTTGTGTTGGCGATGTTGGTCTCGCGCGTCGGCAACGGTTCCAGGGCAAGCGTCAAACCTTGTGCCGCCGCGATCGGACCCGCCAGCCCGAGCGCCGCCACGTACTGCTCCTCCGCCTTCGCGCGGTCCCATCCGTCCGGAATCTTCCGCGACCCCCCGGAACCCCACACGATAATCGACGATCCGACGCGCTTCGCCCGCTCGCACGCCCGCGTCACGTAGGTCTTCAGCCGCTCCAGGTCCACCGCCGGCCCCGTGACCTTCAGGTCCCCCGGCAGGAAACCGTTGTACGATTCGATGCGCAGCGGCAGCGTCTCCAGGTCCACCGCCGGTTTCCACTCCGCCTCGTCCGGCTTCAGGAACGACCGCGCCGCCGCCTCCACGTAATCGCAGCCGGCTTCCTTCAGAAGCCCCGCATTCTCAGGCCCCGTGCAGACGCCGAACCGGATGCCCTTGGGTATCCCGGCCTCGGCACCCCATACCCGGCCGGCCGCCAGGGTGCCCGCCGCCACACCCGCGCCCACCGTCTCCAGAAACCGCCGCCGATTGATCGCTCTGAACAGGATCCGCAGCCTCCTGAAAAACGCGCGCCCTCGCCGGCCCTCACACCTGGTCCGGAATGACGAACGGCGCCCGCTGCGCTCGCCTCACGTATTTGCTTGCCTCGGCCGCCAAGTCGCCCGTGACAACCTCCTTCGCGGGATCGAAGTCGACCCACGGCCCGAGGACGATCTGGGACTTCGCCAGGTCCACGCCGTTCGCCTCCAGGTGCGCCTTGAACCGCTCGAAGCACTCCGCGTGGGTGCTGTTGCCCTTGGTCCGCTCGGCAATCTCGCCCGCCGGACGCTCCTGGCCCAGGAGGTACGAAACGTTGGCCAGATGAAACGCCGTTGCCGACAAGTGTCCCTCGAGGATGTCGGCGTTCAGGTCCTCTTTCTTCCGGCTGCGGACGGCCTTGATGAAGTTGGACTGGTGGGCGTCCCGCCCCTCGCGGCCGGGGAACTGCTTCACCTTCTCGCCGTTCTTGTCGTACATCCACCCTCCGCCGGCGCCCCCGACGTAATACCCGCCTTCGCAATCCACCACGACGCCGATCCGCGTCCCACGGTAGTTGTCCATCGCCGAGTCGCCCGTCTTTCGCGGCAGGCCGCGCACCTCGAAGATGATCGGCACCGGCTTGTAGTCGATGAACGCGATCTGGGTGTTCGGGGTCTCGGCATCGTCGTCATGGACGAACCGCCCGCCGATGCTCATCGCCCGCGCCGCCGGGGCCGTGTAGCCGCCCGCCCACCGGCAAAAATCCATCTCGTGAATGCCCTGGTTCCCGATGTCCCCGTTCCCCGTGTCCCAGAACCAGTGCCAATCGTAGTGCAGTTTCTTGCGCATCAGCGGTTTCTTCGGCGCCGGGCCGCACCACAGGTCGTAATCCACCTCCGGCGGGATAGGCGTCGGCCCCGTCGCCTTGCCGATGTTCCCGCGCGGCTTGTAACAGAACCCGCGCAGGCACACCATCTTCCCCAGGTTCCCCGCACGGATCCATTCGAACGCCTCCCCGAGGCCCGCGTCCGACCGGTGCTGCGACCCGCACTGCACGATCCGATTGTATTTCCGCGCCGCCTCCACCGCCTGGTGGCCCACCCAGATATCGTGCGAGATCGGTTTCTCAACGTACACGTCCTTGCCCGCCTGGCAGCCCCAGACGACGATGAGCGAGTGCCAGTGGTTCGGCGTCGCCGTCGCCACGCAGTCCACGTTCTTGTCGTCGAACACCCGCCGCACATCCTGGTACGCCGCCACCTTGATGCCCTTCGCATCCAGTTTGGCCACCTCCCCGTCGAGCACCTTGCGGTCGCAATCGCACAGGGCCGTAACCCGCACCCCTTTCATTCCGGCGAACGCCGAAATGTGCGCTTTGCCGCGACTGTTGAATCCCACGACGGCCACGCGGATATCCTCGTTCGCCCCCAAGACGCGGGCATACGGCCGGCCGAACAGCACCACGCCCGCCGCTATCGACCCCGCCAGGAACTCCCTGCGCTTCATCCTCATTCGCCGTCTCCTTCCCCAAAAGGTCCCAGGACCCTTGTTTCCCTGTTCTCGGGGGGCCACAGAACGACCCCCTCCCTTTTTCTAATAACCCGCATGCGGTTGGCTTGTGCCGCTCTTTTTTCCGTCTTCCGCTCCCGCCGCCCGGCGGCGGGGCACAGCGATTTCACGCACCCCTTGTTACCGGCCGGCCTCCGCACTTTCAAGGGCTTCGCCGTTCGAATCGTACCTCGAGGCGAGGGCCGTCAGGACGCCCTCCGCCTCGGCCTCGGAGCACGCCATCGCCGAGGCCCATCAGGTTGGCTGCCTTCGCCGCCCGTTCCCTCGCCTGCTCCGGCCCCAGCGGCGTGGGCAGGCGCAGGCGCGTCCAGTTTTTCGTGATATTCATCAAGGGTTCGGGAACGTCGCCCTGGTATCCCTGCAGAATCCCGCGCCACTTGCCGTTCGCGTCGCGCCAAAGAGCGACATCGGCGCGTTGGTCGAGTTCGATGGTCATCTCGCCGGCCTTGAACGACTTCAGCCCGCCAGCGGCCATGGCTTCGACTTTGCCGTTCTTGTCCAACCGGACTGCCGCAACGCCGATCACGTCCAGAGCGACATCCTGTCCGTTGACCTTGAGGGTCTTGCGTATGGGATCGCCCATCACATCGTTCTCGCCGGAGACCAGAATGACCGTGCCGTCGAGGAGGCGGCACTGGCCGCTGGGCTTGGGCATCATCGAAGGGGGGAATCCGGCCGCTCCGCGGAGGGTGCACGGCGTCTGCGGCTCGATGGCGGAGGACCTCAACCGGGCGATGATGTTGCGGACGCATGCGTCGGCGTCGGCCGGCGCCATTGCCGCAGGAAGGGCCGCGTTCCCATCGAAGGGCCTGCCCTCGAAATCCATTGTCCACTCGCCGACGCGATAGAGGGTGGTCTTGCCTTTCTCGGCGGCCCGGGCAAAGAACTCGGCCACCGCCGGTCGCTCATACTGCGGATTATAGAGCACGACTGCTGCATAGCGCTGAGGGCCATACTGAACGTTTCCGTCGTCGGCGATCTTGAGATTTCCAGCCGTGATTTCGCTGCTGGGGATCAGGTCGGCGTAGAACCCCTCGGCCCAGAGGCCGTTGGTAACGTTGAGCCCCACGTCGGCGAAGCCCGTCCCGGCCCAGTTCAAGGCTGAGGGATGGCCGAAGACAACCGCGACGGGGCAATCGATGGGCGCGGTCGAAACGTAATTGAGGAGCCTGACGCGGCAATCCGCCTGGAGCAGCCTTCCCGCGAGGAGCGATGTGGGCAGATTCTCCCAGGGATGGGGCCAAAGGGGATGGAAGTTCAGGCGTCCGCCGCCCAGCGCGTGCCGCCACAGGTCTTCCTCGTAAGGACCCAGGGTCCGATCGTAGTACATGTTGTACCAGAGGGGGGAGCGCCATCTCTTGGCCAAGGCGGTGCGGGCAGCGAACGGCGTCGCTTCGTCCGTCTGGGCCAAGTCGCGGGCGGCCACCCACCAGTCCAAGCCGTTCTTGAAGACCTCCTCGGCTTTCGGGAAGGGATACCAGGTGGGATGGGTTGCGGACATCGCGTTCTTGCCGAAGACTTTCTTGATGGACTTGTAGTACTCGGTTTCGATTTCCCCGTTACGCTGCCAGTTCATTTCCATGTGGTGGTTGATGGCGGCCGCCCGCTCGGCTTCCCGTCCCTTTTCGTTTCTAAACATCAAGAGAAGATCGCGCTCAAGGTCATGCCCCGGGCGACGCTTGGCGTACGCCTGGGCCAGGAAAGAGGAATAGAAGATGTCATCGGTTCTCGGCCGGAACCGGCCCGGAAAGCCCCACTCGTCCTTGCACGCGCCCGCCAGGGGCACATCGGCGTAGTACTCGAGGACGCTTCGCTCAAACTCCACCAGGTGCGGTGCGAAGACGTCCGGCGTGAATAACGTGAAGGCCGCCAGCAAGCACGCCGTTCGGCCTTTGTCCCGGGCCGTGCACGGTATCGCCACCTTCACACCCTTGGCGTCCGCCTGGGCGACCTTACAGCGATCCGTAATATCCTGCACGGTGTCCGGTTCCATGCCCTGCGGCCCGGCCACATACGAATACACGCGCAAGACCCGAGCCGAGAGAGAGACGTAGCCGCGGGCGGCGAAGGTGTAGTGGTCGCCCAAGTTAACGGGTTCGATGGCGAGCGCGGCTTCTCCGGTTTCGTTCAGGGCAACTTCACGCAGGCGCACAATCTCCTGTTGCTCGTCGGGATATTTGTCCATGAAAGCCTGCCGGGCCAGGCGCACGTCGAGATCCATTACGATGGCCATGCCGTGTTCCCTCGCATACTCGGCGGCCGCCTTGATCTGATCGTGCACTTTCGGGTCCGTCACCTCCACCGGATAGCGGATGCTGGTGGTCAGCAGGCCAAAAGCCGAATGCTTCTCATACAAGTCGATGAATCGCTTGTATCCACCGGCCTTGAATTCCTCTGCCGACCAGAACCAGCAACCGACGCCGGGCCACGAGGTCGTGACGGCGTTATGTTCCTGATTCGGCAATTCAACCTGAACGCAACGAACCGTTTCCTTATCGTCCCCTGCGCTCGTACCTGCTCCCCAAGATGCCCACAATAGTGCCAACGCATAGCCCGCCACACGAGTTCTAATCATTCGTTACACCTATCCAGCATGCCCCGGCAAGGGCACAAGTCCTGGAATCGATTCGACGAGGCACTGGTTTTCGCCCGGCCCTTCGTTGTGGTCGGACGGATCGGTGTTGATGCCGAGTTGGACGGGGTTGTCCACGTAGCGTGCCCCCCAGACGTATTGGCGGAGGACCTGGGCGGAGCCGTTCCGCTCCTCCAGGACCTGCCAGCCGCCGGAGTAATAGTAATGGTAGGTGGCGGTCCAGTCAGCAGAATTCTTGATTTCTTTTTTGATGCGTCGGCCCTGGCCGTCGTAGGCGAGGAGGGCGACGACGGAACCGTGGGGAAATCCTCCGCCCGATTCCTCTTGATTCCCCTCGGCGCAGAGGGTATAAGGTCCCCCGGTCCTTTGTCATCCGGGAGGTGCCGTGGCGGAACTGGTCCTGGATAGATTGCGCGAACTTCAGGAGGCCGACCAGGAACTCCGCCGACTCCAGGGCCGCAAGGCCGCCCAGGACAGGTCCGTCCGCATTCGTGCC
>Ga0315294_10009100_pt1 | contig 10912 bp, 9 predicted proteins | sample YL17G13_40_MG_FD_203626 | JGI IMG/M metagenome (GOLD analysis project Ga0315294, IMG submission 203626) | Sediment microbial communities from Yellowstone Lake, YNP, Wyoming, USA - YL17G13_40 | ecosystem: Environmental > Aquatic > Freshwater > Lake > Sediment | place: USA: Wyoming | collected... | reverse complement strand
TGGGAAGCGTCCCGCCGCAGGCGGGGCTGGGAAGCGTCCCGCCGCAGGCGGGGCTGGGAAGCGTCCCGCCGCAGGCGGGGCTGGGAAGCGTCCCGCCGCAGGCGGGGCTGGGAAGCGTCCCGCCGCAGGCGGGGCTGGGAAGCGTCCCGCCGCAAGCGGGGCTGGGAAGCGTCCCGCCGCAGGCGGGGCTGCGCGCGACCACGCACGGCCTCGATGGGCGCGGACTGTACCTCACGCCCGGACTGGTCGACGCGCACGTGCACTTCTTCGACCCGCAGGTATTCGGCCGTCTGATGCTGGCCAACGGCGTGCTGCTGGTGCGAGACATGGGCCAGGTGACACAGGACGTACTCAAGCTGCGGGAAGAGCTGAATGCCGGGACGCTGCTTGGCCCGGAGATGGTCGCTACCGGCTACCTGCTGGATGGAGTCCCGCCGTTCATACCGCAGATTGCGCTGGGTCTGGCGACGCCGGACGAGGGCCGCGCGGCGGTGCGCCAGCAGGTGCAGGCGGGCGTGGACCAGATCAAGGTCTACAGCCGCCTCGAAAAGGACGTGTACCTGGCCATCCTGGATGAGGCGCAGAAGCTGGGCATCAAGGTGGTGGGCCACGTGCCCGAGACGGTCTACGTCGAGGACGCGGCCGCGGCCGGGCAGCGCAGCATCGAACACCTGCACAGCTTCGACAAGCTGATTGGCACGCTGCTGGGCCTGCCCGTCACGCTGCGTGCCGGCGGCATGGGCTCGGACGCGCGCTACTGGCCGCGGCTGCAGGATGTGGATCGCACAGCATTGCAGGCGGCGCTGCGGCGCATTGCCGCCACGGGCGTGGCGGTCTGCCCCACCGTGCTCGTCTTCCAGAAGGGCGTCGACATGGCACGCTTCCAGTCCGGGAACCACCCCCTGAGCGAGTATATCTCGCCCGGGATCCGCGAGATCTGGAGGACGCTGTGGGATCCGTCGCAGGCCGCAGGTCTCGAGTACATCTGGCCGCCCATGCAAGCGTTTGTCGCGGAACTGCACGAGGCCGGGGTGACGCTCATGCTGGGCACCGACCTGGTCTTTCCGGGCATCATTCCGGGCTATGCGGTGCACGAGGAGATGGCCATGTGGCAGGAAGCAGGCGTGCCCGCTGCGGACATCCTGCGCAGCGCGACCATCGTGCCGGCGCGCTTCATGGGCCTGGACGGACGGCTGGGGACGGTCAGCGAGGGCAAGGCGGCTTCGCTGGTGCTCGTGCGTTCCAACCCGTTGGAGGACATCCAGAACGCGCGGCAGGTCGAGGCCGTGTTCCTGCGCGGAAAGTACTTGAGCCGGGCGGACCTGGACCGCCTGTTGCAGGAGGCGCGCGAGCTGGCCGGGCAATAGTCGGGCTGCGCGGGGGCTCCTCGTTCGGAGCATCGAGTGGACGGGCACGTTGTCTCATCGGCCTGGCACGAACAGAAACGAAGAGAGCGGAGGCTGCGACCTTGCGCTTTCTTGTGTCAGCGTGCTTTTCGTCGCCAGTGTGTGAGTCTATCAACAAGGCGCCTGGCTTGGGTTAGCCAGTCTCTTTTCTCCATAAGGTCGGAAATTCGCTTGGCAGTTTGGAGCATGAGGGCTCTCTCGTAACCCACGCCGGGCATTTCGTGATTTCCCTCCGGAAGCAATGCGTACTCGCCATGCGCAAGGACCTGCTGGTACAAGCTGTAAAGGAGGGCGAATTCCTGGTCGAAGGACTCGAGTTCTTGCAGCAGGGCACTAGCAGTGACGTAGATCGCTCACGCAGAGCCACGTAATCAGTACGCACGCCTCGGCCAGAAAGCACGCTGTAATGCGGCAGCAGCCTCGACATCCTGCTCCGCTGCGGCCGGCGCCGAGACGGTCGACCTGGTCTGCCTCGCCCCGCTCTTCAACCACAGCGCCACCTACAACGTGCTCCTCGAGCACAGTGGCGCCCGCGCCGCGGTCGCGATCTGGGACCAGGTCGCTCGCGTGGCAGGAGTTGCCGGATGGGCTAGGCCGTCGGTTCTCGATGATCAGATTATGACCTTGTGATGACTGGCAGGTAAAGACGATGCGGTGTCGATGTGGCGGTGGGTGTTGGGCTGGTGGTCAGAGTCGCTGTCGCTGTGCACGTAGGTGTTGGCGTCGCGGTGGGTGTTGGGCTGGTGGTCAGAGTCGGTGTCGCTGTGCACGTAGGTGTTGGCGTCGCGGTGGGCGTAGCGGTAGCCGTCGCTGTTGGCGTGGGCGTAGCGGTAGCCGTCGCTGTGGGGCTGGGGGTCGACGTAGCCGTTGCCGTCGGTGTAGGCGCTGGCCCTGCCCCCATAGCCAGCTTCACCACGAAGGCATCATAGAAGCCGCCGTTGTAGCTGCGGGCAAAGGCCCCGGCGGTGCTGGGAAAGTCGGAGGAGTCGGTGTCACCCGTCACATAGGCGCAGCCTATGCCGTCCACGGCGATGGCCCTGCCGTAGTCGCACCCCTTCCCGCCCAGGAAGGTGGCGTAGGCCAGCCCCGTGCCGTTGGCGTTCACCTTCACCACGAAGGCATCATAGAAATCTAAGAAGCCGCCGTTGTAGCTGCGGTCAAAGGCTCCGGCGGTGCTGGGAAAGTCGGAGGAGTAGGTGAAGCCCGTCACGTAGGCGCAGCCCGCCCCGTCCACGGCGATGGCGATGCCATTGTCCCACCCGCTCCCGCCTAGGAAGGCCGCGTAGGCCAGCCCCGTGCCGTTGGCATTCACCTTCACCACGAAGGCATCGAAGAAGCCGCCGTTGTAGCTGCGGTCAAAGGCTCCGGCGCTGCTGGGAAAGTTGGAGGAGGAGGTCACGCCCGTCACATAGGCGCAGCCCGCCCCGTCCACGGCGATGGCATTGCCCCCGTCGTAGTCACTCCCGCCCAGGAAGGTGGCGTAGGCCAGCCCCGTGCCGTTGGCGTTCACCTTCACCACGAAGGCATCCCAGTAGCCGTTGAGGCTGCGGTCAAAGGCTCCGGCGGTGCTGGGAAAGTTGGAGGAGGAGGTCGCGCCCGTCACATAGGCGCAGCCCGCCCCGTCCACGGCGATGGCCCTGCCCTCGTCCCACCCACTCCCGCCCAGGAAGGTGGCATAGGCCAGCCCCGTGCCGTTGGCGTTCACCTTCACCACGAAGGCATCATAGTCGCCGTTGAGGCTGCGGTCAAAGGCTCCGGCTGTGCTGGGAAAGTCGGAGGAGTAGGTGGTACCCGTCACGTAGGCGCAGCCTACGCCGTCCACGGCGATGGCACTGCCCCCGTCGCTCCCACTCCCGCCCAGGAAGGTGGCGTAGGCCAGCTCCGTGCCGTTGGCGTTCACCTCCACCACGAAGGCATCATAGAAGCCGCCGCCATTGTAGCTGCGGTCAAAGGCTCCGGCGGTGCTGGGAAAGTCGGAGGAGTCGGTGTGACCCGTCACGTAGGCGCAGCCCGCCCCGTCCACGGCGATGGCATTGCCCCCGTCGTCCCGACTCCCGCCCAGGAAGGTGGCGTAGGCCAGCTCCGTGCCGTTGGCGTTCACCTTCACCACGAAGGCATCGCCGCTACTGTTGTAGCTGGGGTCAAAGGCTCCGGCGCTGCTGGGAAAGTCGGAGGAGTAGGTGTTACCCGTCACATAGGCGCAGCCCGCCCCGTCCACGGCGATGGCCCTGCCCCAGTCGTCCCAACTCCCGCCCGGGAAGGTGGCGTAGAGCAGGTCCGCCGGGTTGTCGGCCACGCTCCCACTGCACGGCTGGTTCAGCGCCGCTGCCAGATCCCTCGAGGCAAAAGGCGCGCCGATTTCGCTGGCGCTGACCCTGGGCCCCTCTTTCCACCTGGGCAGAGCAGAACCGTCCGCCGCCACCGCCGGCAGCAGTGCTAGGCTCAACTCACCCACTGCGGTGCTCACGCGCACACGCTCTCCCTCCAGCGCCAGTCCATCCGCTCCTTCCACCCGCAACCGCACCCCAGACAAATCGGCCCCATCGCGCGCCACCAATCGCCACTGCAGGGGCGCAGCCTGTGCCCGTCCCCCCTGACCTACCACCAGGTCAATCCCCGGGTACAGCTCCACATAGCGCACCCCACCCCACACCGGCACAGCAGCATGCCACTTCTGCGGGTCGCTGCCAATGAAATACGAGACGACGGTCTCCAGCGGTTGGAAAGGCTCCAACCGGGGATGCGGATTGGAGCCAGGGAAGCTCAGCTTGAGGTTGCCCCCGCGCTGCGGTTGCGCCTGCGTTTCTCTCCACTGCTGTGGTCGGGAGAGACTTCCTTCCCCCGTTTTGCCAACCTGTTCTGGGGTCAAGGGCTGGGGAAGAGGGACCTCCATCACCGTGATCCAGATGCCATCCTCGGCCAGCCAGATCGTGCGCTGGCCCCCCCACACCTGAAAGCGCGCACCCTCGGCGAACTGGCCCACATTCTCGATCAACATCACGGGGGAATCGCTCGGTGAGGCAACAGTCCTTGGTCCGGGCGGGGACATGGGTGGCCGCGCCTCCCATGCTTCTACGGAGACCCTGCTCAGCAGGATACCCACTAAGACGAAAACCAGCAGAATCCGCCTGCATCTAGACATGACGCGCCTCCTGTGGACCGAATCAAGCCGTGACAGAGCGTCCTGGCTTTTCCAGAGCGGTGAAACGTTCGCTACCGCGTTCTTGCAGCCAGTCAGCAGCCTGCCATTCGACCGCCCGTACGGATCACACACGTGCGGCATCGAGTAAATCAGACGCCAGACGCGGCACGCTTTCGCGCCCGTCTGGCGTCAAGGTCATGTCATATGATTGCGATGTTAGATGTCGCCTCGCACGCTGTGGCGAGCCGTCTCTTCCACAGTATAGCACATTCCGTTGGCTGTGTCAAGTCAGGCGCAGTGAGAGTGTCAAAAAAGCGTCGCCGGACTGTCACCCTGAGCCACCCTTCAGGGCGACTCAGCGTCTCCACCGTACGAGAACGAGTCCTTACATTCCCGGACACCGCCAAACCGGTGTCGGTGCTGGTTGGTGTTGTCGTCGTGGTACCGGTCGAGGTGGGTGTGGCCGTTGACGTTGGCGTGCCACTGGAAGTGGTTGTCTCGAAGGGCATGGCTATCTCGGTCCTGGATGGTGCCGTCCTGTTGATGCGGCACAGACTCTGATCTCCGGTTGTCCGCGCTCTGGCGCGTGGTCTACTCCGCCTTTCGCTTTGTTGGGACCACACAGGGGTGTCTAGTGTTGCCTTCGCCCACGACAGCCCAACCGTCGCCGTGCGGAACAACGTGCTGATCCTTTCCAGACATGCCACCCTTTTCCTTGATCAATCCTGGCAATGGTGAACAGCGTTAGCGTTTGAGCAGATCTTTGGCCGACCCAAGTCCTTGCACGCGGAAGATACCTGCCTTTCTCGTCCAGCCTCGGTAGCACTCTTCGGTGAATTGTCCCGCCAAGTTCTTGGTAGAGAGACTGACGGACCGCAGAAGCCCTTCCAAGGACATCCCCTGATTCGGCAGTCCGAGGTACGTGAGTGCTTTGACAGCGAGCTCATCGGCCGTGCAGAACACATAGTCGGCGCTGCGCCGAAGAACAGCTAGGGCCTCCGTCTCCCCAGGGTGCAGCCCCTGCGCGGTGATCGAGTCCAGCTCCGCTGTGACGGAAGCGGTTTCGGACGTCGTGGCTTCCTCCACTACAAACAGCCCTTGTAGAGCTTGTTCGCCAAGATCGATGGCCACGGCCTTCGGTTCGAAGGAGTCCGACGTGACGTAGTACTGGACCTCCTCTTCCGCTATGATGCGTGGCACGATCACCGACGCAAGCTTACACAGGCGAGACCATTGGCCCAATCTGTGCAACTCGATGATCACATTGGCGTCCGGGATCAGGTATCTGGGTTTTGTAGGCAAGTTCCGGCTCCAGCTCGATTCCATAATAGGCCAAGAGAGCCGGCAGTCCTGTCAAGTCAGTTTCCAGCATTTCAGCCAGCCTAGCCCTCGACAACAGGGCGCGTGCATACGCTGCAAAGGACAACTCAACGAAGCGTCTCGGAAGACTGTGTGGGGTATCCCATGTTCCGACTCTGCTAACCTGGTCCTCCTGATGGAATCGTGGATTCGACAAGAGACTCTCTGGTATCTCCTGGGAGATGATGCCCAAATTGCGCAACCGCCACAACAAAGCCGCGGTGGACACTCCAAAGTCCTTAGCCAGACTGATAACGTCGGCTGCGATCAGTTGACCATCGGTAACGCGGCCACGGAGTTCCGGAAGCAGATACCCTGATGGCATGAGCAGGGCGCTGGCAAAGGTATTGGCACGAGTCTCCAAACTCTGCATCTGCCGAGCGCCGAGACGCGAGCGCAATGGCTCTACGTTATCCCAAGTGACCAGATGGAACAGCTCGTGCGCGCAACTGAAACTGCGCCGCCATGGTGGCTCAGACGAATTGAGCACCATGGCTGGGCCCTGATGGCCCCAGACGCTAAGAGCTGACCCATCACTTCCAAGATCGGCGCAAAAGACCATGACGCAGCGAGCTTCGAGTGCATCAAAGAGACGACGGGCTGGACGCTCTGACAGGTCGAGGATGCGTGCAACGTGCTCGCCCAGGTTGGATATGGTCTCAAAACTGGCGTTGAGTGGCTCGATCTGTTGCTTGCTAGCGAGTGGCTCGGCTGGACAGATGTGTAGCAGATTCATGACGTGACGATAGTACTTGGATCTGAGAAGCAACCAACTCTCTACTTCCGGCTTGTTTGCGGCTGGCTCTTTGCGCCAGAGTGGTTGTGGGGCAAACTGTGCCTCCTGTTCGCTCATCAGATCGTAAAAGTCTACGTGCAGGCGCTTGGCGATCCTATTCAGTTCCCAGGCCTTGACTTCGCGCTCCCCCTTTTCTATCTGCGAGATCGTCTCGCTGGACTTGGCGCCGATGACGTGCGCCAAATCATCTTGGCTCATGCTCAGGCGTTTCCTGGCAGTGCGAATGTTCCTCGCGATGGCCATTCGCAGGTCAGACATCAGAACAGCCTCCCTCCTCCTCGTCTCCTACTTCTTTCTGTGAGGATCATAGCACAGAATCGCGCAAAAGTCAAGATATTCTGGAATGTCAACAAGGAGGCCTGCCAGGACAGCTATTCAGCGTTGGTGCGTCCTTGGACGCATGCGCCGTTCCACTGGCCGGAGCATGTGTCTTCCAGTCTCGGGACAGAAGCTCGTTGAACCGCGCTGAACCAGTACGCTCAGGCGAGCACCTGTTCGAGCAATTCGACGTATTGGTCCGGGTTGAAGAGCGCGGCGGTGTGACCCATGTCCCCCATGCTGACCACTTGCACGGCACGCCCAAACAGCTTCTCGTAACGGGGGACGTCCTTAATGCTCTGGGTCGGGTCGTTTTCGGCGCAGAGTACCCTGATGCGCCCCGTCCAGTCTCGATAAGCGCCGGGAGCGACGCTGCCCTTGCGGATCCAATCGGCGGCAACGGCAAAATGCGAGACCACGTCGGCGCGGGTCAGGTCGTTTTGCAGCACGGCGTGGATGGCTTCCACCCACTCGGCGCGCTCGGCTGCGGGCAAGCTGATGGCCTTGAGCAGTCCGCCCGTCAGCAGGTTCTTGACGGTCCTTTCGGGCAGCAGGCGCACCAACGCGATGATGGCATACTCCACAGGCAGCCAGGCTTTGCCATAGTCCGCCGGACCGCTGCTGGATAGGATGAGGCGTTCGACAGCCTCTGGCTTGTGCGACAGATAGGCCTGCGCCAACAGCCCGCCGTAGGACTGACCTCCCAGCGTAAAGCCATGCACGCCTTCGGCTTGCCGGATGGCGTCGAACGCAGCCATGAACTCGTCAATCGTCTGCACGGGAGGGTAGTCCGGGGCAATCACGCTGTGGCGCGCGGCAAGCCTCTCCATGAAGCCGAATCCGAGCGCCGCGCGGCGCAGTCCACCCGTGAGCCAGAGGATGGGTGCGCCCGAGCCGAGGCGGTAGTAGCGCCAGGGTACGCTGTTGACCACGACCTGCTTTCCATACCGCTCAGAAAAGCCCTTCATCTGCTCCAGGACGGTCATGGCTCCACCTCACTCGTCGAGTCCGTGGCCCTTCAGCAGCTCCCCGTAACGCCTGGAGAGCTCCTGCAGCGCCCCGTTGCCCACCGCGCAACTGCCGCACCAGATGCCGCAGGCGCCGATCTGCCCCTTCACGTTCTCCAACGCTTCCCGGTCGCAGTTGCCCATGTCGCGCCTCCCTCCGTGCGATCAAACGACCAGAACGTGCACTTAAGAACATGATCTCCGGCTTGACCTCATCCTGGGGCTCGACGATGATCTCTTGATCTGTGCTGTCCCTACGTGACATGGTCGCTTTTCGCCCACATTCGCGGCAGCATGAGCGCATAGGCAGACATAATCAGCAAAGGCAGGTGCAAGAACCCCATCCAGCGCAGTTCCGGCGTGAACCAGTGGGTGAGATTGAGCACCCCATACAAGAGGCCGTTGAACGCTGTGATCCGATATGCCAGCCCATTGACCCGCGGATAGGACAGAATCAACAAGAACAGGAAGATGGGTGTGGTAAAACAGAAGGTCAACCCGTAGTCCGGAGAAACCAGAAGCAAGAGCGGATTGAAATCCGGCCGCACGCCATTGCCAGAGGCAGCATAGGGCGCCCAAAACACCAAGACCGCAAGAGGCAATAGCAGGAGGTGTCGCCAGGAGATGGAGCGAAAAGAAGTCTGCAGCTCATTGCGCCAGGCAACGAGCAGCCAAACCAGCCCCAACACAGCATTCAGCACCATTCCACCGGTGTGCAGGACAAAACCATACTGTGCGGTTGTGCCCATCGTCTGCGCCAGGGCGATGATCAGGTAGTTCAATCCCATGTAGCCAGCCAGAACACGTCCCATGCTTGCCGGTCGCCAGCCAATCCAAGCGACCAGCAGGAGGGTCAGGACGTGAAAGATGGGGGCGTAGGCCTTGTAGGGGGTTGTGGACACCCTCAGAAGGCTGATCAGCACATCCTGTGTTGCTTGGGGAGGATATGGCTTGTCTGTGTAGAGCGGCAACATGCTGATAACGAAAAAGGCAGCGTAGAGGACCGGGTACAGCCATTTCCGTTGTTTGACTACCTGGTTGCTCATGATGCACCTCCCATGGAGCTACGGCAAAGCCCCCAATTCTTGTAGGCGTCATTGTCCCGCCAGCCCTTCCCCGCCGGAGGCTCACGGTAGTCATTCGACGGGTAGGCTTGATCATACCACGCCATCTTGTCCAGAATCTGCTGTCGGGAGACCCGCATCCCCTGGTATGTTGCCACTCGTCTCATGCCTGCCCCCTGGGGCGGCGTTCACTGGCCTTGTGCCTCTCCAAGCTCGATCACGCTGTAGGACGTGCGGTGCACGCCGATGTCGTTCTCAATCAGCAGCGTCACCAACTGCTCGCCGTTCATCAGCGCCACGGGCACCGCGTTGGGCCGCTCCGCCTCAGACCGGGCGCCGGAGCTAAAGTCGCTGGTGGTGATGATCAATCCGTGATCGTGCGCGCCCAGGCTGCTCCGCACCTGCTGCACGACGGGGGCCTGCACGTTGTGCTTCCAGCGCTTCACCTGCACGGCCATCCGGGTGCGGATCACGTCGCCTACCACCAGCGTGCCGCGCACATCAATGCCGCCGTCGCCACTGCGCTGGGTAACCTCGACCTCCTCGAAGCCTACGGCCACTAGCAATTGGCCGATCAGAGCCTCGAAATCGGCCGGAGGCATGCTGCCCAATTGCGCGTGCAGTTTCTTGCGCACGTCGGAGTTGTGCTTCCCAATCTGCAGCGCCAGGCCGCTGCCCATCCATTTGGACAGCCCGACGAGGCCTTTGCCGTGTCTCACGAAACGAAGTGGGTCGCCGCGCCGCGACTTGCGGTTGATCTCGGTGAAGATTTGGGCGTAGAGAGTCGCCTCCGGCGTCTGCCCTTCGGTGTGTATCCATCCAAGCTCCAGCGCTTTCTCGGTGATGGCACGGTAGTGCATGGGCTTCTGCCCCGCGAACTGCTCCAGCACGGCCTCGGCGGCATCGGTGAAGGAAAGCGCGTGGTGCTGCTGACGAGCGGCGGCTTGCTTCGTGGGTCGGGCTAGCGCAGCTTGTGGCAAGCCCCAATCGCGCAAGGCGAAGACTCCGGCTGCGGTGCGCTGGAACTTGGAGAGCGCGCCCTTCTGTCTGATGTCCAGCGCCAGTTGGGCGTTCACTGTGGCCTCTGGCGTCTTGCCCTCAGTGTGCCAAAGCTGCTGCGCCAGAATGCGCCTCGTGAGCTCGCGATAGTGGAGTGGTTTGCCCTCCGCAGCCAAGGATGATTCGACCGCATCCAGCAAGTTCATACGGCGTGCTCCTGTCCTAGTTTCGCATTCGCGTGCTCAATCGGATCAACGTTGCCCCTGCGCAGTTGAGCGCCCCTACGACCCGGGCGTCGGTGGCTCAGTCGAGATCGTCGCAGGGTTCTTGACAGTTTATCCCGGCGAGTAAACTCAGAGCGCCTGACAGGGCTTCGCAACTGGCGATGTCCGAATCCGTGCATCCGTGCCCAAATCCGAGTCGTGCCACTCCCCCCGAAGCGCCCGCTGCAGCAACGCCTGACAGGCGACCTAACGTGCTGCTATGATGCGCTTGGCCCAGTCCGCAGCGCGTTCGAGCTCGCCTTCCTGCAGCGGACCTTCCGACCCTTTCACAAAGAACCCTTCCGGAGGGACGAGCAGGTCGCCTCCCTTTTTCTTGAGCCCCTCCGCGATGGGCTTGGCGGCATAGCCGAATAGCTTGACAAACAGGCGCAACACGGCGGGCGCCTCGCTGACGGGAATCCCGGTGTCAAAGGCGGCCACCTTGACACCCCGCAGGCCATTGGCCGGAATCCCTGCCAGCAGCTTGTGGATGGCTGGCGTTGGCCTGAATGCCCGCGTGGGAGAGCCGACGACCAGCAGCTCCAACCCCGTCAAGTG
>Ga0315294_10009099_pt1 | contig 10913 bp, 8 predicted proteins | sample YL17G13_40_MG_FD_203626 | JGI IMG/M metagenome (GOLD analysis project Ga0315294, IMG submission 203626) | Sediment microbial communities from Yellowstone Lake, YNP, Wyoming, USA - YL17G13_40 | ecosystem: Environmental > Aquatic > Freshwater > Lake > Sediment | place: USA: Wyoming | collected... | reverse complement strand
TCGCCTGCTCGAAGGCCATGGCCTCACATTCTTTCTCGGGTTCGCCAGCTTTCTTGGCCCGCGCATAGACCGAGTTGAAGACTTCCAGCCATTGCTGGCGAAACTCCGCCGGGACGCTTTCGGGAACGTCTTTCACCGATTCATAAGGCATCGTTTTTCCTTCAATCGTCAATCACTCAATCGCCCAATCACTCAATCAGTAGACTTTCCCGCTCAACGTATTCAGTTGCAGGCAACTCGCTACCACGGTTCCCCCGGCGGTCTTTACGCGGTAGGTATAGAACGATTCCGGCGAAAGCCCCGTCAGCGTGGCTGTCCCATCTCCGGCAATTGCTACCGACGAGCCGTAACTTCCGCAAGTGGTCGGAGACTTCCACGGTGTGCCATCGCCACTCGCCAGGCCGTATTCTACGGTTCCCGAAGTCAGGCCCGCCGCACCCACCACTACCGACATCGTGGCCGGTGACGCCATGAAATCGTAAATTCCGGTGGTCGCGGCGAAGGTGTATTTCTTGTAATTGTCAGTGAAGTTCCCGAAGTTGCGTTTCTCGCCGCCATAGGGGAAACTCTTGGTGCAAGCTGGCTGGGCGTTGCGCACCACCGCGCAGGGCACGGTCATGATTGTGGTCCAATCCAGCGTGCCCGAAGCCGTCACTGCCTCGACACCGTTGTAGGCGTTGTCGTAGGCGTATTTCGCGCCATATTCGTACCAGGTGATTCCGCCATCCACCACGGTTCCAGAGGTCGGCCAAGTGGGTTCCGTTCCGCCACTGGTTGCAGCCGCGAGCGTCCGGTAGATATGCCCGTTATCCACCGTGGGCCAGACAATAGCGCGGGCACTGTAAGCATGATTCAGAATCCAAGTCGCGCCTTTACCAGTGGTGATGAATCCGTAGTTTCGCTCACTGAAATTGTCGCGGAAGCCCCAATTATTCTGCCCGATGGTGGTGTATTTTCCCGCGCTCGTCCGCGCCGAGAAAGTCTTCTGAATCATCGCGCCCAATTCATCTGCACGATGTACTTGACTTCCACCTGCGAAGCCGGTTGTGATGCCAGTGCCGGTCGGAGAGGCGTCCTCGAATAACGAACTATCACCCTCCGCCGTCCGCCAATCGGAAGCAAATCCGCCTGCGGAAGTGAACTCGCCCACATTGATAATGTTCTGGGCTTTGCCCCGCCAGATGTCCACCAATCCTGCTGCGCCTTTAACCAGATTCACTTGGTCTGAACCTAGCGCCTCCTCCGTCATTACCATCAGTGATGGAAAAGCACTCTTGATGCGCCGCGCCAAAATCTCGAACCGCCGCATGGCTGTAAGGCGTTTGAATTGCGCTAAGTCCTCACGGACGTTGTTGTTAATCCCGGTGGCGCGCTTCACGTAGGCGCAAGTCGTGGTCGAAGTATCCGCCAGCGGCAACCATGTTGGGGTGCCGCTACCGCCCAGCCAGGTATTCGCGCCGTTTTCGTCCATGAAGCCCGTCGAGGCTGGCGCTCCCGTCAGTTTCCACGCCACCAGGGCATAGCGCAGGTCGGTATACGAGGGGCAGGCAGCACTCAGGGTCACCGCATCCGGCGCCCCCGCCACACTGCTGATGGTGTACTTGGTAACACCAGAAGTGACCGACGTGCCCGCCGCGTTCATCGCGTAAACTAGATAGCCCACAGCCGCGTTGGTGAACTTCCCGGTGTCGGTCAAGGTCGAGCCGGTGCAACTCACCGGCTGGCGATAATGCGGCCCGATGCGGAACAGACAGTCGGTGTGCGGATTCGTTGTCCAGGCCGTCGTCAGCGTTACCTGAGTCGTGCTGTCCACGGTTGAGACGCGGCGAATCTGCCCAATCATCGCTGCCGAACAATTCCCGCCCCCGCCATCGGCGGTAATCTCAATCATCGACCCGCGGTCAGTAGCCAAGTACGGAGATTCCGTTACGTCAGTCAGCGTAGTATTCCCAGATGCGGTGACATGCTGGTTGGTGCGCGACCCTTCCGCTAGAATGTTGTCTACCGCTGCTTGGCCCCAACTGGTGTAGTTCGACCCCCACGCGGCGTTCAGAGAGGCCAGGGCCGTGAGTGCATCGGCACTGGTGTAACTGAAGTCATCGTAAGTCGGCAGGTCCGTGTCGGTTTTGATGGCGAATCCCGACCGCTGGCCGGGGGTAGTGCCTGTGGGGAAGTCGTACATCCAGTTCAGGGTGACCGTTCCCGCACCATTGATGCGGCACTGGAGCGATCCCATACTCTTGCAGTTCGGGTCGAAGCCCCAGCGCAGATAGCGCCGAAAGGCTGCCCGGTGATTGTTGATCGGGTTGATAGTTCTCCCGACATACGGATAAGTGCGTGCGCTGCTGCCGTTCTTGTTCGCCGGAATAAGCGGCGCAGAAATCACCGCCATCAAGCCGATGTCGAAATGTGTGTTGCACGGCCCCCAGCCTTGCCATGAGTCTGATTCCCCTGTGTCCAGAATGGGATTCCAGGGCCCGTTCAACTCACCGCCCATCGTGCCGTAAGTCGAACTGGAGAATGAGGAAATGTCAAACGCGTCAATGATATCCTTTGTCGCCGCTTCGTAGCGGGGGTCCCACACATCGGCCCAGCCAACGCTGTTCATGGCCGACCCATCGTAAGCGTTTCCCAAGGGTTGGTCGTATTTCGTGTAGTAGGGTGTCGCCGTAGTTCCTGAAGTAATTTGGAACGCCCGAGCGCCCCAACTGGTTTCGACGGGCACATAGGTATTCGTGTACGTCGCCCCGTCACCAAGTCCGGCATTCTCTTCGTAGCCAGTCTGCGGATTCATCTGGAAAGTTTTAGGACAACCCCAGCCGCAGAAATTCACGCCCCAGTCCTTGAGTCGTAGCGTGTTGTAGTAAGACCAAGGACCCAAGCCGCCATACTTAACGTTGTGTACCGAGACGGGAGTCGTAGTCGCAAGCATATCCCCGATAGAGAAGATGTACGTCAGGTGTCCCAGCGGATTTATCCATCCCCGCCGGTTCCCCACGTCCGTTACATAGGGGGTGTCCCAGATCGAGTAGTAGGCTCCGACCTTGCCGACTGACGCCGCGTTGATGCTGGGATAGGTCGAACCATTCAGCATCGCCGTCGCTTCTACGCTGAGCGTGTCGGTGGTGTTGTCCAGGATGCGCCAGCACATCAAGCCCTTCATCCGTTGGGGAGCTGTGCCACTGGGGGGTGCGGCAGAATAAACCGCCAAGGGGGTGTCTACATTCGGGCTGACGTAGTAGTAGTAGGTGGCCTTCAACGTGTTCGTGGAATCCCCGGCCAGAAAGGCGAACGGTGCAGGCGGCTCAATCGTGAGTGTGGTTCCGGCAATCCCGTTTACCCGCACCCAGAATTCTTTCACCGTGCCCTGGGCAAAGACTACCCACCGCCCCGCCACGATGTTCGCTGCCGAGGCCACGGTGAAAGTCTGCGCGCCCACGGCGGAATCTGAGACGGTAGTGTCCACCACACGAGGTTGGAATTGGTGCGCGGTCCACGATCTTGCGCTGTCGGTCAAATGGGTAGCATCGGGGAAGGAGGTCACCGTGCCGCACTTCGAGCAGGCGTTGGTTACCACGGCTAACGTGGTGTCGCCGTTCCATATGTCCTGCGTCACCTGGGCGTGAAGGGGTAGAGCTAGGAGCAAGCCGAGAATGAGAAGTCGTTTCAGCATCAACGCTCCACGATGAACATTTTGGGTGTTACCTTATCGGTGTTGACCACACTAAAGGTCGCCTTCAAAATGACCGCGCCCGTGGTGTCCTCCGCTGGAGTACCAATCACGGCCTGCTGGTAGGTACTACCGACACTGGCAGGGAATTGTATTAGATACTGAGCATTAGTCACTCCTGCGTTGTTGCAGACCCTCACAGTTGAGGCCCAAGGGCCCGTACTGGACGAAGACCCGTTGGCGATTGACGTGCCTCCGAAGTACCACTTATAGGTCGTCCCGGCGGTTCCAGTGGTGTGCTGTGCATAGACCGTAGCGCGGATGCACTCACCGGCTGGTATCGTGTTGGCCGGAACCGTATAGGTGTAAATCGTCAGGTCCGTGCCATCGCCGGTGATTTCCGCTGCCGCATCCTGTGTGTTGAGGATAGGGTCAGTGCAGGTGATGACTCCTGCCGCGGTCACCGCCGTCACACGCTGGCCTGCGGCGCAGGTCGCGGGTTGCACTGCCACTGAGTTCGCATCCGGGACCGTGAAAGTCCGCGCTCCCGTGGGGTCGGTAACGGTTACGGTGGTGGCATTCGTCCCCGCTGTCGCACCATCAAACACGATGGGAGTCGCCCCCTGGAAAGTCTGCGCGGCCGTGAAGGTATTGGCGGTGAGCAAGGCTCCGGTGTTGTTGCAAGTCCACACCCCCGATGACACGCTGGTACTTATCCCGGTGCCCGTTGCAGCTAGGCGACCGAGGCCGAGGGTTGTGGCCGTCGAGACGGGAAAGATGGTATCGGTGCCCAGCAGCGCCGCGCCGCCAGAAACCACTACCCGTCGCTGGACGCCGTTGAGATAAACGTAAGCCTCGTCAGGATTCGCGTGCGCATGGGACGTGGGCCAGAACCACCCATTGGCCACGCCTACAGGGTCAGTGTCTTGCGGAGTCAATTCCAGAAATGTCCCGATAAGCGGTCCGCCACCCCCGCCAAGGCAGGTCTCCACTCCCAGGTTGTTTTTGATGCAGACCGTACTGGCCGTCTTAGCGTACATGCGCAGATAGCCGCTGGCTGGACTGGTGCTCGGCGTTGAGATCTGTTTCAGATCGTTGAACCCGCCGAGATTGAAGCGTGTCGGGGTGCTGCCCTGGGCATAAAGAGGGGACAGGGAGCAGGTGACAGGGAACAGTAAAAGCAAAAGGCAGACCATCCTGTAACCTGTAACCCCTAACCTGTAACCTGTTTTCCGCATCACTGCCTCCCTCCCCCCTGCACGCGCGCCTTAGTGGTGGCGGGCGCGCCCGCAGCGGCGGATTTCCGCACCCGCAGCCAGCGTGGACTGGGCTCGACCAGCACGCGGGTGTCGGAGGTGTAGTCCGAGCCGAACTGATGGGTGCCGTCACCATCCGCCGGGGCGGCCGCGGCCGGCTTGGCGTAAAGGTCGGAAAGCCAGATCTGCACCACATCGCCTGCGGCGAAGCCGTAGAGGGCGACGGCGAAGGGTGATTCCAGACCGTCTACCTGGACCCATGCGCCTTCGCTTACCGCCGCACTGGATAAAATCTCTTCATTCATTCCGTGCATTTGTTTCCTCCAGGGCGAATGCCATTCGCCCCTACAACTTTTCCCAATTCATCATTCGCTGGTTACCGTTCCCTCATCGGCCCCGATCAACAACATCGGGACCTCCTCAGTCACTAGTCACGGTGCCTTCGTCGGCAAACACCGCCACGAGCTGCCCGCGACACAGATCTCCGCCCTCGCAATCATCGCCTGGTTGCCAGTCCACCTCATCGAGCGATTCCCATTCGGTGCCGTCGGCAGCGTTGCAGACTTCGCAGACCCGGTCATCGTCGGCTTCGGTGCGGATATAGCGCGAGATTTCGGCATCGAAGTCCGCCAGGGTCGAGTAGCGCCCGCCGGCCAGGGCGCCGCGTCCAGCTTCCATGCCGATCTTATCGAGTCCCCCATCGGCCATTTCGCCCAGGGCGGCGCCTATGCCTTCTTCGAGTTCCGCACCTTCCAACCCGCGTTTGCGCGCGTCCACTGCCGCCGCAATCGCGCGGGGCGAAATCCAATTAGCAAAATCCGCCCAGGTGGCTTCGGCTACCAGGCGAGGAGCGTTTTTCGCGCGCGACAGACGATCGGCGGCGAGGAGTCGGGACTCGGGACTCGGGACTCGGGACTCGATGAGGACCACCGGCGCAACATTTCCCCGCCGTCCGGTCGCCTTGTATCTCTCCCGCCGCACACTGGTCCGCCCAAACTCGAAGGCCGGCGTCACCGCCTGCTGGATTTGGGCAATCACGTTCATGTCGGTGGGCAGGGCGAGGCGTTGGAGTTCGAGCGGCCGCATGCGCCCTGCCAGGTTCGCGGCGAGTTTCGCCGCGGCGGGCTTCACCGCACGCAGGAGCCGCGCCACTTTCTTCGCCGTCGCATCCTGCCTTCGCCGCAAGGCGGCGTAGTCCACCTTCTGTTCCCATTGCTTTAGTTGCCGCTGGGAAGCCCGAGATGTCCCTTCGGACATCTCGATTTTTGATTTTTGATTTTTGATTTTGGATTGATCTTCTTCCTTCTGACTTCCGCCTTCTGCCTTCTGACTTCCGTCCCCAGTCCCGAGTCCCGGCACCACCGCCGGCGCCCTCGGCGTGGTTTTCTTCGGCCAGCCGAGCTGCTCGCGGACGTACCCTTCATCTTCGTCGCCAACTTGCAGCACGCCGTTCGTCACCAGGTCTTTGGCTACCTTGAGGACTTCGAGGGGATCGGTAGCTAGAATGTTTCCAAAACGCAAATACGGATAGGCGATCTTCTGGCTTCTGACTCCTGACTCCTGACTCCCGAAGTTAAAGTCCACCAGGCGCCGGATGGTGGTCTGCGAAATCGTTTCCGCCAGGAGCCATGCCGTCGATTCGAGCGCCAATTTGAAGAAACCCGTCGAGGATTCGCCCAGCGAACGCGTGCCCGTCTGCGTGGTTCCGAGGGTCAGAAAGGTGGCCAGGACCGACCGCGCGATCATCTCGCTGTGATAGCGGATGGCGGGGAGCACATCCTGCGGGCGCCCTTCGACGCCTTTGAGCGCGAAATCCCAGCCGAAGGGTAGAGAGAGTCCCGTCTTCTCGTGCGCAGCGAGTCTTTCGACCCATAAGGCCGCCGCTTCGCGGTCTTCCTTGCTAGCATCGGCGGCCTGCTTGATTACCGGGACGCCCAAACCATTCTTCTCCCCCGCTAACGCTAGGATGCGTTCGAGTTGCTCTTTGACGTACCAGTGCTTGTAGGCCGGACGAAGGATGGATCTACCCCAGAAATTCGCCCCTTCCTGGGCGAAGACGAAGAGGGTGAGACGTTCGGCCGGGATATTGACGGTTTCGTATTTGTCCCCCCGATAGCCCCGCTGTTCGAGACTGAGCAACGTCTCACCGTCCGTATCAGCGTAAAAGCGCGTGAAGGTGCTAGGCAAGCGGGGCGCGAGCCGCGCCAGGCGCACCTGAGCGCCGTCAATGGCGTAGATTTCCTCGTGCGCGAAGCAGCCAAAATCCAGCATGAGGAGTGCACTCTCGACTACCTTCTCGAAACTCTGGGAAACCTTGAGGCCGGCGGGTGAGACGTATTCAAGTCCGCCGAGGAGATTGTCTTCGACGAATTCCGCGATTTCTTTGGCCGCCGCAAACCCCGGATCGTTGTCCTCGACTCCGGGGACGATCTGAGATTCCGCGGCGCGAATGGGGAGCTTGCAGGCCAGGAGCGCCGCAGCCACGTCGGCATCCGACCGCCGCATCTTTTCGTAAACCTGAAACGCCCCCGGCGGCTGGAGTTTCGCGTTGTACTCCCCCAAGTCGCGCACGTAGCCGCCGAAAAGCGAAGTGCCCACCACGCCCAGGGGGGAAGTTCCGGGTCTCGGGCCTCGGGGCTCGGGACTCGCCCTGTCTGCCCCGAAGAGCCTACGAATTGTGTCGACTACCGTAGCCATCAGCCTTCAGCTTTCAGTTCTCAGTTCATCGTTCATTATTCCGTATTCAGCGTTTCAGAACGCCGCTTGGAGCGGCTGATACTGCAATTCCACGTCGCGCTCGACGCCCACAATCGTCCCTTCGTCCAGGTGATGTACCGGGCGATCGGCGGCGAGGTCCGCCATAGCCTTCGCCCAGAAGGCTTCGGCGTGCGACCACTGCTTTTTCTTTTCGCCGCTCGGGGTATCGACCTCGATGCGCGGGGCGTCGAAGGTGATGGCTGTGCCCGTCTGCTCGCGCTTCACGGCGCCGATTTCCGCCTCGATATCCGGATGGCGCGGGATGCGATTCTTGCGCTGCTCGAATCTCGCGCGCATTCGCACGGCCATATCGGTCTTGATTTTGATCGTCGAAGCCAGACCGCGCTCCCCGCTCTTCTCGCCCTGCTCGTGCCGTTTGATCGTTCCGCCGAAATTCACGCCCATGACCTTGCCTGGATATTTGGCGTTGAAATAGTCATACATGGGCGAGCCGATTCCAGTGGCGTCGACTGCCACGCGATCCGCAAGCGCCACGTACGGATCGAGCCAATGCACTTGATCCATTTTCCCGGCCCTCAACTCCGCCTCCGAAACGAAGAAGGGCATGTTGAATTTCCATTCCACATGCCGGGCCCAGGAGACATCGCCAACGTGATCGTCCAGCCAGGCGCAGCTCCGGTCGCCCGATCGGCCAAAGTCCACACCCAGCGAAAGGAAACCTTCGGGCTCGAAGTGCGCCGGCAACTGCGTTGTGGCGCTATCATCCTTAGCGGCGGCGATGAGTTCCTTGGCAATCCAGGCGTCCAGGGCCTGCAGGAAGACACAGTAAAATTCCTGCAACATCGTGTCCCGGTCCCCCCGGTAGGTCTCCTCGAGCCTGGACATTTTGATAGGGCAACCATCAGCGATCGCCATGGTGACATCAAGCCAGTGGCCTGACCAATCGCCAGTCTTCACGGGATTCTGTGCTGGCGCCATTCCATTCGTAAGTCCCAGCATCTTGGCAAGCTCGTAGAACTTGCCCTGTTCGCCATAGGCGGTCGAGAGCGCCCGCAATTTATGCCCCAACTGGATTTGTCGCGCCGTCGCCGCCCAGATGGCATAAGAATTCTCGTGATGAGCGTATTCATCGAGAATCAGATTCCCCGGATAGCCGCGTGCGGTGCGCGGATTGCAGGGCAAGGCGAGAATGCGCGACCCATTGGTCAGGTTGCATCGGTGCACAGTTAAATCGGTTTTGCCCAGTTCATCGGCGTAAGGCTCCTTATAGAGTTCCGCCGTCGCCTGCGTGGCGAGCTTGATCTTTCCCACGCCTTCTTCCAGGAACTCGATCGAACCCTGGTCGCCGTGGCTGAGGCAAACCCAGGTCGTCCCCGGCACCTCCAAACTATCGAAGAAGGCTTCGACGGCGGAGCCAAAGGAGAATCCCGAGCGGGCGCACTTCACCGCCACCTTCAAAGGCGAGTCATCGTCAATCCAGCGGGCCTGGTAGGGCCTACTATCCAAGACCGGAGGAAGCAAGTCGCTCTTTGGGCGGGAGCCCAAGGGTCCGCTGACGGATATTGTTGATGTCGTCAAGCGTGACGGGGTTTCCGCTTCGGATTTTGCTTTCCGCTTCATCAACGGATTCTTTCACTTCCTGCTCGCGGCGCTGGATTTCCATTTCCAGCTTCCGTTTCTCGTTTTCGAGTTGTTGGACCTTCGCCTCGTGCTGAGCCCACAGCCGCTGTTCTTTGAAGAGAAAATGGGGATCGAGTTTCGCGCCGTTCCGCATGGCCTCGTCGAGCAGCTCCAGGATGCGCGCCTGGGTAGTCTCGGAAATGGCTGCCTCGCCTAGTTCGTCTTTGACCGCCCGGAAGATTTCCTTGAGTTCGCGCAGGCGTAACTTCTCGATCAGCCAGCGGTGTTGCTTGTAGTTCGAAATGGTGTTGATGGGCAGGGTTTCGGCGTATTTTTCCCCCAGCATTTTCTGGATATCTTCGAGGGTCCCCTGGCCGGGAGTGCGTCCGCCGCGGTCGAGCAGCAGATCCACCTCCAGGCGCAACCCCGGATGCTTCCGGTCGAGTTGCTCGATGCGCGTGGGCTGAATTCTCATTCACTTGAACCCCAGGTCCCCGCCCGTGCGGTTGTCTAAGGCATCAATGCCCACGGGAGTGATGCGGGTGGCCAGGACCGCCTGCTCCTCGCCGATCGCCTCTCGCTCGCGTTGCACTTCCAACAGGCCTTTCCCCGCCAGATATTCCAGGTGGAATCGCAGGGTCTTGCTGGTAGCCGGATACCGCAAGTCCCGCAGATGGTAGAGCAGCATTTTCGGCGTGGCCCATGCGGGATAGACAATGGCCAGATACCGCAGGATCTCGCCGCGCTGGATCTCGTGCACGCGTTGTTCAGCCGCTGTGTCCATTGAGTCCTCGCGCCAGGTCTTCAACCTTCATAGCCAGGACAGAATTCGTGACCCGGATTTGTTCCTGGCCTTCCTGCAGGTCGTGCAGAACTTTCGTCAAATCCGCCGTCTGTTCCGCCACCACCGCCTGCCTTTCCTCCGCCCCGGCGCTGCGTTCGAGCGCCACCGGGATGCGCGCCACGGAATCGCTGGCGCTGAGAAAGAACTTCAGCATGCCGATCCCCGCCATCGTCATAGCGATGCCGCCACCGGCATGCAGCAAAATCACGGTGTCCATCATCGTCACCTCGCCACTGCCCTGCCCAATCCGTATCCCCCGAGGCCGCCCAGGGCGATCCCCACCGGAAACTTCACCCGGTTCCAGACGCGATGAATCCAGGGGCCTTGCACTGTCTTCACTTGGGCCTTAGCCAGATCGTCGCGTTTCTCGAAGGCGCGCTTTTCCAGATCGAGCGCTTGCTTCAGCTCGCGGACCTGAGAGGTCAACTCAGAACGCTGAACATCGAACATTGAATTCCGGGCTTCGCAGTTCTTGTTCTGCGCCTCAGAGATTCCTAGTTGCTCTCGGCAGGCGTCGCGGTCGGTGATGATTTCGAGCACTCGCCGCGCGCCTTCGCTGTCATCCTGAGCGAAGCGAAGGGTCCCCGCAGTGGCAATTGTTTTCTGCAACTCCAGCCCCAGTTGGTCTGCCGGCAACACCGCAATCCGCGCCTTCTCCGCTTTGGCCTCTGTTTGGAGCTTTTCGAGTTTCCCTGTCAACTGTCGACTGTCGACTGTCAACTTCTCCAGCTCCTCCCCCAACTGCTGCGCTCGTCCTTCCGCCTCGACCGCGCGGTCCTCCGCCTGCGCCGAGCCCCGGCGCAAC
>Ga0315294_10009097_pt1 | contig 10915 bp, 8 predicted proteins | sample YL17G13_40_MG_FD_203626 | JGI IMG/M metagenome (GOLD analysis project Ga0315294, IMG submission 203626) | Sediment microbial communities from Yellowstone Lake, YNP, Wyoming, USA - YL17G13_40 | ecosystem: Environmental > Aquatic > Freshwater > Lake > Sediment | place: USA: Wyoming | collected... | reverse complement strand
AGTCCCCACTCGTATGAGCAGTATTATCTGCCCTTGAATGCATCCAGCGCCATGCTCGGCAGCTACTTCGTCGGCCTCTACACCCACAGGCTCCGCACCGACCACGACAGCGCTCGATGGATTGTACTTGGCCTGGTGGGCTTGCTCGCCATGATCGTCCTGTCCTGGCACATCTTCTTCGGCATTAGCAAGAGCCCGCACAGCGGCGCCCCCTATGGAAAACCGTTCAGAGGGTATCTGCAGAAGTGGCAGGAGGTCCGGGAGCGTCCTGAATACCCCCCGCAGCTTCTGGCGAGATACGTCGGACAATATCAGGCACGCTCCAAAACGGATGAATACCCCTGGCGACTCACGGCAGAATACCTCCGGCAGCATTCACAGCCGAACGATACGATCTACGTCTGGGGCTGGGTCCCGGGCATCTACGTCCAGGCCCAGCGGTTGAGTCCGACCCCGAAGGCGTTCGAAGGGACCATGCACACACTGCCGCCGGCGCAGCTTCAGGAGCGGGTCCAGGAGATCCTCACGGCGTTCGCGAAGAATTCGCCGAGATTCATTGTGGATGCCCGGAAAGATCACTTTCCTTGGAACCGACCTCCCCTGGAACTGTGGCCGATCGCCCCCTTCACGGGCGGCAACGTGTCCTTCCTGCCGACGGACGACAACACGGTGAAGGGCTATGACAAAATGTGGATGCAGTTCTTGCGGGAGAGATATGGGGATGAAGAGGCCCAGCGGTATGAGACGCTCGCGCCGCTGCGGAAGTACATCATGGAGAACTACCGAGTGGTCGAGTCCCAGGGATACCGGCCGGCAAGGACCCGGCTCGGCTTGCCGACGCTGGCGCATGAGATGTTTGATATGCACACGGTCTTTGTTCGCAAGTAGGGGGACGGGATCGACCAGGCGACCGCCGGAACACAGATGACTGCGATGGATGAATTACTCAAGGAGCAGCAGGAGTTCTACGACAGCGGCTGGCGCGGCGAGCTCGACCGGGGCAAGGAGCAGCGGGGCAATCTCCAGGCGAACCTGGACTTCCTGGCCCGGACGAACCTGCTCCAGCCGGGCGACAAGATCCTGGAGATCGGCTGCGGCATCGGCACGGTGGTCTTCGAGCTTTCAAAGCAGGGTTACGATGTGACAGGCACTGACATCTCGCAGGTGGCAATCGAGTACGGGCGGGCCAAGTACAACGGCATTCGCTTGGCGGTATTGCCCGCCGAAGAGTTGCCGTTTGACGATGGGGCGTTCGATGCCGTGCTGAGCTTCGATCTCTTCGAGCACATCGCCCGCATCGACCGGCACGTGGGCGAAGTGCATCGCGTCCTCAGACCCGGCGGCCACTATTTATTTCAGACGCCGAACAAGCTCAGCAATGTGGTCGCCGAGACGCTGACGCACAAGTCGCTGAAGTGGCGCCGGGTGCATCCGTCGCTGCATACGCCGGGACAGTTGAGGCGGCGCCTGGCCCGGCATGGATTCGAGGCCCGGTTCGTCAAGATGGACCCGAGGAACGAGTACACGCGTGCGAAGCTCAAGAGGCTTGGTCCGCTGGCTCACCTGGTGGAACGGATCAACTTCCCGAAGCTGCCGCTGGCCTTGCAGATCAATCTTTACGTGGTCGCCCGAAAGATCGGTTGCTGAGTCTCGGCGAGTGAAGCCTAGTGCCGCATTTCGCAAGTCCTGCGACGATGCGGGAAAAGATTGCTTTGTCGCTGTGCTCCTCGCAATGACATAAACGAGCACTATATGTCATTGCGAGCGTAGCGAAGCAATCTATGATCGCACGATTTTGGGAGTGCGGTGTCAGTGTGTCATGGGTGCTATGTCCATGCTTGTGTGGACATGTTGGACTCGATAGACAGAAACATGCCTACGCAAGGGTAGGCAGGGCACCCGCTTGAGTCTACTGTCTGCAATACGTGGAACGATGAAGATTCTGATGCTCAATTATGAATTTCCGCCGGTCGGCGGAGGCGGCGGCCAGGCGCATCTGGCCTTGCTGCAGCAGTACGCCGGCCGGCGCGACCTGGAGGTGGATGTGCTGACCTCCATGCCGAAGCCCGGTTTTGATGTGGAGGAATTCGCGGCCAATATCCTGATCCATAAGCAGGGCATCCACAAAAAAGACCTGCACCTGTGGCGCAGAAGCGAAATCATTGAATGGCTCATCAAGGCCGGATCGTCCTATCGCCGGCTCATCAGAGAGACGAAATATGACTTGGTCCATGCCTTCTTCGGTTTCCCGACGGGCTGGCTGTGCTACCGGACCGCCGGGCGGCTGCCCTATATCATTTCCCTGCGTGGGTCCGATGTTCCGGGGGCGAATGCGAGGCTCAAGCTCGACTACAAGATCCTCGGGCCGCTGGTCTTCAAACCGATCTGGAAAAGAGCCTCGGCTCTTGTGGCGTGCAGCGAAGGATTGAAAGCCCGGGCGCTGCAATTTTTGCCCTCGGCTCAGATTGAGGTGATCCCCAATGGTGTCGATCTCCAGCGGTTCCATCCCGTCCGGACAACAGAGGATGGCGCCGAAGCTGAAGTTTCAAACGGTAGGGTGGGGCTTGCCCCACCAGGACTTGTGCGCCAGACGGAATCGGTGGGGCAAGCCCCACCCTACATGCCTCAAACCAGCGTGTTGCGGCTGCTGACGGTGGGCCGGCTGTCTGGGACCAAGCGGCTTCCATTATTGATCGAGGCCGTCGAGCTTCTCGTCCGTCGCGACCGCCCCGTGCATTTGACCATCGTCGGCGGCGGGGCACTGGAGCCGGAGATCCGACGATCTCTGGGGGAGAAGGATTTGCGAGACGCCGTCACGCTCACGGGCCGGCGCGAGGGAAGCCAAATGCCGGACATCTATCGGCAGCACGACGTTTTCGTCAGTGCCAGTATGCAGGAGGGGATGAGCAATGCCATGCTCGAAGCGATGGCCTCGGGTTTGCCCATCGTGACCACCCGGTGCGAAGGGGTGGACGAGCTGATCGCCGACAACGGTATTGTCGTTGATGATTCGTCGGCGAGCACGCTGGCGGCTGCGATTCGGAAACTGGCGGATGACCGGGCGGCCTTGAGAACCATGTCCGTCGCGGCAAGAAAGAGAGCGGAAGATTTTGGCTGGGATCAAGTGGCCGAATCGTACTTGCGGCTGTATGCAAAGGTGAAATGAAGATCCGCGTCTTGCATGTGATCGATCATCTGGGCTACGGCGGCGCGCCTTTTGTCGTCAAAGGCATCGTCGAGCGGATGCCGGCGGACCGCATCGAGGGCATCGTGTGCGCCCTTCGCCCCAATCCCCGGCCGCTACCGGTCCGTGCGGAGGTCATAACACTCAAGGGCCGCAAGTACAGCCCGGCCGCCATCTGGGCCATCGCGAGTCTCTGCAAGAATCGCCAGATTGACATCATCCATGCTCATCTGCAGAAGGCGTTCCTCAGCAGCCTGCTCGCGACATATCTCTGCACGAGCCGGTTGATTCTTCACGAGCACGGTCCGATTTTCCGGGGCGGCGCCGGGTGCCTTTATCGTCTGTTCTTGAGGCTGTTGGGCCCGCGTGCGGATGCGATCGTCGCCAATTCCGAGGCCGCCAAGTCGGCCGTGCAGCGGACGATGCGAGATCCTGAAGTTCCCATCACAGTCGTTCCCAATTTCATCGACGTGAAGCAGTTCGATCCCGACCGATACGACAGAGACAGTATCCGAGAGTCGCTCGGCTTCGAGGGGAACAAGTTCGTCATCGGGTTCGTCGGACGGCTGGACCGGGCCAAAGGAGCGGACCTGCTGGTGGAGGCCGCCGCTCTTCTGCGAGACAGGGAGGACCGCTACCGGTTCTACATGGTTGGTGATGGCCCCCAGCGAGCTCATTTGGAGAGCCGCATCCGCAAGCTCGGCCTCGACCAGATGGTGGTGCTGACCGGCTTGCGGGAGAATACGGCGGCCCTCATGCGGGCCTTTGACATAGGAGTGGTCCCCAGCCGTCGTGAGGCGTTCGGCATCGCCGCTTTGGAGTTGATGCGGATGAGAGTGCCGGTGATCGCATCGCCCGTCGGCGGCCTGCCCGAGTTGGTCCGGGATGGCCGAACAGGTATCCTGCTGGAACGCTCTAACGCGGAAACCATCGCTCAGGCCATCCGAAGGCTTGCACAGGACCAAGCCCTGCGGGAGCAGCTCAGCCGCAGCGGGTTCGAGCACGCCGGTCTGTTTGACGGCCACAGAGCCGTAGAGCAGATCGTCAATATCTACGAGAGGCTGATGAGTGTAAAGAAACAATGATTCGCAAGAAGGCTATGACGAGTTGTGGTAGTGACGGGTGGCAGCGTCAAGGCCGAAGGCCTTGGCGATGGCTCCATCGTATGCGGGCAAGACCATCGCCAAGCTTCGCTTGACGCTGCCACCCGGCCGACTTCAGCCGGAATCCATAACCTTTGTGCGGATCATTGCAGAGAAACAGGACAATGACACACAGGGGCACGCGCGTGGGACCTGAATACTATAAAGGTGCGGATGCTGCGGTGTACGAGCACGTACACGGCGACATTTTCAACTCGATCGAACAGCGACGGCTGTACGGCATGCTTCGTGAAGCGGTGAAGTCGGTGCAGACCGGCGTCAAGCTGGTGAAAGCTCTCGATTTCGGCTGCGGCTCAGGCAATCTGACCAGGCACCTGATCGAGCTCGGGGCTTACACCGTCTCGGCGGACGTTTCCGACGATTTCCTCGAAGGGATCCGCCGCAAGTTCTCCGCGACCCGCCTGTCGGAGACGCTCAAGCTCAACGGGACCGATCTGTCCAACGTGCCGGATGCGCACTTCGACCTCGTGGCAACCTACTCGGTCTTGCATCACGTGCCGGATTATCTGGCGATCGTGCGCGAGATGTGCCGGGTGGTCAAGCCGGGCGGCATCGTCTACCTCGACCACGAGGTGACGCCGGACTACTACCAGAGGCCGCCGGTCTATGTGGAGTTCCTGAAGAAAGCTCGTCCTCGCCTGGATTGGCGACGCATGATATCGCTGATGTTAGACGTCAGAGGGTACATCCACATCCTGAGACGTCTGGCGAATCCTCGCTACAAAAGGGAAGGCGACATCCACGTGTGGCCGGACGACCATATCGAGTGGGACAAGATCGAACAGACGGTGGTATCGCAGGGCTTTGAAGTCCTGCTGAAACACGATTACCTTCTCTACAAGGCGATTTACGATTTGCAGGTCTACAATGAATACAAGGATCGTTGCGCCGACGAGCGGGTCCTGATCGCGAGGAAAAGGGAAAAAGAATAAGTGGTGAGCACAAGACCACGTCTGCTTTCTGCGACGGGTGGCATCGTCAAGGCCGAAGGCCTTGGCGATGGTTCCCCCCTGTGCAATGGAGCCATCGCCAAGCTGCGCTTGACGATGCCACCCATCACATGCAAGAGAAGACTCAAGAGCATGGGATGTTCTCAACGTGTTCGCTCGTGGAAGTCTGCCTGTGTAAGGAAACCGGGACATGATGGATGAGAAAAAGACAACGGATGCCTTCTTCGATCATTTGCGAAAGGCGGAGCAGCCGACGGGGCTGGGGCTGCGTTTTGTGCGGCGGGCCTCGCAGCGAATTCTCGCGTTCGCGGAGGTGCCGCCCGGCAGCAGGATTCTGGAGATCGGGCCGGGGCGGGGCGAGTTTGCCGAGTTGTGCCTCGAGCAGAAGATGGACTACCACGCCATCGAGCCCAACGCCGGATTGGCCGAGTCGTTGCGGCAGAAGGGGGCCAACGTCGTTTGCGCAAGGGTGCCGCCGCTGCCCGCCCTCGACGGCAAGTTCGATCTCGTCGCTATGGTCAACGTGATGGAGCACATGAACGGGCTGGAGCAGGCACTCGATACGGCGTGCCAAATCCGGCGGGTCCTGAATCCCGGCGGCAAGTTCCTGATCCACTCGCCGGACTACCTGAGCTGGCGCCAGCAGTTCTTCAATTGCGACTTCTCGCACAACTACGTCACCACGCGTCGCAGGCTCGACCAGCTTCTCGTGAACGCGGGCTACGATGGCATCAAAAGCGGTTACATGAGCGGTCCCTTCCAGGGTGCGCCCGCCGTGATTCTGTCGGCCGTTGCCTCGCGCATGCCGTTTGGGGCGTTGGAGGCACTGTTCCCGTACTGCCCGGTTTGCAGCAGGCTGTACAAGCTGCAGCTCACCTTCTCCCGGCGCATCCTGATCCTGGGGCACAATCGGTCGTAGGGGCAGGCCCCCGTGCCTGCCCTGGGGCAACCACGGGGGGTTGCCCCTACGAGGTTCAAATGTCCGTCCGTACCAAACAGATCGTCAGACTCACCGTCAGGATATCCGTGGCCGCTATCCTGCTGGCCTGGGTCTTCTCGCAGGTGGATTTCACGCACTTCCGACAGACCGTCAGGGCGGCACGATGGCAATACCTCCTCGGCGTGTGGGGTTCCACGGCCCTGTTTTCCTGGGTGCAGTCGGTGGCCCTGCAGTGGATCTTGAGGAAGCAGGACTGCGACGTGAGCCTCCACACGATTTTCGGCGCGACGTGCGTCACGTCCCTGTACGGCCTGGTGTTGCCCGGGTTTGCGAGCACAGGCGTCAAGTGGTACATCCTCAAGCGAACGACCGGAAAAGGCACCAACGTCCTGAGCGCCATGCTTTACAATCAGGTGACGTTGACCGTCGTGATGATGGTTGTCGGTCTTGTGGGACTGATCCTGGTGGACCCGACGCAAGCCCTTTCGCCGGGCGCCCAGCGGCCGTGGATTCTGCCGCTCGTCTGCGGCGGCGTCCTCGTGATCATTCTGCTGGTGTCCACACTGGCCCTGAATGAGCGAACCGGCGGGTCCGTGATCCGGTCGCTCATGGCCGCGCTTAGACCGCTGCCGCAGGCGGTGCAGGAGAAGGGCCGGACCATCCTGACACAGATCGCGACCTTCCAATCCGCCGGGTGGCGGTTTCATCTGACCATTGCCTTGATCAACGTTGCCGACGGGCTGCTGGTCGGGCTGTTGATGTACATTTTCGCCGCGTGGGCGGCATCGGTCGTTGTCCCAACGAGCGTTTTGATCTGGCTGTGCGCCATCGTGTTCGTCCTCGGCAAACTCCCGATCTCGATCGCGAATCTCGGCGTGCGCGAAGTGACTCTGGTGGGCTTGCTGGCCGGCTACGGCGTCACTCAATCCGCCGCACTGCTCATGTCCATGATCCTGTTCTCTTCGCTGCTCTTCATGGCCGCCCTCGGCGTGGTGTACCAGCTTCTCTGGGCTCTCCAGTCCCGCAAAGCGGCTCGTCCAGACGAACGCTGAAATCCGAAGCACAGCATGTGTCGCGCCTTTCAGGGTGACAGCGTCAGGCCCTCGTTCGTAGTGACGCCGTAGGGCGTTTCTTTTGATGCCCTTACGGGCACACTACCAACACGCTGCGATTAACGATTCCGCCCATCGACTATAATATCAGGTATTCCACGGCGCTTGTCGCGGTCGCCAGCGCATGCGGTTGGCGGCGGCGTCGCCGAGGAACTCCTCTTTGACCGGGTCCCACTTCAACGGGCGCTTCAGCAGCATGGCGATGTTGCCCAAGTGACACAGCGTCGAGGAGCGGTGGCCGACCTCGACGTTGGCAATCGGCGTCTGGCGGCTCTTGATGCAGTCGAGGAAGTTCTGGTGGTGGTTCTTGCTCTCGTATAGGCGAATCTCATTCGCGCCGATAGTCTGCGTCTTGAGGGACGCCGGCTCGGTCTCAAGACGTCCCCGCTTGACGTCCACCCAGCCCTTGGTCCCTTCGAACCGCGTGCCTGAGCCGCCGGTCTTGCAGAGGAGCTTCACGCCGTTAGCGTAGGTCATCTCGAAGTAGACCTTCGTCGCCGTCGTGAACAGGCCGCTCTCGGGGAATTCGCCCTGGCCGAGGATCTGGATCGGCCCGGTGTCATCTGTCCCGAGGCCCCACTGGGCGATGTCGAGATGATGCGCGCCCCAGTTGGTCACCTGGCCGCCGGAATAGTCGAGAATGAAGCGGAACTGATAGTGACATCGCTGCGTGTGGTAGGGGGCCCACTCGGCGGGTCCCAGCCACATGTCGTAATCGAAGCCCTCCGGCACCGGCTCTGGCTTCCACGTCGGCTCGCACGTGCGGTTGTTGGTGGGCAGGCCCGCGATCACCGTTTTGACGCTGCCGATGTAGCCGTTGCGGACCAGCTCGCAGGCTTTGCGGAACTCCTCGCTCGAACGCTGCTGCGATCCCGTCTGCAGGATGCGGCCGTAGCGTTTTACTTCATTGGCCAGCGTCCGTCCTTCGAGAATCGTCAAGGTCAGCGGCTTCTCGCAGTACACATCCTTGCCGACCCGGACCGCCGCCAGGCAGATCGGCACGTGCCAATGGTCCGGCGTGACCACCGTCACCGCATCAACGTCCTGCCGGGCCAAAAGCTCGCGAAAGTCCCTGTAGCAGGACCCTTCGCCGATATCCGCCAGCTTGCGGGCCTCTTGGAGCCGCTGGGCGTCCACCTCGCACACGGCGACTACCTGGGCGTTCGGATTGGCTTTGAACGCCTTCAGGTCGCTGCTGCCCATATTCCCTACGCCGATGCACCCGATGGTGATCCGCTTGGAGGGCGCCGCCGCCCCGAACACGGAGGATGGAACAAAGGTCGGAAACGCAATCGCCGCCCCCGCCGCAAGGGCGGACCCTCGCAGAAGATCCCGCCGGCTGATCGTATTGCGGTTGGCCTTATGGCTCTGGCTCATGACACGGTTCCTCACAACTACGGTGTTTTCATCCCGGTTGTCACACATGCTCAGCTATCCTAACACAACCCGGCCTCATCCACAACGCTCATGGCTCGCGCTGCTCACGTTGCAGTGCTTTGGTTGGAGACCCCGTTCCGAATGCGACCAGGGACAGACACAAATGGCGATTTTTTAGCAGGATGAGTCGGGACACTCGTCCTCCTCACCTCCTCCGTTGAAGAGACGACCAAAATTGTATCTCCACTGGAGCGCGAAGCTCATTCCTATTCTGCCATTCAAGGGACCGGAGATGAGGCGATGCCACTCGTTTTCCGTGGGCATTCTCGCAACCTCCCTGTGGGTCTCGACGACCCAGTTGTCCGCAGCGTCGACTATGCCAAGAGCCATTGGCTTGATATCGAGAATCTGTTGGACTGTCACTATGGTTTCTTTCGGCAGCACTTCTCTATTCTTTGCCAGCCTGCTACTGTTGTATCGAACGAGAGCTTGGTCCGATTCCGAGATTCTTTTCTTGGCCAGCTCCTCGTCCGGGAGAGCCTCGACAAGTCTGAGTATTTGCTTTGCTAGCCAATCCTGCTGGTTCACATAAGCCAAGAAGCGGAACGTCTTCTTGGTCCACGATTCGTTTTCCGCAAGCATCCAGGTGCGGACTCGCCGCGCGATCTGACACAGCCTGCGATCCGCGATTTCGGTCTTGTGCAAGTAATCGCTCTTGATTATCTGTAGCCTTAGCGGAGGCTTGCGCTTCGCCGTCTGGTAATCCGTAAGAAGAACGGCAATGTCGAACTCGGAGCCGATCAGTCGCTCATACGCAGAGAAGAACGGTTCACTGGTGCAGAAATTCTCGGATGGCGATTTGACGCCGAGTTCCAGGTCGGGCAGATCGACACCCGATGCAGGGTTTATCCTGAGGGGACCGCCACCGTGACGCGATAGATAGTAGACCTCTATGACCGCAGTAAACAGCATTTCGATCACGCTGCCAATGGTCTTGCCATCAAGATTCGGGAGCGATCCGTCTTCAGCCAGTTTCGCAAACCAGTGTGGTAGTTCGTTATTACGACCCAAACGCGCCAAGACTGGTTTGACCCTATCGAGTTGCCGTCCCCTCAGCGTCTGGTTGATACGCCTAACAATCTCGGCCAAGTTGTCATGCACCACCTTGCGTAACGATTCTCTATCCTGTTTTAACGCCATGCCAGTCCTTGCTGAAGAGAGAGGTTGGTTCGGCGATCTCCACGCCCCTTTCGGATAATAGCCTCTGAAGAACCCATCCTACCATTGCGGGGGGGACTGCATTGCCATAGAGGGCGTATTGATCGTAAATGGATATGCCGTTGCAGTGGTCGTCGGGAAACCCCTGTATCCTCGCATACTCCACGTTGGTGAGTCGCCTATAGATACTTCCCACCTTGTATCTCTCATAATGGCGACTGGCGGTCGCAGTCAGAGTCGGTGCTACACCCTTCACACCAAAGATGGTATATCCCATCCTCGCGCCGCCATTCTGGTTCGAGAGTATCTGCACGCCATCGACAAATCGCTCCACTATTTTGTTCTTATGTATCCACTGCTGGGTTGTCGCCGTAAAATCGAAACGCGGGTGGACGGCACTCTCCAAGACGGACTCAAGGGTAACAGAGGGCTTCGCTTCAGTGAATTCCTTGGGGTCACAGGCGAAGAACCTCCCTTTCTGCGCAATCCCCCATTCCGGAAATCTCTGGCCGTGGGACTCGATACGAGTCCACTTGCTTTTGTCTACATAACTCTCATGCTGACGGAGGCTGATCGGCTGGAAATCTTCTCGATCACCCAGGTAAACGTCGCATGTGTGCGGATCGCATTTTTGCACAGCCCGTCTTCCGGTGACGAAGACTCGTTGGCGGTTTTGCGCCAACCCCAAATGCATCGCGTTTAGCAACCGCCATTCCACCACGTAGTCCAGCCTGGTGAGCGCATCGAGAATAGTCGCGAAGTGCGCCCCTTTCTCCATGGACAGAAGGCGCTTCACATTCTCCAGGACGAAGAAGCGGGGAGAATGCTGCGCGACCATCTCTACGACGACTTGGAACAGCGTCCCTCGTGGATCTCGAGTACCTGCCTTTTTCCCTGCACTGCTGAAGGGCTGGCAAGGAAAACCCGCCGTCAAGAGATCATGGGGCGGAACCAAACCCTTAAGCTTGCGG
>Ga0315294_10009096_pt1 | contig 10915 bp, 6 predicted proteins | sample YL17G13_40_MG_FD_203626 | JGI IMG/M metagenome (GOLD analysis project Ga0315294, IMG submission 203626) | Sediment microbial communities from Yellowstone Lake, YNP, Wyoming, USA - YL17G13_40 | ecosystem: Environmental > Aquatic > Freshwater > Lake > Sediment | place: USA: Wyoming | collected... | reverse complement strand
GTCGAAGAACATCTTGCCCGAGCCGCCTGGTATCGTCATATTACCCCTGGTGCCGACACCGAGAGAAATCCTGTCGACGTCGGTCAGAATCAAACCCTGATCCGCAAGACTTTGCAGGCTGATAACCCACTCCGTCCAGGTCTCTATATGCGTAGCTGCCGGGTCGTCGTAGACCATAACCACCGGCTCGCCCGCGCTGTTGGAGACCGCCGCGTAAATCGGCTCCGGATCGTTGCTGAGTATGCCGATGTCCTGGTTCGCCCACTGTTGGCCGACCGTGCCGGTAATCTTCACGTTGGAGAACCTGCCCTCGGCTGTAGCGGCCGCATTGTGTGACGTCACTACCAGGCCGATGTAGACGTTCGAGCTCATGGCGATATTGTGCGGGTTCCACGACATCGCCTGCCATGTGGCACCGTCGCTCGAATAGTAGCCCCTGAAGTTGCCCGCGAAGTCACGCTCCAGTTTAATCCGGTACGGTGCGGCGATTGCCATCTGCTCGGCTGTCGCGACAGAAGTGTCGCTCGTAGCGTCGGCATCGGCATCCGTTCGCCCCTGGAATCTGCATCCGTTGCCGGGCGTGATGTACACGGCGGCAAATTTCGAGCCCGGCTCCAGCGTCTCGCGGATCATCACGCCGGCCTTGGCCCACGGGTCCGTATCGTCGACGCTGAGCACCTGTGCTTCTATCGTGCCGACGCCGGTAAGCGTCTTGAATGCATAGTGGAACTCGTCGGCTACGCCCCAGATATCGGTTCCCGCCGCTGTCATCGTGTATGTTCCGGCTGTGGCCTCCGAGAAGCTGCCGACGGATGCCGGACTGCCCCTGAACCACAGCGACAATTCCTTCACGCCTCCCTCGGTCCAGTTACGCGGATATACCAGCGTCAGCTCCGCCTCCGAATATTTGGCATAGCCCTGCTTATTATTGTCGAAGCCAAACGGCATCGACTGGCCGCCCTCGTGAACGATCGTTTCCTCTGTGAACGAATCGGTAGTTTCGTCGCCCACGGCCGCCCCGGTACCGTTGCCGGCAAAATAAGGTGGGGTATCCGGCGAGCCGTAACCGAGCCCATCTTTCCACGCATACCATATCTGGTTATCGTTCGAATCGTAGAGCTCGAAATCGTCTATGACAACGAATTCTTTTGTAGTAAAGCTCCAGATGTCACCTTCCACCACAGCGTGATCTTCGAGGTCGTTAACCTCGTCGACCCGCCAGTAATAAGTCGTGGCGTAATCGAGTGATAGGGGCCTGTATCCCACTTCAGTAACGGCGTCGACAAATGCCGTACCGTCTATCACGGCCTGCTCGCTCTTGCTCAAGTAAACGTTGTGCCCGGCCGCTTCTCGCCCCGCCGTCCAGCCGAGTGTCACGTCCAGTGGAACATCTGTCCCTTTCGAAGCTGGTTTAGGAACTCTTGCCTGTACGGGGACACAGAAGAACCGCACCTCGCTCAGACCGTATTGCTCAAGTATGTTCTTGAAGTTGCTGTTGGCTGTCAGCCTGACGTACCGTGCCGATATACCGCTAAAATCGATGGTGGTATTGTGTGCATAGTTAATTGTGCCGGGCGCCTGATTGAACTCGTGCGTCGTTCCCAGTGTCACAAACTCGGCCCCGTCGACCGAATAATCGATCACAACTTCCTTGAACCCGATCCCGATCGACTTCTCCAGGCCTTCGTTCGAGTTCCAGACCCACATCTCGTGCAGCCTGTAAACCCTGCCGAGGTCGTATTCGATCCAGGTCGGCTGCTCTCCGTCCTCGCTGCTGAGCCACATTGTGCCGTCGCCGATATTGCCGTGCAGCAGGCCCGTGCTGTCCAGTCCCGAGCCGTTCACGGTATTTTCAGGCCCCTTGCCTTCCACACTGCTGGAAGCTCTGGCGACAATAGTCCCGCCGTCAATCGTAAAAGCATAAGGCTCGACCTTAAACTGCCAGACTTTGCCTCTGTATATCTCGTTGCCGGGCGCCGCACCGACTCCGTCGATACGCCAGAAGTAAGTTTCGGCGATTTCCAGGCGAACGGTTCCGATGGCCGGATATTGGTTCGGATCTTGCCGGCCCTGGTAGACTCCGGCCGGATCGACGGTTGTCGATGCCGTGTTCACATCGTCGAAATTCTTTCCGACATACACATCATTCTTCTCGGCGTAGCCTCCCGGCGTCCAGCTTAAGACCACCTCGCGAGGTACGTCAACTGCTTTGTCGGCGGGAATCGGATTTCTCGCCGATTCCGGAAGTCCTGCCAACTCACCCTCGAGCAGCGTTCCGCCCCCCTCGCCAAGCTCCTTGGTTCGGACGATACCGTTATTGCCTCCCGCCGATGGTGCGAACAGAAACGTTACGATCCCGTCCGTGTCGCTGTTGATAAAATCGGCTAACGCCTGGCTCGTATCGGTTGACGCCCTTACCCCTCGCGCCGGCGCAACAAATGTCATCAGCTCTTCCGTCAAATCGTCGAAGTCCAGGGCTACCGGGTCCCCAATAGGCGGAGCCGGGTCGTTCTGAACGCCGGGAGCGGTATTCCAGGTGATTGTGGCCTCGTCGATGTTGTCTAATTCCTCGATAACACCGTAACCATGCACGGTTCCGCTGTCGTGGCCGTAATTGCTGAAGCTCACGTTTGAAACGATCTGGCCTCCGGATTTCAGTTCCGAGATATCGTAGCTGACGAACGACACCCTGCGTCTAATGTCGATATCGCGAATTGCCATGCCGGAGCCGCCGCCGGAGTTCTGGTCCGGCCCGATTTGAACGTCGTTGCCCACCTCCGCATCATGCGCCGGCAGCAAGCTGAATGGCACCGCCTGAACGCTGCTAACTGTGCAGACCAGCAGGGCAAAACCGATGAAATAAGTCATTTTTCCAAGCATAATAATTCTCCTAAAAGATTGATAATGGCCGATAATAATGCCGCTTTCACTATTTATATCGACTTTAGCCGTGACAATTCGTATGATAGCTGCCAATACCTCCTTCCATATCAACCAGCCGTCCGTTGACGCACAAAAAGCGCACGTCTCACATGCCCCATTTGTACCAAATTACCCACCCCAACGTCAAGAAAAATCCCCGTTTAAGGTTTGGCGAAAGATGAAATGAAACTCCAGAATGGCCATCTGCTCCTTTCGGTCCAAAGTCCCGTAGTTTCTCATATGTTTTCTGTCGCCCAGTTCTCGATATGAAGTTCATCACCTGCCACTTCCAAAAGAGGCCGCAAAGACTTCCTGTCATTTGTCACGAGAATAAAATCTCTTGTGATAGCCTGAGATGCGATCCAAAGGTCGTTTTCCTGAATTCTAAGTTGAAGAGAAGTGACGGGATCAACAAGCTGTTCGGGCCTGAGCCCTTTCTTCTTTTTCTCTGTTGGCCTATATTTCTCAAACAGCCTTGTACGTATTCTGCCGTAGTCGCACGCTATATGCTTATCAACGAAGAATTCCTTGGGACTAATCTTGTGGATGAATTGTCTGAATGGAGTTTCCAGAGAATGTTCCTTGTTTGCCTGCGACTGGTAGCCGTATTCGAGTTCTCCCCAGGTTACGGATGATATCCATACTCGAAAAGGAGATTTCGTTCTTTCACATATCTTCACGAGTTCAGAAACACGTTTCAAAACATGACTGTGTTCCGGCTCTCTTGCTGGATTAAACCAGTACTCCCATATGTTTGTGTCGATAAGGAAATCACGCATCCACTCACTCCTTGTCAAACGCTTCTGAAGCTCGTTCAAATGCTTTAATAATTTCTGGCGATCTGTTGTCTTCAACCCACTTTTTCACAAAAGAGACCGTTGAACGCTGGTACTCCTCGGACAGAAACTCATGCAAAGGAACCGCAGATTCGAATCCTTCCGGATAGTACCCCTTGAATTCGAAATCAACGCCTTTTCTTTGACATCCCTGAAATAACTCCAAAAGACGTTTTTCCATCTTGGGAGGCAGATCATATAGGCGCATCAGTTCTGCATCGATTAGAAGTAACCTCTGCTTTAGCTCTTTCCTGTCTGGCTCAATACTAAGGATTCGGTTCTCTTCTCGGTCCAGCGCAAAATAGTCCCTCATCAGCCGGCTAATTCTCTCAAGTTCTTCTTTGCCGCAACTAGGTAGGGGTATATTCCTGATAGTAGTCTCAAGATTGTGCCTTTCCATGCTATGGGAGAAGACAAAAGCGTTGGAAAATGGTGAATTGACGACCGCCCAAAGAACGTCGGTATTCCAATCCACCGACCTTGGTGTTATCGTCATACAACAATTAGTTGTCGGCCTGCCTTGCTCGTCAATCAGACCCTTTAATCTCCACGGTTTATCCTGGCTGCTACGTGCGTAGTTTAGTAATAGTCGGGCTTGACCAGTCGGCATTCCATACCGGGGATTGGCTATTCCTTCGTCAGACAGGTCCATCCAGTACAAGTCGGGCAGTTGAGTGAGCTTGATGTCCACTTTCTTTCTTTGTCCGCGCCTATCTTGGATCGTTTTTTCAAATCTCACAAAACCTTGCTCGGCTCCTGTTAATTGTGCGCGACTAGTCGAACTTTCAACGCTCTTATATTCAATCCCACGTCCCACGCGGGCAACAGAGCGAAGTGTCGGGAGATTGCGGCAATATTCCCAGACTTCCTTCAAAGGTATGTACGTCAGACTATAATCTTGCCGCGATTGAATCTCCTTCAGCGGAACCATCTCTTTGTCTGCCTGATAGCTCTCCTCGAAGTACTTACGTCTATCAGGTGGTACGATAGTGTATTGGATAAATCTCTTCTGCGGAGGCCTTTTTATTCCCATAAGAGCCACTGACTTTAGTTTCGCTTTGGCAAAGATGTTCGCGGGCAATAGACAAATTTCAGATAGTTCAAAATCACTGACTATCATCTTTCTTAGGTCAGCCAGTTCCTTTGCTTGCAGAAAAACGCGGGGGAGTATCACCCCAAATACTGATCCTTTTGGCATATGAGGGAGGGTTCGCCACAGCATTTCCGCGGCCTTGTTGTAGAACCTAAGCTCTTCCCCCGCCTTCTTGAAATCATCCTGCTCCTTGGGCTTGAAGTCCTCAAAAGGTGGGTTGCACAATAAGATCATCGCATCCTTTGCTTTCTTGCTTAGGACGTCACCGTGATAAATATCGCCTTCCAAAATATTCCATCCATTGTGATTAGGAACATCAGCTATCGTCAGTGACGGCCTGGCGATTTCGCATGCAAACGAATCCACCTCAATACCTACGAGGTTTCTCTTCGCATACTTGTGAAATGCCTTCTCATCGCCCTCAAAGAGTTCTCGCAGCAGTCGCATTGCACCTGTCAGAAATGGGGCATGCCCACACGCAGGCTCAAGCACAACTCGCCTGTCTTCAGGGATCTGTTTAATCCATGGCCAGAGTTGCCATACGATATAATCCACAAGGTATGAAGGTGTAGCATGGATGCCCAGAGCAGACCTCAGCTTTTTATGCACGAGCAAGTTCTCATACATGTAGCCAAACGCTTCGGTCGTCAGGTTCGATAAACTGGCAAAGGTGCTGATCTTTCCTACTGATTCTTCAATCGCGTTTCTCTGTCTGAGCGTCTTAAGCTCAATCTTATCCTGTGCACCGTAATGGATTCTTACTGCTTCGAGGACGGCATCAACATCATCAATCTGTAATCCAGCGAACCTCCTGACACCTTTGTCTTTGAGAATCTTGGCGCAGAGAAGCCAAAAGGCCGTTCGGAAAATCCACTGTTGGCTTTCTGGCTTCTCCTGTTGCTCATCGGTCAACGCACCCCGAAGCGAATCGAGTACCCGCTTCATCAGCCCCCCAAGACGCTCGCCCATCTCGTGTTCCAAGAGCGGCATCAGACCAATATCAACAAAGCGCAACTGTTGGTCTTTGTCCAAGCGCCCTAGGTTCTTGGCTCGCCATAATCTATCAGGTTTGAAGTCGTCTTTTCGCTTCGCAAAAAAGTCGTTAAGCTGGTCCTTGTTGAAGGTGTCTTTCCACTCCGCCCCCTCTCTCCGAATTGCCCACCACTGTATTGTTCCGTTGCAGCAGACGAAAACAACGGGAGCACCAAGCCCGCGATATTTGTTAACGTACTCGGGCCTGATTTCCGCTGAATCTTCACTGGCAATCACAGAAATACATGACGTACGCGCGTCATGGACGGAACTGGCGAATCCGGCCAGCGGCACGATATGTCGCCGCCTCAAATCGTCCTCGTAGAGGTAATTGGCTTGCAGCAGGGGGTCGGAATACCCGCACTGCTTGAGATTTCTCTTGACCTCACCAAGCATTCCATTTTGTACACTCAAATCGACGCTCCCGGGGAACAAACTTTATCCTTAACCTCTTATACCATATCGGCAATACTACGTACGATTCCTTGATCTTGTTTTTGCAGATATGCCACAGTTTTGACTCAGTACAGTATATAATGTCTCCTTGCTCCGTACCAGTACCTTAAACATAATCCGTTCGGTGTGTTGATACTGCACTGCAGGAAAGAGGCGCATTTCATATATAGATATGCTATTGTCTGAGCACCTCGCTTCTAACTAATAATCCTTCTTGACCACTTTTTCTTACTTCCTCGTCTGCACTGAACACAACAATCCAGTTTATCGATTCATTCTACTGCCGACATCCCGCATGTAAAGGTGAAAGCCGAAAAATCAGAAAGCTCAAGGTAAATAAGACAAGGCGGAGAGGGGGGAGGGCCAATACATGCTTCTTAGCCTTTCCTGAACTCAATTTAAGTTAGAGGCAAGAACAAAGACAGAATACAGGAAGGAGTCACGGAGATTTTTCCGGGAGTTACTTGACGGCGAATGGAGTGGTTTGTACAATACTTAACGAATATACGTATATCGTATGTCATATGTAGTATTTTGGTATATCGCATTTAGAATTTTGAATGAAGAATTGAGAATGATTGACGGCATATAACGTTTAGCGGAAAACGAATGACCAAATAGTAAATCCGGAGTTTTTCCGGAGGGCGATTTGAAAAAACAAAGCCAATTTTTGAAAGGGCAAAATGACGTTAAGTAGGTAATGACAATGGTTTATGGAGATTTTAGCGGGCCGTGGCGGCTGAAAAACAAAGCCAATTCAAACCCAATTGCCAGCCTTTGGCCGGAAATCCGAAGCACTAAATCCTAAAATCTAAACAAGACGAACGAGTACGGAATGGCAGATGAAAAATGGGAATTTTGGCATGAATTTGGCTGTTTTTAGCACTGAAAATCGAATTTTCGGGCTAAAACTGTCTTTTGCCGGATTTTTGTTTGTGCGTTTTTGTGCTGTTCGTGGTTAAATGTCACTATGGCAAAAGCGCAGGAGAATTCGGCGGATATTGAAAACTGGCTCAAGCTGATAAGGGCCGACGGCGTCGGGCCGGTTACGTTCGCAAAGATGATCAAGCATTTCGGCTCGGCCGAGCGGATTTTGGGCGCTTCGGTGAGCGAATTGGCCAAAATCGACGGTATCGGCTTCAAAACTGCCGAGCGAATCGCTTCGAGCCGCGAGAAATTCGACGCCGGGGCCGAGTTGGAATCCGCCCGGAAGCTCGGCATCTGGCTCGTAAATTTTGCCGACGAGCGTTATCCACCGGTATTGAAGCGGATTTACGACCCACCGCCCGTGCTGTACGTCAAGGGCAGCCTCGGACGCGATGACAATCTGGCGATGTCGATAGTTGGCTCGCGGCATTGCAGCCTGTACGGCCAGGAGCAGGCTTCGCGATTCGCGCATTTCCTTGGCTCGGCGGGATTTACGATTTGTTCCGGGATGGCCCGGGGTATCGATACCGCCGCCCATCAGGGTGCTTTATCGGCTGGCGGAAGAACCATTGCCGTGCAGGGCTGCGGCCTGGCGAAGGTCTTTCCGCCGGAAAATAAGAAGCTCTTTGAGCTGATAGCCGAATCCGGCGCCTGCCTGAGCGAGCTGCCGCTTCAGGCCGAGCCTTTGGCTGTGAATTTTCCGCCTCGCAACAGGATTATCGCCGGCCTGTCGCTCGGAACGATTGTTGTCGAGGCCGCACTGCGTTCGGGGGCGTTGATTACGGCGAAGGCCGCGCTGGATTACGACCGGGAAGTTATGGCCGTGCCGGGCAAGATTGATTCGCCGCTGAGCAGGGGGGCGCATCAATTGATAAAGCAGGGCGCGACACTGATCGAGTCGGTCGAGGATGTGATGGAGGCGCTCGGGCATATCGGCGAGCAGTTGGAAGAGCACGTAAGTAACGCGGCGGCGAAGGCTTCCGCCAGGGCACAAGAGCCTTTGTTCGATAAGAGCCAGTTGAAGCTGAGCGATGCTGAAAAGAAGATTTATGATTATTTAACGAAGGAGCCGTCGCATATAGAACAAATCATCGCCGAAACGGATCTGACGCCGGGAATCGTCAACGCGACTTTGATATCGCTGCGACTCAAAGGCCTGATCAAGCAGTTGCCCGGCAGCCTTTTCGCGAAAGGTTAGGGAAAAACTATGTCACGCACTCATCGCACGCGCGCTGCCGCCGATCCGGCTGATTTCGGTTTTCGGTGCACAACTTGTGACACTAACCGACCCTGCCGTCACCATCTATGTCGAGTCCGTGAATTTCTTCGATCTTTTTCACGAGCTGGCGCATCGTGTTTTGCGTCAGTTGAAGCTGGTCTTCGAGGGCCTGGACTCGATCCTCGACCGTGTCGGATTTTCGCTTCTGGCCGTACATCAGGCCGGTTTGCACAACTTCCCAGAGAATGCCCATTTTTGTCCTCGGTTCTTTTTTATTGCTTTAAGCCTGTTCGGCTTTTGCTTAAGTCATTACGGCAAAAATTCTCATTTGGCCGGACGCGTCATACGGCTTCGATTGTCGAGGGCGGCTTGCTGGCAATGTTGTACGTGACGCTGACGACGCCGGGCACCTCCCGGATAATCTCGCCGGCGAGTTCTTCCAGGATATTAAACGAGAGCCTTGTCGGTGTCGCGGTTCGCGCGTCGACGCTGTCCCAGCAGCGCAGCTCGATCTGCTGTCCGAAGTCTCGCTTGCCGTCCCGCATGCCTGTCACGCGGTCCTGGTGGAGGATGGCCATGTACTGAAATGCGCCGGTGTCACTGAGCATTTGCTCGACGATAACGGTTGCTTTTCGAACGGTTTCGATGCGCTCGGGCGTGACTTCACCGATTACACGGGCGGCCAGTGCCGGGCCGGGAAACGGGATGCGCTCGAACATCTCGATCGGCAGTCCGAGTGCCTTGCCTACCCTTCTGACGCCGTCTTTTCGAAGCTGAATGAGCGGCTCGATGATACGGTAACCGAAGGCCTCTTGCGGATCGATGCCGAGCTGCTCGAAGACATTGTGCTGCCGCTTGATACCGGCGACTGTCTCGTCGATATCGGTCAGGATAGTGCCCTGAAGCAGGTATTTGGCACCGCTTTTCCTGACGAGGCGGCCGAACACGTTTTTATAGAAGGTTTGGGTAATGGCCTCGCGTTTTTCTTCCGGGTCCGTGACGCCTTTGAGTGCGGCGAAGAATTCTTTGTGGGCGTCGATGACTTCGACGGTGACGCCGAGCTTTTGGAAAAAGCCCACGACCTGCTCGGGTTCTCCCTCGCGCATGAGGCCGTTTTGAACGAATACGGTTTTGAGGTTTTTGCCCAGAGCGCGATGTCCGAGCATTGTGACGGTGGACGAATCGACGCCTCCCGAAAGCGCGTTGATCGCCGTTCCGTTGCCGACGGCGTCTTTGATATCTTTGACTTTCACGCTGATGAAGTCCTCGGTTTTAAGCTCTTCTACGGCGATCTCAGTAGTCATGTGGTGACCTCCTTATAATAATTTTTGCATGACGCCTAACGTGGCCATAACCGTTGCCGCGGGCGCGGCGTCCGTTTACAGCCGCGGGTCCGGTTCATACGATCCGCATGGACAGCATCAGGCAAGCCGCCCGTTTACGGTGCTTGGCAAGAAGTTTAACCGCAGTCCTGTCGATTTGTCAAGAAACACTGCCGGGTAAATCTCGAGGTCATATTTTGTTCTCTCGAACGCGGGATTGTTTCTTCGTTTGCTTTGAAGTACAATGGATTTATGGAGCTTGGGCGCGACAGGACCGTTCAAGAGATACTCACTCGGCTTGAAAGTGCCGCCGGCGGCGAAAAGGTGGTTAGGGTCGAGGGGACGTGGGGGTCGTTTGGGTCGATGCTGGTGGCTTACATATCTGAAATCACCGGTCGGCCGATTCTGTATGTCCGTCCGCATATTGACGACGCCGACAAAGCTGCCGATGATCTGCATACCTTTACGGACAAAGGGATTGAGGCCTTCGGCGCCTGGGAGGGCGAGGAGGATCTGGCGGACGCCACCGATGAGATTCGGACCCAGAGGTTGATGCTGGTATCTCGTATTTCGCATCCGGCAACTTGTTCGGATTGGGGCGCATTTATTGTCCCGGCGTCGATACAGTCGCTTTGCCAGCCGATACCGAAGCCTGAAGCGATTGAGGCGGGCAGTCTTCGGTTGGAAGTGGAAGGGCAAGTATCGCCGGAAACGGTGGTTGAGTGGCTCATTGAAAATGGATTCGAGCGCACCGAGAGGATCGATTTACCGGGCCAGTTTGCCCGTCGCGGCGGGATTGTTGATATTTATGCTCCGCTGGTAAACGAAAAAGTGCTGCCTGGTAAGGAGACGGAGGCGTCGTCGCAGAGTACCGAGGCGCTTCGAATCGAATTCTTCGGCGATACGATCGAAAGCATTCGCGAGATCGATCTGGATACTCTGCGATCGAGCCGGCAGATAAAAAGCATCAGAATCGTTTCGGCGGTATGCGGAACTGCCGCGCGGCAGCATTGTGTCGAGGGCATCCCCTCGACAAGCTCGGGGCAGGCTTTGCCCGCGATTCGAGGGCGGGACGCCCTCGACACAGAGCTTTTTATAAATATTCTGC
>Ga0315294_10009095_pt1 | contig 10915 bp, 9 predicted proteins | sample YL17G13_40_MG_FD_203626 | JGI IMG/M metagenome (GOLD analysis project Ga0315294, IMG submission 203626) | Sediment microbial communities from Yellowstone Lake, YNP, Wyoming, USA - YL17G13_40 | ecosystem: Environmental > Aquatic > Freshwater > Lake > Sediment | place: USA: Wyoming | collected... | reverse complement strand
TGGCCTTCGCTAACGACCAGCGTCTCCGTGCCATCCTTGCCGGTCGCTCTCGCCGTGAACTGCACGGTGGCCACGGCCGTCGCCGGCTGGTCGTCCTCGTTCATCAGGACCTTGACCTCGATCTTCCCCTTGGGCCCGGTGACGCTGTCGTAGGTGTCACCGGCCGTGGAGCCGAGCGTCAGCGTGTCGACCCCCCGCTGCGCGGAGCCCCGTGCGCTCTGGTCGAACATCGCCCAGACGCCGTCGTAGCTATCGTCCCGCCAGTTCGCGGGGTCGAGGAAGGCCGCTGTGTAGAGCCGGTTCATCGCGCCGGCGACCTTCTTCGCGACGGTGGAGGCCGGGGCCTCCAGCTTCTTCGCGGGCGTGGTCGTCGTCGAGACGGCGGTCGCCTTCGTGGTCTTGAGCTCGAGGGTGGGGATCGTCTCGTTCCCACCGTCCCCTCCGAAGATGCCGTCGCCGCCCCCATCGCGCAGAGCGAAGAAGGCGACGGCGCCCGCGACCACAAGCACCGCGGGGACCACGATCACCGCTGGGTTGAGTCGCTTCTTCCGGGGGGACCGGCGATGTCGAGCTTCGGACAAAACGGCCCGAGGTTACCCGCGCGGCCGAGCGATAGCAACAAGGGGCCGGCGGCTCCGGCTGTTCCTCCTCCTGCGGCTTCCTGCACGTGATGGGGCGGGTGACCTGCGCGGAAGGGGCCCCCCGCCGGGTCGCGGCGCGTGACTTCTTTACCTATACTCCACCGGGCTCCGGCGACGCTGAGCCCGAACGGGCTTCCTTCCCGAACGCCGACAGAGGAGGTTCCATGTACGTCCTGGCCGCCGAGGCGGAGCCGATCAAGGCGCAGTTCGGCTCCTTCGAAGACCGAGCCCTCTGGATCATCCTGGTCATCTCGCTCGCGGCGCTGGTATTCGCCTACTACCTGGTACGCGAGGTGCTGGCCGCATCCGACGGGACGCCCAAGATGAAGGAGATCGCCAAGGCGATCCAGGAGGGAGCGAGCGCGTACCTGAAACGCCAGTTCAGCACGCTCGGCGTCTTCCTCGCGATCCTCACGGTGGTGCTGTTCTTCGTCCTGCCGGTGCCCGAGAACGCATCCCACAGCGACTTCATGATCCGGTTCGGCCGGTCCCTCGCGTTCATCCTCGGTGCCGTGTTCTCGGCGACCACTGGGTTCACCGGTATGTGGCTCGCGGTGCGCGCCAACGTGCGGGTGGCCGACGCCGCGAGGGTGTCGGGGCTGCGGCGGGCCCTGCGGCTCGCGTTCCGCGCCGGTGGCGTGGCCGGGATGTTCACGGTGGGTCTCGGCCTGTTCGGCGCCACCGTCATCCTCATGGTCTTCAAGTCCGACGCGACGAGCGTGCTGGTCGGCTTCGGGTTCGGCGGCGCGCTGCTCGCGATGTTCATGCGGGTCGGCGGCGGCATCTTCACGAAGGCGGCCGACGTGGGTGCGGACCTCGTCGGCAAAGTGGAGAAGGGGATCCCCGAGGATGATCCGCGCAACGCCGCCACGATCGCCGACAACGTCGGCGACAACGTCGGCGACTGCGCCGGGATGGCGGCCGACCTTTTCGAGTCCTACGAGGTGACGCTCGTGGCTTCGCTGATCCTCGGCGCGGCCGCGTTCAAGAGCTCCGAGGTCGGCGCGATCGCCGGCGTTATGTTCCCGTTGTTCGTCCGCGCCGTCGGCGTCATCACGTCGATGGTCGGCATCCTCGCGGTCGCTCCCCGCAGCGAGGAGGAGCACGGGATGACCTCCATCAACCGCGGCTTCTTCCTCTCAGCGGCGCTCTCCGCCGCCGCGGTGTTCGTGATCTCGGGGATCTACATGAAGGACTACCGGCCGGGGTTCGCCGTCGCGTTCGGCCTGGTCCTCGCGTCGATCATCCAGGTCCTCACGCAGTACTTCACCGACACGAAGTACAAACCCGTGCAGGATATCGCCGAGGCCACGCAGACCGGCCCGGCGACGACGATCCTGGCGGGGTTCTCGGTCGGCCTCGAGGCGACGGTCTGGGCGATCCTGGTGGTCGCCGGCTCGGTATTCGCGGCGTTCCTGCTCGGCCACGACACGGCCGAACGCCTGTACTTCATCTCGCTCACCGGTATGGGGATGCTGACGACGGTCGGCGTCGTCGTGTCGATGGACACGTACGGTCCGGTGTCGGACAACGCGCAGGGCATCGCGGAGATGTCCGGCGAGTTCGAGGGGCGGCCGGCGGAGATCCTCACCGGCCTCGACGCCATCGGGAACTCGACGAAGGCGATCACGAAGGGCATGGCTATCGCCACGGCGGTCATCGCCGCGACGTCGCTGTTCGGGTCCTTCGAGGAGGCCCTGCGGGCCGCGGGGTTCCACTTCCTCGGCATCCGTCTGGACCGGCCCGAGGTGCTCGTCGGCCTGTTGATCGGCGGCTCCGTCGCGTTCCTCTTCTCGTCGCTCGCGATCGCGGCGGTCGGTCGCGCGGCCTCGCAGGTGGTCGTGGAGGTGCGCAGGCAGTTCCACGAGCATCCCGGCATCATGGACTTCACCGAGAAGCCGGAGTACGCGCGCGTGGTCGACATATGCACGAAGACCTCGCTCCGCGAGCTGATGACGCCGGGGCTACTCGCGGTCCTGTCGCCGGTCATCGTGGGGTTCCTCCTGAGGGCCGAGGCGCTCGGCGCGTTCCTGGCGGGTGCGATCCTCACGGGACAGCTGCTCGCGGTCATGCTGTCCATCTCGGGCGGCGCGTGGGACAACGGCAAGAAGTACATCGAGGCGGGCCACTACGGCGGCAAGAACAGCGAGCAGCACAAGGCGGCGGTCATCGGCGACACGGTCGGAGATCCCTTCAAGGACACCGCCGGTCCGGCGCTGAACCCGATGATCAAGGTCATGAACCTGGTGTCGCTCCTGATCGCGCCGCTCGTGGTCAGCTACGGCGACAACACGGCGGTGCGGCTGGTGGTGGCCGTGGCCGCGGCGGCGCTCCTCGGCTTCGCGATCTGGGTGTCGAAGTCCCGGAAGACGGAGCTCTTCCTCCCGGCGGAGGGCGCCTCGAAGGAGGGCGCGGTCGCTCCGTAGTTGCGGGCGACCGCGCCAACCGCGAAGGTAGCGGGGATGGGGCTCCTTGACCCGGTTCGGCGGTTCTTCCGCCGCATGAGCGAGAGCGACGAGCAACGCCTGGCTGAGGAGATACAGGCGTGGGCCTCGGAAGTTCCCGGCGCGGTGGCCATCTCCGACGCGCCGATGCGGAGCCGGGTTCGCCTGGCTGGCATCGTGAAGCGCATCACCGTGCACCCCGAGCAGGGGTTCGAGGCCCTCGAGGCGCGCTTGTTCGATGGCACCGGTGAGATGTCGGTCGTTTGGATGGGGCGGCGCTCGATCCCCGGCCTCACGCTCGGGACGCGGCTCGTGGTGGAGGGCGTCGTGGGCGAGCAGCGCCTGGGCAGACGCATGGTGAACCCGCTCTTCGAGTTCGCGGCGTAGTGTCGGGCTTGCCGGATCGCCGGCGACCGGTCGCCTAGGAAGGTTCCCGTGGAGCCAGACAGGATGAGCGGCAGCGAGTCCGTCGAGGCCCTCATCGGGCGCGAGGTGCCCGAACCCGTCATCGCCCCGGTCTGGACCGCGGAGCAGGCTGCCGCGACGAAGTGCGCCCCACTCCGCATCTACCTGGGAGCCGCCCCCGGTGTCGGGAAGACCTACGCGATGCTGTCCGAGGGCCAACGCCGGCAGGAACGTGGTACACGGGTCGTCGTCGCGTGGGTCGAGACGTACGGTCGGGCGCAAACCATCCTGATGCTCGAGGGCCTGGAGGTCGTGCCCCCCGTCCAGGTCACTTACCGGGGCTGCCCCTTCGGCGAGATGGACACCCGGGCGGTGATCGCTCGGCACCCGGAGGTCGCGATCGTCGATGAGCTGGCGCACACGAACATCCCGGGAAGCCATCGAGCCAAGCGGTGGGAGGACGCGCTGGATCTCCTGACCGAAGGCATAGAGGTCATCACCACCGTGAACGTCCAGCACATCGAGAGCCTGAACGACGTCGTCGCCAACGTGACGGGGATCCGTCAACGCGAGACGGTGCCCGACTGGGTCGTCGACCTGGCTGACCAGATCGAACTCGTCGATATGTCACCCCACGCGCTCCGCCGCAGGATGGCGCACGGTAACGTGTACCCGGATTCGCGGAAGGCGGAGCTCGCGCTCCAGCGCTTCTTCACGACGGAGAACCTCACGGCGCTCCGCGAACTCGCGTTGATGCGGGTGGCGAACCAGGTCGACGACTCGCTGCTCCAGCGCTGGTCGAAGTCGACGGCGCCCGAGACCCGCGAGCGGGTCCTGGTGTGTGTCTCCGGTCCCGAGTTCTCGGAGAACCTCGTCCGCCGCAGCGCCCGGATCGCGCAACGAGCCCGAGGAGACCTCCTCGTGGTGCACGTGCGCGAAGGGGTTGCCGAGTCGGACCGGGCATGGCTGGAACAGACGGACCGACTCGTTCGCGATCTCGGTGGAACCTTCGACGTAGTCGATTCCGACGAGCCCGTTGAGGCCATCCTGGGCTTCGCCTACCGGCAGTTCGTCACGCAGATCGTCGTGGGCGAATCGCCACGATCCCGATGGCAGGAGCTGATGCGGGGTTCCTTCGTGAACCGCTTAATCCGCAGGGCGGAGAAGCTGGACATCCACGTCATCGCCCGGCGCGAGCGCTGAGGATCAGTCGGACCGCGCCTCGCCGGATCCGAGGGCAGCGCGCAGATACCTGCCCTTGCGACCGCGGACGGCGACGGAGACTTCGTCGTCCGGCTCAAGGACGTTCAGCGCCTCCTGGATCGACGTCACGAGCAGGGCGTCGAACCACGCGCTGGCCTGCGCGGCGAGCGCCTCTGCTTTCAACAGGGCCACGCGCTGTGCAGCCGTGACCGGATAGCCGATGCTGAGTACGACGAGCTCGTCGTACTTGTGTAGCCGACTCCGCAGGCCGTCCCACCGGACGGACGGTCGCCGTCCGAGGAGCACCACGGTCCGTGTCTTCACGTCCTTCATCCACGTTCGAGTTGCGTCAGAGCCAGGTTGAGCTCGAGCACGTTCACTCGCGGTTCCCCGAGCACGCCGAATGTGCAGCCAGCCGTGTGCTCGGCGATCAACGACTGCACCTTCGCGAGGGGGATACCGCGGACGGAGGCGATGCGCGGAGCCTGGAGCTCGGCCGCTGCCACCGAGATGTCCGGGTCCAGGCCACTCGCCGATTCCGTCACCAGGTCTACCGGGACGTCCGCCGCGGTGAGCCCCGGTACGTACGGCCGCTCCTGCGCCAGGACCGCCCCGATCCGCGCCCGGATCTGCTGCGACAGCTCCCTCGAGGTCGGACCGAGGTTGGACCCGGAAGAGGCGGAGGCCTCGTACCCGGCCGCGGACGGGCGGCCATAGAACCAGGCGTCGCCTTCCCAGGCCTGGCCGATGAGTGAGCTGCCAACGACCCGTCCGTCTACCCGTTCCAGGGAGCCGTCGGCTTTCGCCGGCATCGTGACCTGTGCCACGAGCGTGAGAACCAGCGGGTAGACGACGCCGGTGAGGGCCGCCAGCACCGCCACGGCGCGCAGGGATCGGATCGCGTTCTTCATCTCGGGTACCTCATCACGGGAAGTGGACGAGCGAGAGCAGCAGATCGATCACCTTGATCCCGATGAACGGCACGATCACGCCCCCCAGGCCGTAGATCAGCAGGTTGCGGCGGAGGAGCGCCTCGGCACCGATCGGCCGGTAGGGCACGCCTCGCAGGGCGAGCGGCACCAGCGCGACGATGACGAGCGCGTTGAAGATGACCGCTGACAGAATGGCGGACTGCGGCGAAGCGAGGTGCATGACGTTCAACCGATCGAGCACCGGGTAGGTGCTGACGAACATCGCCGGGATGATCGCGAAGTACTTGGCCACGTCGTTGGCGATCGAGAACGTCGTCAGCGCACCCCGCGTGATCAGCAACTGCTTGCCGATCTCCACGATGTCCATGAGCTTCGTTGGGTCCGAATCGAGGTCGACCATGTTGCCGGCCTCCTTGGCGGCGGCCGTGCCGGTGTTCATGGCTACCCCCACGTCGGCCTGGGCCAGCGCGGGCGCGTCGTTCGTGCCGTCGCCCGTCATGGCCACGAGCTTCCCGCCCGCCTGCTCCTTCTTGATCAGCGCCATCTTGGTCTCGGGCGTGGCCTGAGCCAGGAAGTCGTCGACGCCGGCCTCCTGGGCGATCGCTGCAGCCGTCAGGACGTTGTCGCCGGTGATCATCACCGTCCGGATCCCCATACGTCGCAGCTGAGCGAAGCGCTCGCGAAGGCCCGTCTTCACGATGTCCTTGAGCTCGATCACGCCCAGCACCTTCCGATCCTGCGCTACCGCGAGAGGGGTCCCTCCGGCCTTGGCGATCCGCTCGACTTCGGCGGCGAGATCCGGCGAGAGCTCGTGCCCCGTCCACCCGACGATCGCATCCACCGCGCCCTTGCGGATCTCCGTGCCGTTCAGGTCGACGCCGCTCATGCGGGTCTGCGCGGTGAACGGAATGAATCGGGCGCGCCTCTCGAGCAGCTTGCGCTCCCGCAGGCCGAACCGCTCCTTAGCTAGAACCACGATGGACCGCCCCTCCGGCGTTTCATCCGGCAGGCTCGCGAGCTGCGCGACCTCGGCGAACGCGCGTTCCTCCACCCCCGGCGCCGGGATGAAGGCCGTCGCCCTGCGGTTCCCGAGGGTGATGGTTCCGGTCTTGTCGAGCAGCAGGGCCGAGACGTCACCGGCGGCCTCCACAGCCCGCCCGCTCATGGCGAGCACGTTTCGCTGCACCAGTCGGTCCATGCCGGCGATCCCGATCGCAGAGAGCAGCCCTCCGATCGTGGTCGGGATGAGGCATACGAAGAGCGCGATCAACACGGTGTCGGAAAGGCGAGACCCCGCGTAGACGGCGAACGGCTGGAGGGCCACGACGACGATGAGAAAGATGATCGTGAACGCCGTGAGCAGGATCGAGAGAGCGATCTCGTTCGGGGTCTTCTGCCGCTCCGCGCCCTCGACGAGGGCGATCATCCGGTCGATGAAGGACCTACCGGGCTCAGCTGTGATCCGGACCTTGATCCAGTCCGACAGCACCTTCGTACCTCCGGTGACGGCGGACCGGTCCCCGCCCGATTCGCGGATCACAGGTGCCGACTCGCCGGTGATGGCCGACTCGTCCACCGCGGCGATGCCCTCCACGATCTCGCCGTCGCCGGGGATCAGCTCACCCGCGCTCACGAGGACGAAGTCGCCCTTCATGAGGACGGATGCGGGGACGGTCTCCTCATGCCCGTCGGGCATGAGGAGACGGGCGTTCAGGTCGGCCCGGGTTCTCCGAAGCGTGTCGGCCTGGGCCCTGCCCCGCCCCTCGGCCATGGCCTCGGCGAAGTTCGCGAACAGCACCGTGAACCACAGCCCGATCGCGATTGCCGTATCGAAGGGCACGGGGCCGCCGCGCAGGGCGTCGGTCACGACGCGGATCGTCACGACCATCGAGACGGCCTCGACGACGAAGATGACGGGGTTGCGCAGCAGCGTCCGCGGGTTCAGCTTGCGGAACGAATCCAAAGTCGCGCGCCGCACGATCGGCAGGTCGAACAGGGGACGCGCAGGGACGACGCCGTGCTTGCCGTGATGGACCTGCGCGCTCATCCGAAGAGCCTCCCCGTCGACTGGAGTAGGTGCTCGACGATGGGCCCGAGGGCCACGGCCGGAAGGAACGTGAGGGCGGAGACGATGACGATGACCCCGACCAGCAGCCCCACGAAGAGTCCGGTGTCGGTGCGGAGGGTTCCGGCAGTGAAGGGAACGGTTCGCTCGCGCGCGAGTCCGCCCCCCAAGGCCAGAGCCGCAAGGAGGGGCACGAACCTGCCGAACAGCATCGCCAGGCCGCCCGCGATCGCGTAGAAGGGTCCGCTCGCCGTGAGCCCGGCGAAGGCGGAGCCGTTGTTGTTCGCCATCGAATCGAACGCGTAGAGGATCTCGCTGAACCCGTGGGGCCCGCCGTTCAGCCGAGCGTCGAGCCCGCTCCGCGTGACGACGGCCACTGCAGTGAGCCCGAGCACGAGGAGGAACGGCACGAGAACGGCGATGAGGGCGAGCTTCACCTCGCGGGCGCGGATCTTCTTCCCGAGGTACTCGGGGGTCCGTCCGACCATCAGACCGCCGATGAACACGGCGATGACGACGTAGAAGAGCATCCCGTACAGGCCGCTTCCCACGCCACCGAAGGCCACTTCTCCGATCGACATCAGGAAGATGGGGACGGCTCCGCCGATCGGCGTATACGAGTCGTGCATCGAGTTCACGCTTCCGTTCGACGCAGCCGTCGTGGCCACGGCCCAAAGCGACGAGGAGTCGGTACCGTTGCGAAGCTCCTTGCCCTCCAGGTTCGGCGCGGACGCTGCAACCCCGGCCGCTTGCATCGCCTCGGTGCTGTGTCGCTCGGCCGGTACCGTCACGGCCAGGGCGATCGTGAGCATGATGAACATCGCGGCGAACAGCGCCCATCCTTGTCGGGGGCTCCCGATCATCCGCCCGAACGTGTAGGTGAGGCCTGCGGGGATCGCCAGGATCGCGAGCGTCTCCAGGAAGCCCGCCAACGGACCGGGATCCTCGAACGGGTGCGCCGAGTTCACGTTGAAGAATCCACCCCCGTTGGTGCCGAGCTGCTTGATGGCGATCTGCGAGGCGGCGGGTCCCCTCGCCAGCACTTGAACGAAGCCCTGGATCCCCCGCACGCTCTCGGCTCCTAGGAGGGTCTGCACAACGCCTTGTGACACGAGGGCGACGGCGAGGATCGCCGAAAGGGGCAGCAGGATGTAGACGGTCCCCCTCACGAGATCCCGCCAGAAGTTGCCGACCTGCTCGGTGTCTGAGCGCACGAATCCCCGGATCATCGCGACCATGACGGCCATGCCCACGGCCGCCGACACGAAGTTCTGGAACGTCAGGGCCAGCATCTGGCTGAGGTAGCTCATGGTCGTCTCGCCTGCGTAGGCCTGCCAGTTCGTGTTGGTGGTGAAGCTGGCAGCCGTGTTGAACGCGACAGAGTCACGCACCCCCGGGAGCCCGGCCGGGTTCAGGGGCAGGTGAGCCTGGAGACGCAGTACCGTGTAGACGAGGACCATCCCGATGGCGCTGAACCACAGGACACAGGACGCGTACCTGCGCCACGACTGCTCAACGGTCGGGCGCACCCCGATGAGCCGGTAGACGGCACCCTCGACCCGCCCGATCCCCTCGTGCGTGTAGACGCGGTACATGTAGGCGCCGAGCGGCGGCGTCAACGCGACGAGCAGTACGAGATAGAGCAGGATCGTTGCCATCAGAAGCGCTCCGGCCGGATGAGCGCGTAGGTCAGGTAGATGAGAAGGGCGAGCGCGAGGATCAGCTCGAGGATCTCCGCGACGCTCATATCCGGTCCATCCAGGCGGCCAGCGCGAACGCGAACGTGAAGAACGCCGCCGTAAGTGCGAGCTGCACGATATCGGCCATGGGTGCTCCTCCACATCCAAGGTAGGAGACCGGCATTAGGAACCTGTGAGGAATCGGGTCTCCGGTCTACGGGAATCGTTGGAACGAGCGTGGCGGATCCTTGGAGCGGGGCCCGGCGCAGCGCCTGTGCCATGCTTGGGACGTGCACAGCCCGTCCCTCATCGGACTCTTGCGGGCGCCCATCCGGCCTCGCCGAACGGCCGGGTACGCTGTGGCGGTCCTCGGAACCGCCGGCCTCGTCGCCGTACTCATGCCGTTCCGCGATCACGTCACACCCCTCAGCACGGGGTTTGGCTTTGTCGTTCCCGTCGTCGTGGCGGCGGCGACCGGGGGACTGGGACCCGGTATCGCCGCGTCGGCGCTGGGGTTCCTGACGTTCAACTTCTTCTTCCTGCCCCCGTACAACACGTTCGCGATCGGCCGGGCGGAGTACGTGGTGGTCCTGTTCGTGTTCCTCGGACTCTCGGTGCTCATCGCGGTGTTGATCGCCCGGGCCAGGGAGCGGGCCGACGCGGCTGAAGCCCGTGAGACCGAGCTGCGGACGCTCCAGGAGCTCAGCCGGATCCTGATCGTGCAGGGGCCCGGGACCGAGACGTACGAGACGCTTCTCCGGCGCCTCGTGGGGGACTTCGGCTTCGCTGCGGGTGCCTTGTTCGCGCAGGACCCGCACCGAGGCGGTCTGGAGGAGCGGGCCGTCGTGGGGGCGGCGGCGGGCGAGCTGGAACCGCTCTGGAGCCCGGCCGGCGTGGGGCGCGCGCCAGAGCGCCTGCCCCTGTCGGTCGGCGGACGGACGCTCGGGCTGATCGTGCTTCGGGGCGATCGACCCGCGCTTACGCCGGCCGAGAGCCGGGTGCTTCGGGGCCTTTGTGACCAGCTCGCGCTCGTCCTCGAGCGGGACCGGCTGCTTCGGGCCGCCACCGAGGCCGAGGTGTACCGGCAGGGCGAGCAGATGCGCAAGTCGCTCCTCGCCGCGGTGTCACACGACCTTCGTAGCCCACTTGCCGCGATCAAGGCTTCCGTCAGCGATCTGCTGGCCGACGATGTCAAACGGAGCGAGCATGACCGGCGCGACATCCTCGAGACGATCGATGCGGAGAGCGACCGACTGAACGCGCTGATAGCGAACCTGCTCGACTGGTCGAGGATCGAGGCGGGCGTGCTGAAGGCCCGGCTCGAGGTGGTGAACATGGCCGAGGCGGTTAGGTCTTCCCTCGATGACCTGGCTGCGAGCCGGTCGTCGGTTCAGGTGCGGACGAGCCTCGACGAAGCTGTTGCGCTCGTCGTCGCGGACCCGACGTTCCTCGGTCGCGTGTTGTTCAACCTTCTGGACAACGCCTCGAACGCCGGAGCGAAGGCGGGTCGGCCGGAGGTTGAGGTGCAGCTCAGGGGGAGCGACGG
>Ga0315294_10009094_pt1 | contig 10915 bp, 7 predicted proteins | sample YL17G13_40_MG_FD_203626 | JGI IMG/M metagenome (GOLD analysis project Ga0315294, IMG submission 203626) | Sediment microbial communities from Yellowstone Lake, YNP, Wyoming, USA - YL17G13_40 | ecosystem: Environmental > Aquatic > Freshwater > Lake > Sediment | place: USA: Wyoming | collected... | reverse complement strand
TCGGCACAATTATTTTCGAATAGAACCTGGATTACGATAGGCGCAGGCTACCGTGCCGCCGACATTTTTGGTGGTTGAGCCGGAATTGCAGAAATCTAACCTGCTCAATACGAAAGGTGGTCTGATAGGTCGAGAGTTAGAAAAAAACCGACAAGGACAGCCCTAAAAAAATTACCTACAATTTTTGGGGCAGTTACACCCTCTCCGTTAACTTTTCGGGGGCGCCTATGGGTAATTAAAGCGTGCAAGTACACTTTTCGGGAATATATTACTCGTGCCTGAGCGCGACTATTGGGTCCACTTTGGCAGCACGAACGGCAGGATATACTCCGAAAGCAATGCCGATGCCCGCACTTATAAACAAGGGCAGCACAATGCTTTCCAGTGTAATGACCGTAGGCATTTTCGAAAAATAGGTTATTACTAATGGTATAAGAACGCCAATACCGAGCCCGATAAGACCGCCAATTGTGGAAAGCACGACGGTTTCGATTATGAACTGGCTTATAATCTGTCTTCTCTTGGCGCCAATGGCGCGGCGAATTCCTATTTCACGAGTGCGTTCGGTCACGGAAGCCAGCATGATGTTCATGATTCCTATTCCTCCCACGAGCAGGCTGATACCTGCGATAGAACCGAGGACAACGTTGAAAGTCCGCTTGGTGGCCTCGGCCTGCTTCAGCAATGCCAGAGGGACGCTCACTATGTAGTCTTTCTTTTTGTGAAACCGTTCGAGCATTCTTTCGATGCCGGCCGCGGTTGGCTCAACGTGTTCCGTCTCATCCGTCTGGACAATGATCTGGTGCAGCTCCACCTTTTCGCGTTCAAACGAACCCGAAGTCACTTTGGTAAATATATCGCCGAAGTATCTGCTTGCCACCTCGAGGGGAATGTACACATCGATTTCCTGGTCGGGAATCTGAATATTTCCGGCCTGTCCGCTTTCGCTCTTGACGATGCCGATGATTTCAAACTCGTCGCCCCCGATGCTGATGGTCTGGCCTATAACGCCCTCGGTGGCCAGGATTTTTCGAGCGCCGAATTCGGTCAGCACCGCCACGGGGGCCCGTTTTTCCTGGTCTAATCGCAGAATAACGCGTCCGGCGATAATGTCCCGTGGTACAAGGTCGAACCATTCGGGCGTCGTCCCCACCACTCGCAGTTCCATCGCCCTTTCGCCCAGACGTGAGTCCTTGCGCATCAGCTTCACCGGCGCGGTTTGCTTGATGTTGCTGAAGCTCTCCGCCACCCGGCGGTGGTCTTCATAAGTCAACCCGTAAATGCTCATGTGAGAATGGGTGGTGCTGGTCTGTTCCTCTTCTGCGCTCTTGACCGATGAGATGATGATGTTGGTGCTGCCGAGTTTTCGTATCTGCGAAAGCGCCTCTTTGCTGGCGCCTTCACCGACCGAAAGCATCGCCACGACGCTGCCGACGCCGAAGACGACGCCCAGCATCGTCAGGGACGAGCGCAGCTTGTGGAGCAGGATGCTCTCAATGCCCAGCAGTATGTTTCTTACTATCCTTGTTTGTCGCATGAGCGGCTCTTTCAATTCTATCAATATTGCCGTCAATCATGTGCAGCCGGCTGCGGGCGTGGGCGGCGACATCCGGCTCGTGCGTCACCATAACGATGGTCTTGCCCTGCTCGTTCAATTTGCTCAGGACCGCCATGATTTGCTCGCCGGTGGCTGAATCGAGATTGCCCGTCGGCTCATCCGCAAAGATTATCTGCGGGTCGTTGGCCAGGGCGCGGGCAATGGCGACCCTTTGCATTTGTCCGCCGGAAAGCTCTGCGGGCCGATGATGCAATCTGTCTCCAAGTCCCACTTCCTCCGCAAGCTCTTTCGCTCGCTGGGAGCTGCGGGCCGCGTCCCAGCCCAAATAGTAGAGCGGCAGCTCGATGTTGCGCTGCACCGTCAACTGGGGAATCAGGTTAAAGCTTTGAAATATGAACCCCAGGTACTTAAGCCGCAGCTCGCTGAGCGAATCATCGCCAAGCTGACTGACATCCTTGCCCTCAAGATAGTAGGAGCCCGAAGTCAGACGGTCGAGACATCCGAGGATATTCATCATCGTGCTCTTGCCTGAACCGCTGGGCCCCATAATCGCCCAGAAATCGCCCTTCTCGAACGCCACGGTTATGCTGGCGAGCGCTCTGACCTGCTCTGTCCCCATTTGATAGACCTTGCACGCGTTCTCGAGTCTGACGATTTCCTGATGGTTGCCTCCCCCCTTTCTGTCTTCGACAGAAGACAAGAGGGGCGGACCAATTCCGGCGGATTCACCCATCTATTGACCCCCTTCTGATTGCTGTTGCCTTGGGCTTCCCTGCTGTCGGCGGCCCCCCGTGTCCCCTCCCTGAGAGCGCTGCTGCCGCATCTTCTCACGCTCCTCCGGCGACATATTTTGGAATCGCTGCTTCATTTTTTCCATTTCCTTTTGCCGCTCTTCGGGCGACATGTTCTCGAGTCGCTGGCGCATTTGCTCCATTTGTTGGGGTGGGGGGCTCTGGGAGCCTTCTTTACCTGCTTGTTCCTGTCCGGCATCAGTACGTCCAGGCTGCCCTTGTCCTTCCTGTTGTGGACCTGCGACATTATCGGAGGGCCCGCCGGCCTCGGTTCCGTTGGCCGCTTTGAGTCTCTCATTTATCCTCTGCATCATGGTATCATTGGAATCGGGCGACACGGTCCCGGGCATCTGTGACCCGGGCTCAACGGTCGCGGCTTTCAGCGGAGGCGTCAACAGGACGACTTCTCCCTCGTTGAGCCCGCTGGTGATTTTGACCATACTGTTATTATCCATGCCGATCTCAACCTTTCGCTCCTCGAGATTGCCGTCCTTGACGACATAGACGGTAGGTTTCCCCCCAACTCGCAAGACCGCCTGAACGGGGATGTATACGACATCCTGGTATTGTTCGACGATGATCTCCGCCTTGCAGCTCATGCCGTTTCGCAGCGATGGGTCCTCACCCTCCAGATAGATGTCCGTCTTGTAAACCTTCAGATCGGGGTTCATCCACATGCTCTGAGGGTCGGGCAACGGAGCGATGCGGCTGACCATGCCGACGAACTTCTTACCCGGCAGTGCGTCAACGGTGACGATGGCCGGCAGCCCCGGCCGAACCTTTTGAAGGCTTGCCTCGTGCACATCCACCTCCGCCACCGTCGACGTGGACTTTGGAAGGTATATCAGCTCCTGCCGTTCAAAGACTTCGACACCTTCAGCCAACGGACGGCGGTCGTCGCGAAAGCCGCCGCCTCGGCTACTGGTTGCATAGACCACCATTCCATCTATCGGGGCAATCAACTGGGCTTTGCCGATCTGACTCTTGAGCTTATCCAGTTTGACCGTCTGGCGATCGAACTCCTGCTTTTTCGCGTTCAGGTCCGCCTCCGCCTGGACCACATTGGCTCTGGCCTTCGCCTGCGCGCGTTCCAAAGCCATCTGGGCCTGTTTGACGTTGCTGTCGAGCAAAGCAAGCTGTCGTTTGTGGGTGAAATTCTCCAGCAGTTCGAGGTCGTTACGGGACACTTCGAGCTTCACATTTGAACGTGTTACCGCCAGTTGGTCGGCCTGCAGCTCTGTTTGTGAGATGTACTTTTCCTTAAACAGTTGGTCGGACCACTTCAAGGTCTCATCGGCCCGCGTTTTTTCCTCATTGGCGATTGTGATGGCGTTCTGCGCCGTAACCAGTTCGTTTCGATACTGTCCGTTGGGGTCGATATACTTCTTCAAATCTAATTGGGCAAAATCAAGGGTAAGAGTGGCAACGTCAATGTCACTCTGTGCCTGATTCTTGATAATCTCCAGGGTCTCTTTGGCGTTGATGTACGCGGCCTCGGCATTCTGCACCTTAATTTCTTGGTCGATTCGGCTGTCCTCCAGGGTGCTGGCGTCCAGCTTAACCAGGAGGTCTCCTTTTTTGACACGAGTGCCCTCAGCAACGAGCGAGATGATAGACGTCCTTCCCTCAACTTCGTTCCTGATGACCTCCTGTTCTCTGGCTTTTATGGCGCCTCTCTCCAGAACGCTGATGGTCAGAGGCCCCCGTTTGGCTGCAAACGTGGCCAGGTTGCTCGTGGGGTCTTCACTGCCTCGGACTGCCTTGAGCCAGACTATAATTAAGCCGATTGCCACGATGATGACGATGGCGCCGATCACCTTGAAAGATTTGCGTCCGGCGCCGCTACCGGTTTTGTTGGTGTTGTTGACTGCCATGATTGATTTCCTCTGGCGAAAATTCCTGCCATAAACCTTGTTCGTTCACTTTGAGCACGTCTATGTCCCGCTGCAACTCCAGCTCCGCTATACGGTAATTTACGACCGCCTGGGTCAAAGAGTTCTGCGCCGACAGCAGCGAGTCCTGGGCATCCAGCAAATCCCGTATCTGTATTCTTCCCGCCTCAAGGAAAAGATTACTGCTTCGGACGCGTTTCTCTGCAACCACGACCGCCTGGGCCTGAATCTTAAGACTCTCCCGAGACTCCAGCAGCGTCCGTAATTCATTACGGATGGACAACTTGATTTGGTCTTCAAGTGTTTGGACAGTTCTCGTGGCCCGCTCGAGGTCTATCAGGCTGTTGCGGTAGTCGTTCCGCTCTTTGGTCCTCTCGATAGGCATGTCCAGCGAGAGCAGGGCCGCATATTGTCCCCCCTCGAATCGCAGGCTGCCGTCATCGTCGTCGTCCGAGAAGCTGGCCGACCCCCCCAACGTCAACCCCGCCCCCAGGGCATCGGCCTTGACCACAACCTGCCTCTGGGCATCATAGACCCCGCCTAATGCCACATGTAAATCTAAACGGTTTTCCAGAGCCAGCTTCACCGCCACTGGCTCGTTCATTTCCAGCGGTCCGGCGTCCTCATAGCTCGCCGGCACCAGCTCTACAGGAGCGTCTGCGGGAGGGGCTGTCTCGAGCGTTCCGGCCCGCAATGCCTGCGTGATCTCTTCAACGAGCTTTGCTGCGCGGACCCGCAACTGCCTGAGGTCATTCGGGTCCAGCTCGATATGAGCATCCGGAGGCAGTCCGATGGAACTCTTGAACGAATCGAGACGGCTCTTTAGTTGCTGCTGGACGGATATCCAGCTATTACGAGCCCGCAACTCGCTTTGGACCGCCTGGTCCACCTGTACCTCGGATAGCCGGCCCGCATCGGCTCTCCGGCGTGACCAGCGGGCCGATGCAATCGCACTGCGGTATTTCTCCTGCGCATTTGTCACCTGGTCCATCTGCTGCAGAACTGAGAAGTAATCCCGGGCGATGCTAACGGCGAACGTGTGCTTGAAGCGTTCGAAGTTCCATATCTGATAAACCACGTTCCGCTCGGCCTGGGTCAGGGGCTCGGTCACAATATGCTGGCCGGCGCCTCTCAACAAGGGTATCGAGACAGACGTATCAACCGACAGCCCAAGCGAAGATGCCCCACCCTGCGTCAACAAATTCGCCAGGTTTATCGCCAATGCCGAGCTGATGTCTATTCCGTTCTCCAGTGTCCGAATCACGCCTGCTGTCCCGCTGGTGCCCAGATTGGTGACCGTCTCATCCCCGGTGGTATCTGCGCTGAGGTTGCTTTGCACCTGAGCATTGAAGATGTTTCGGAAGGTGTTGCGCGTCAAATCGAGAGATAAGGCCTTTTGGAAGACAGTTTCTTTCTGGGATTGATATTCGGAGCTGTTGCGAGCCCCAACTTGCAGGGTATCTATCAAGGACAGCTTGACCGGCTTGTTCGGCTCTACGGTAATGTTCACGTCCGCTGAAGATACCTCACGAGGATAGCCGCTCTCCGGCCAGTACTTGATAGGCCGCAGTTTATCGGTGCCCAAAGATGCGTCACCCGAGTAAGGCAAGCTCTGCCCGACGAGAAGCCGCCGACGAAGGATATCGCTGGGGCGCTCAATGCCGAACTCTTCCGTATGGCCCAGCGCTTGTTTCTGTTTTTCCTGGATTATGTCCGTCGCAATCTTATCTGCTTTCGAGCGGTAGTCTGAAGGAGTACACCCCGTTTGAAAACACAGCCCAATGATTAGCGCGTAAACTATGTTCGGCTTTACTCTCCACGCCGTCGTTTTGTTAGGAGCATTTTTCAAATATAACCCATTTCGCATGATGACTTGTTTTCAGATACCATATCCTGCGATTCAAGCACGAATCCACCTGGTTCACGAACATAGTGACAGAAGCGCCTGGTCTAAGGTTTTTCCCTCAGCCAGGCGCATTCTGACCTCTTCAGCGGTCTGCTCATCAAGCAGGCCTTTTTCAAGCATCCGACATCAGTTATTGTAACTGTATCACTTTAACCACGGTTGATGTTGCTTGTTGCTGTTTAGTCAAGCAATCCCATCAATACCAATTGGGCTTCCTGGCGAGCGGTCAGCCCTTTACGGAGGTCCTGTTGTGCCTTGGCCAATTCCTGTTTGGCCTTCTCTCGGACCTCGCGCAGGGCCGTCAGCTTCGCTTTGATTTCTTCTGATTTTGCTTCTTTGTTTTCCAGAACCTTTCGAAGCTCCTCAGTAACCTTGCCAACTGGAGTCAGAGGAGTCTCAAGGCCTTGCGCGCCGGGGCGTCTGGATGACATTCCCATACCACCAAACATTCCCATTCCGCCGGTCTGACGCGATAGAGTCAGCACCTTCGTAACTTTCGGTTCAAGAGCTGTCCATTCTTGATCGGTGGGTTGAAGTGATTCTTTAATTCTTGCCATCTGGCGCTCGTTCATCATCTTTAGCATCTGCTCGGGGTCTCTCGGGGCATTAGGCTCGCCTCTTGCCCGCATACGCTCTCCAGTTCCAGGTCGCCCTCCAGGTGCTTGTTGTGCCTGTGATAACGACAGGCCTATCAACACCACACCTACAAAACATACAACTGCGAGCCCAAAAAACAATTTTCGTCCACACATACTAATCTCCTTTCCTTGAAATGGTGTTAAAATATTAAGGCTCTCAACAAACAGCCTTCCCTGTTTAATAAGACGCATTCAGGACGTTTTTTATTGCATAGCTGTATAATAAATAGCCCAAACCGACCGTTTTAAAATCCAAATTTATAATATTTTACGTCCATTATACAATAAGGTTCTATTTTTGTATGTCCTTTATATCAAGAAACTTAGGCAAATTCTTACCACCAGTTATCTGGAAAACCAGTCAGTTTTAGTCGGTCCCTGCTGTTTTCGGATTATCCCTGCCGAGAACTGTTCCAACAACCATCCATAATGCCAGGGTCATGGTTCCACGCATTCCAGTCTTCACGGGGTCGAGCCTTTCATTGGTTATGGTTGTTGAATAGCAATCCTTTTCACCGCCTGCAAACAGACGGGTCCTATCAGACCGGAGTCTTGAAGCGGCCAATCCGAAGCGTCAAGCGATTTGTAACTCCGGTTCACGACATTGATATCGTAGAAGTATTTCCAATTGACTTTGCGGCGGTCCAGGTCAGCGATACGATTGGCAGCCAGGTTAGTGACTTCCACTTCGAGGGTGTTTTTGCCGGGAAGGAGAAACCTGCCGACGGGCATCTGAAAGGGTTGGCACCAAAGCGAGCCGACGGCACGGCTGTTCAGCCTGACGCGGGCGCTCTCGCAAACCCGGCCCAAATCGAGCAGCCAGTCCTCGGCGTCACCCGCCGGACGGTCAAACTCGATGGTGTAACGCGCGGTGCCGGCAAAGCGTTTGGCTTCGGCATCGCCCAGCGTCGTCCACGATGCCAGCTCCCGCATCTCGAAACCCGCCGGCAATTCAGGGCCGCCTTCGATGAACTGCACCTTCCAGGTGCCGGCAATGTTTTGCGGCGTGTCGGCAGGATGGAAATACTGCCACGCCGGGCCGCCCACAGTCTTTTCGGCGAATGTCCTCAATATGCAGGACTCACCCGGCTGCAATTGCAGATAAACCTGCATGGAGCCATCCTCGCTCTGACGCAGTGCCGCCACGCCGACACAGCTTTCAAACCGAGGGTCCAGAATAACTGCCGACCTGGCGGGCGAACCGAGTATTACCCAATTGTCCACGGGACGCTCGCTGCGGTTGACCAGGAAGTAGCAGCATCCCTGCGGATGGGTCCTACGGACAAACCGAATTCCGACGTCCACACTCATCTCGCGGGACACACCGGCCTCGCGCAGCATTGCTTCCAGGTTACTTCCCATCAGAAGCTTGCCGTTGCCCAGAGCGGCTCGCCGGACCTCCGTGTTTGTGCCGTTCGCCAGGTTGTTCGCTCGGAGCATTTCCCGAAACTCGGCGCGGCGTTTTTCCAAATTACCCAGGCCGGGCACGTCGGCAGGCAGGGATTCCTGCACAAGAATGGTTGCGCCTTCGCGAGCAAGTTGAATCAGCTTCCGCAGTGTTGTCTCAGGCATAAAGTGGCATTTAGGCACGAGCACCGCTCGATAGGCATTTCCGCCCAGCACTACCCGGCTGTTTGCACAGTTGGCCTCCGCCACAAACCGGTCGGATAGATAATCGAAGCTGTAGCCACGTTCCCATAGTGTCATAGCGGCTGTATAAAACGACGACTGAGCCCACTTTTCTTCCAGATTGTGTGCTGTGAGCTGGACCAGGAGGTCCCCCGATGAGTGCCAGAGGTCATACACCGGAAAATACAGAAGAACATCGTTGGCTGGCGTGCCCGATTGAAGAACGGACTGACAGCGAGTCACATAGGCGTTGAACTCCGGCAAATCATGCCAGAGACCGCCTTGCGGGCCAAAATTCACGGCGGCATAAAACTGCCAGCCGGGCCAGGGCGCATCCGCCGGTGAATATGGAATACCATGGAAGAAAATATGGTTGACACCGGAGATAAACAAAAAGTCAGCCGCCTGTTTGACCTGGGACAGCGACACCTGGAAATGCTCGCCCAGCCAGGTGAAAGACTCGGAGGAAGCCAGCTTGCGGCCGGTAACGTGTGCAGCCGAGGACGAGAATTTCATCAGAGGAATCTTCTTTTCATCCACGGCGCCGAAAATCTCGGTTTCTGGAATGTCCGCCGCCGCATAAATATCCAGCAGAAGATTACCTGGTGCGCCGTGAGCCTGGTTACGCGAAATGCTGCCGTGCGTATGACACCATTGAGTCCATCGCTGGATGTAGGCCAGGTGGAGGTCGGAAATCGTCTCGCGATAATCGCCTTTGACCCTCACCACTGTTTCCTCAGTACCGTCGCCGAACAGCGCCGGCAATTGCGTTCGCAAGTCGTAACCGCGGCGCGATTCGAACTCGCGGAATAAATCGCCCGTCCATGATGCCCCGTAGTATTCATAGGAATCGTGGAAGTGAGAGCGCGGCATTTTGCCGCGATAGCCGGCAAAGGCCTTGTCGAAGTCCGCCAGATACTTGTCGAGGGCCGCGACCGAATACGGGTCGAGCACGCTGCCTTCGCCGCCCGGCGCAGCGCGTTTGACTTTCTGGATTGGGCCACTCTGCGACACAGCGTAAAGCAGCCACTGACCGGGCGGAGCAGCCCAATCGGGACGACCGTTGTCCACCTTTGCTGTGAGGTCAATTTGCTCACCCTTATCCAAGACAGCCATCAGACATTGCAATCGCCCTTCGGGAAGCCGGGATTTCAAGGATTCGCCGCCTGCAAGGTCGTAGCGTTTCAGGATAACCTTGGATGAGGCTTCATCCAGCGACACGCGCGGTCCGCCGAACGGCCAGCCGGTGCCGGTGGTCAGGTCCACACCCAGGTCCAGGCGTTTGGCTTCCGTGGTGGGTGGGCCAGCATCTCCACCCATCTCAGCGACAGGAAATCAATGAAGCGGTCCTCATATCCCTTCACGCCGTAGATAGGGCAGATCTCGACGCCGCCCAGTCCGGCCTTTTGATACTGTGTCAGTAGCCGCGTCAGATTGGGTTCATTTACCGCACTGCCCAGCCACCACCATCGTGTCCAGGGACGACACTCTCGCGTCGCGGCGCCCAGATTAGTTCGCTCGATAGGCGTTCTTGAGGCTGCACCGGGGCCGTAGGAACGGCACAGGAGAGCAACCATAGTATTGAGACGGCAGCAACCAGCCCAAGGGTTGTTTTCATTTTCGCAGCCGCAGCGGCGTGCCCCGTTAGAAATTTTATCTTTTCTGTCGCTACTATTACTCATTAGAGAACTTCTAACGGGGCCTGCCCAGCAGGCCATAATGATTGAACATGACAGGGACGCTGCTTTTAGAATTTTCATTACTCTCATCTGTAATTGGCTCCAATGCTGTTCCATGGCCGGTTTGGCTAACGAACCGAGGTGACAAGGAACAGCGTTTACCCCGTTAGAGAATTCTCTAACGGGGTTTACTCAACTCGCTATCCAAGAGGTAACGCGTGCCGGACGTTGTCGGAAAATCCACGACCTTATCGCCGTATCGCACCTTGCACTGGTTGCCCAGCAGCGAGCGGAGGCCGGCGCTGACCAGCCTGCCGTCTTTCCACGCGATGTCCACCTCGAAGCCCCCTCGGGCGTGCAGGCCCTTGACGCTGCCGGTCGGCCAGGCCTTTGGCAGCGCGGGCAGCAGCTCAATCTCGCCGGCGTGGCTTTGAAGGAGCATTTCGGCGATGCCTGAAGTGCCGCCGAAGTTGCCGTCTATCTGGAAGGGCGGACACGCATCGAACATATTCGGGTAGGCGCGCTCGGGACGCAGCAGCATGCAGAGAATTTTGTAGGCGTGCTCTGCATCCTGCAGACGCGCCCAGAGATTTAGCCGCCAGCCGATTCCCCAGCCCGTGGCTTCATCGCCGCGAATCTCCAGCGATTTGCACGCGGCGGCGGCGAACTCCGGAGTGCCTCGCAGGTTAATCTGGTCGCTGGGGAACAGCCCATAGAGATGCGAGATGTGGCGGTGATGAAGGTCACGGGCCTGCATGTCCCAGTCTTCGAGCCATTCCTGGAGCTGGCCGGCCTTGCCGATTTGATTCGGCGCAAGCCGGG
>Ga0315294_10009093_pt1 | contig 10916 bp, 6 predicted proteins | sample YL17G13_40_MG_FD_203626 | JGI IMG/M metagenome (GOLD analysis project Ga0315294, IMG submission 203626) | Sediment microbial communities from Yellowstone Lake, YNP, Wyoming, USA - YL17G13_40 | ecosystem: Environmental > Aquatic > Freshwater > Lake > Sediment | place: USA: Wyoming | collected... | reverse complement strand
TTCATGGAGCAGTTGCGATCCGGCGCTTTCGAACGAATCGAACACCGGCTCGCGGCCCTCTTTGACGCACGTGTAGGCATACATAAACATCCCCGCCGACCACGCCTGATCCGCCGAACCTCTCGGCTCGCCCGAAATCCCGTGAAGCCACTCGTTGAACTCCCACTCCCGCCGCTTTCCCAACCTGTTGGCGAGCGCCAGCCGATAGAGCGCGTCGCTCGCCTTTTCCAGCCGGCCCGTCCTGACCAGTGCCGCTACGTAAAGCCCGCCCACCCACGGCCACACCCCGCCGTTATGGTACTGATCGGGCAGATTGAGCTCGTGCTCGGTGCGATAGTATTCGCGCCAGTCCTTGTCGCCGGGCTGGATCGGTGGGTGCAGCGTCCGAATGGGGTAGGGCGTGTCGAGGTTGTGTTTGTCGATGTAGTCCAGAATGCTCGCGGTCTGGTTGTCGTCTGCCAGGCCAAACGCGATAGCGAAGCAATTGGCCGCGGTGTCGAACCAATCCCCGTGCTCCTGCTTCCACTGCCAGGGCCGGAAGTAGCCCTCGTGGTTCCTCCAGAGGAAGCCGTTGACTGCCTCTCGCACGAGGTGGGCGCGTTTGATCCGCTGCTGCATCTCCAGGGCGGCGAAGTAGAGCACGTTGGTATAGAGCACGTGGCCGCGGTTGGCGGTGATGTCCATCCAGTCGGTGGCTTCCTGCTGCTCGATGAGGCCCTCCTCGTGCGCGTCCTGATATCTGAGCCAGAACAGCGCCTTATCGGCCGCCTGGTGGAACTCCGGACGGATCCCGATAAGCTTTTCCGCGTAGCCAAGGGTGATAACGAACCACAGCGAAGCATCCGCCGCTCCCAGCGCGACCAAACGCGGCCTTGTGGGGACGAACGTGTCCACGCAGTTCGGGATCTGGCCCGAAGGCGACTGCCGATCCATCAGCGTGTCCATAGTCTTGAGCCACTGTTTGACGAACCGCTCCTCCCCCGACACCAGTCCTCCCAGCGACGCGATCAACGCGTCGCGCGCGTAGATGGCGTTATACATCACCGGCGAGGCGAAGATGCCGCTGGGCGTCGAGCACTTGTCGAGCACGTCTTTGGCCCTGCCAAACGCCTCCTCGACGATCGCTTCCGAGTCTTGGTTGTCGTTCGCGCCGATTGCGCCTTTGGTCACGTCATACTCCTGTGGACTATCCACCCCGTCAGCCCTGAGTAGCCCTGAACTTGCTTCAGGGCGTATCGAAGGGTGGTGCCTGCGAAACGTGCTTCGATACGGTCGCTCCTTCGATACGGCCGCCGGTCCCGGCCTACTCAGGACCGACCTACTCAGCACTTACGGTACATTGGTTCCCGCAAAACTGAACAGACACGCACCCTCTCACACAAATGCGCCCGGCAGGCGGTCTTTCATTACGCTCAAGACATGCCTTGCCACGTCGCGGTAATCGAAAGCCCGCTCCACGTGCGCCCTCGCGGCCGCGCCCAGGCCAGCGGCGAGCTTGTCGTCGGCAAGCAGCCGGAGCGCCTGCTCGGCCAGGTCGTCTATGCTGGCGCGGACGGCGATCGTCTTCGGCTTGTCGAACCTGACGACTCGCGTCTCAGGATACCCCGCCGACGGTCCCACTTCGCCCTCGGTTATCGAAATCCACCTCGCCGGCCGCGCCAGAAAACCCGTCTCGGCATGGATGACGGTTTCCTTTATACCCATCGCGTCCACGCTGAGCACAGGTCTGCCGCACGCCTGCGCCTCGACATGCGGCATGCCGAAGCCCTCCTGACGGCTGGGGGCGGCGTAGATGTCGCAGGCGTTGTAGAGATACGGCATGAACTCGCGCGAGAGCACGCCGTCAACGTAGTTCACCTTGTGCCGGATTCCAAGCTCGTCGGCAAGCGTAAGGTCGATTCGGTTCTGCTCCTGGGTGCGGGGCTGGTTCCAGACCTTGACCACGTAGCGCCACCTGCCAAACTCCGGGTCGATCTTTGCGAGCGCGGCCATCATCTCCTGACTGCCCTTGCTCGCGCCGTCGCCGCCGATGGTCAGAATCAGCCTCTCGTCATCGGATACGCCCAACGCCTCGCGCACCGCTCGCACCCTTGGGTCGCCGCGCGGCATGGGCCGAAATGATTCGACATCGCAGCCTATCGGCTGCACGACTATCCGGTCAGCCGACACTCCGTCTCGGACGTAGGTTTCCTTCACCCAACCGCTCGTGGCCAATATCAGCGGCAGGGAGTTGAGTTCGCGCTGGTAGTTGGCGACCCAGCCGTCCGCTACCAGCCAGGGCACCGCCTCGACTCCGTGCTCGCGCGGGTGGATGACCAGTTCGGGGACTTGTCCCCAGAACCCGACGCCGATCGCCAGGTTCGGCCTGAAGCTTCTGTAGACCCATTCCTTCTGGAGGCTGCTGCTCTGTGGAGCGGGCATGCAGTCGATCCCGAGTGCCGAAAGGCCGCGATACAGCAGATCGCCCTGCGTGGCAAGCCCTGCCGGCGGCGGCGGGTATTCATATAGCATCAGGATACGCAAGATCGGTTCCCCAACCACGGCAGGTGAATGCCAATCGCGAAAGCGCGAAAGAGCGAAAACGCGAAACACACCAGCCGTGGTGGCGGCTCTCTGTCGCCACATTCAGTGCGAGGTTGTAGTGTGCGACCTCTGTCTCGCACAAGGCCGGCACAGAGCCCGGCCACTACGCGGGGCTGTTGGCTCCCGTCGGGCACATTGAACGCTTCTACCGGCCCGGCGGAGTCGAACTCGAAACTGCCTGGGCCGAAGCCGTATATGTCCCGGACTATGCGCCGCTTGCGCTCGAACTGCGTCGGCGTCAGGTCGATTGCGATGTCGGCGTCTGCCGCCGGCCGAGGGCGCGCTGCTCCGCCGAGGTCGTGATACGCGAACACAAACAGCGCTCCAGCCAGCTCCCCATCGGCGATCATCTCTCGCACGGCCCTGTGCGTCTGCGCGTGACGGGCGTGATACGTATACTCCCCTTCCGCGCCGTGCGTGAATACAAGATCGAAGCCCTCCGACGCCACGCCGCGCACGCGCTCCTTTATCTGCGCAAAGTTCTCGGTCAATGGCGCCGGGATCGGGCTGTCGTCCAAGTCGGATATATACCCCCGCGCGCCCAGCTCACGCGCCGCGCGATGAAAACGAGGCGCCCGGTCCGCATCATCCGCCCGACACAGCGAAAGCACGTGCCATTCCCAGTCCGTATGTCTCAGAATCGTGCCGCCCATCCAGATCGACTCATCGTCCGGATGCGCGACCACAACAAGGCATTTCAACTCGTCACCCACAGCGGACTGCGGCCCAAAGTCAAAAGTCAAAAGTCGAAAGTCGAAAGTCCAAAGTCAAAAGTCTCGATCCTCGATCTTGAGGGGACTCCGGCCCCTGGCATCACGTGACGTCGTGCGCTGACGCGGCCCTTTGGCCGTTTTACCCATATCGGGGGCGTTTTTGTTTTCACTGCTAAGGCGTTGACAACGCCTGGTGGGGGAATAAGAGTGACTGGTTGCCACCATCGTTCGCCGGGACGGCGCCAAGGCCCGGCCCGGCGAGCAGTGGCTTCCGGGGGCTATCGGAGGACATCTCGCATCCCTATCCCACCCGGCTTGCCAGGTCGGCTCCAATTCAGTCGGTCAACCCCCGCTTTCGTTGACATTCGCGCCTCGCGGCGGTAAAGTATACCGGTCGTTGGGAGCGAGACTAATGTACCTCTCTTTTGTGCTCGGACAAACGATAAGGGACCCCGAAGGTAGCGAACTGGGCAGGCTGGAGGATCTCGTGGCCTCGCCCGCGCCGCACCTGCCCGTCATATCGGCGGTCGTAGTGCGGACCGGCAGGCGAGAGGCGCGCAACATCGCCTGGAGTTTCTTTGCCTACGATCCCGAAACCGAGCGCTTCTCGCTCGCGGTGTCCGTGGATCAGGTCGAAGACTACCGGATCGGTGACGAGGACCTGCTGCTCAAGACCAATGTGATGGACAAGCAGATCGTGGACGTTCACGACTATCGCGTCGTGCGCGTCAACGACGTTCGCATCGAGCCGTCGGGCGGCAGGCTCTATCTGGTTGGGGTCGATACGGGGATGCGCGGGCTGGTGCGCAGGATGGGCCTGATGCATCTTTCGGACAAGCTTGCCAGGATCATCAAGGTCAAGCCCGAAACGCACTTGATCGCATGGCACGATGTCGAAGCATTCGAGCGCGGCGTGGGCAGGCTAAAGCTGAAGGTGTCCGCCGAGAAGCTGAGCGCGCTGCACCCCTCGGATATCGCGCGGATCCTCAATGAACTCGATCCCCACCAGCGCGCGGATGTCATCGAATCGCTGGATGTCGAGACCGCCGCCGAGGTGCTCACGGAGGCGCACCCGGAGGTGCAGGCCTCGATAGTCGAGAACCTACAAGACGAGCTTGCCGCCGACATTATGGAGGAAATGGAACCGGACGAGGCCGCCGACGTTCTGGGCGATGTGAGCGCCGAAAAGCGAGAGGACATCCTCGAGGAGATGGAGCCCGAGGATGCCGAGGACGTCAAGGAGCTTCTCGAATACGAGGACAACACCGCCGGCGGGCTGATGACCACCGAATACCTGGCCATATCCAAGGACCTCACCGCCCAGCAGACGATTGACAGGATTCGCGAACTCGAACCCTCCGCCGAGACGATCTACTATCTATACGTGGTTGACTCCTCCGAGCACCTGGTGGGAGTCATATCGCTGCGAGAGCTGATTGTCGCCAAGCCCGGCACGCCGGTCGAGGAGTTCATGGAAAGCAAAGTGGTGCACGTGCACCCGGACGCGGCTGTCGAGGAGGTCGCACAGACACTAAGCGACTATAACCTGCTCGCGATCCCGGTGGTGGACGACGAAAGCCGGCTGCAGGGCATCATTACGGTGGACGACGCGCTTGAAGAAATCCTGCCCGAGGGCTGGCGCAGGCGCGTGCCAAAGCTATGGAGATAGAGGTTCGAGGTTCGATGTTCGAACTCCAGACTTCTGACCTCAGACTCTAAGCAGCTATGGAGATAGGGCAAAGTGGACGCTGACGAAGGTAGTTCGCAGTTCGATGTTGGGGATTCGACCTTCGAACCTCTGACCTCGAACTCCGAACATCGAAAGGAGGGGCGATATGAGGCGGCTTCGGCGCTACCGGCCGCTGCTGATCCTGGCCTTGATCGGGCCGGGGATCATCACATCGGCCGCGGACAACGACGCGGGCGGCATAATCACTTACACCCAGGCCGGCGCCAAGTATTGCTACGACCTGCTGTGGGTTATCGTGCTGATCACCTTCGCGCTTGCGATGATCCAGGAGATGTGCGCGCGGATGGGAGTGGTCACTCAGAAGGGACTCGCGGAGCTCATCCGCGAGAACTTCGGCGTCAAGTGGACCCTATTCGCGCTGGGCGCCCTGCTTGTGGCCAACCTCGCCACCACCGTAGCTGAGTTCGCGGGCCTCGCCGCGAGCCTCGAGATATTCGGCCTCACTCGATACATAACCATCCCCATAGCCGCCGTCGGCATCTGGTTTCTGGTCGTAAAAGGCTCGTTCAAGGTCGTGGAACGGGTGTTTCTGGCACTTTCGGCGATCTACATCACCTACGTCATATCAGGCCTGATGTCGAACGCCGACTGGACGAAGGTGCTGCATGATACTGTCGCCCCGACGTTTCATGCCGATCCCGACTTCATGTTCCTTGCGATCGCCGTCATAGGAACGACCATTGCGCCATGGATGCAGTTCTTCCTGCAGGCGTCGGTGGTGGACAAGGGCGTGCGCGTGGAGAACTACGTCTATCAGAAGTGGGATGTCTACGTAGGCTCGTTTCTGACCGACGTAGTCTCGTTTTTCATCATCGTTGCGGCGGGCACGATCATCTACCCGGAACTCGTGCATCACCCCGCGCTGTTACAGGCAGGGATCACCGAGCCCGCGCAGGCAGCGGCCGCCCTTAAGCCCGTCGCGCACGGCTACGCGCGTATCCTGTTCGCGATAGGCCTGTTCAACGCATCGCTTCTGGCTGCGGCGGTGCTTCCGCTATCGACCGCGTATACCTACAGCGAGGCGTTCGGCTGGGAGATCGGCATCTCCCGCAAGTTCAAAGAAGCGCCCATCTTCTATGGCATCTACACGTTCTGCATACTCTTCGGCGCGATGGTGGTGCTGTTTGCGGGCAGGGAGCTTGTGGCGCTGATGATAAGGGCGCAGGCGGTCAACGGCATCCTGCTGCCCGTCATTCTCATATTCATGCTCAAGCTTATCAATCGCAAAGAGATAATGGGCGTCTTCACGAACTCGCGCGTGTATAACATCGTCGTCTGGGCGATGGCGATAGTGCTGATAGCGATGACCGCGGGCTGGCTGATCGGGCTGGCGCTCGGCTTCGGCTAGACCAGCGGTCTTGCGACCACGACAACCTGGTCATCGGTCTGTCTGGCCGCGCCGAACTCTCTCACCTTGCCTATCACGTATTCCACGATAGATCGCGAATCGCCCGAGGGCGCAGCCGCGACGGCCTGCCGCAGCCTTTCGTAGCCGAACTGCTCTCCGTTGCAGCGGACTTCGATCACACCGTCGGTGTAGCAGAACAGCGCATCATCGGGTTCGAGCCGCGCTTCTCCGGCGACATACGATGCGCTCTGAGTCACGCCGAGCATCGGTCCGCCTGGCTTGATCTCCCGGAAAGCATTGCGTCCGCGGCATCGCACCAGGCACGGCTCATGGCCGGCGCTGACGTAGGTTATGGTGTGCTCGCGCGCGTTGATGAGCAGATAGACCAGCGTTACGAAGGTCTCGTCGGGCAGATAGTCGCACAGCGCTTTGTTGAGCGCGGTCATTGCGCGAAGCGGGTCAGGGTCCTGATGCACGAACGCGCGAAGCATATACTTGGTTTCGGCGGTGTGTATGGCGGCATCGAGTCCCTTGCCGGAGACATCGCCCACCACCAGGCCCACTAGGTCACTGCCGTTGAGGCTGAATATGTCGAAGAAATCGCCGCCGACCTCGGCCTCGCCCGGCGCTGGCGCATACAACGTTGCGATGTCGAGGCAATCGAGAGCGGGCTCGGCGGCAATCAGGCTGCGCTGGAGGTTCTCCGCGATCCGCGCCTGCCGCCTGTAGAGAGCGGCGTTTGCGAGCGCGGCCGAGGCATGGGACGCGACCTCGGTGGCAAACCAGAGGTCTTCCTGGTCGAACTCCTGTCCCGAGGGGCGCGAGCTGACCAGAACGCCCACCGCGTCCGCGCCGGCCGTGACCGGGACCAGCACTGCCGGGCCGAGTTCCGGCAGGCCCGCGTCCGCAGCGGCGTCGGCGAACCTGGCGGCGACCGCGGACACCTGCCTCAGGTCCGGCACGAGCCTCGGCGTCACGCCTGCCTCGCCGAACACCTCATCGACGGTCAGGTTCGGCCGCCGCATCGCGCGATCCATCGTTTCGACCTCGCAGTCGTGCGGGCAGCAGACCGACAGATGCAAGAGCCGCTGGGAGGACGGCTCCAGGGTGATCCCAATGCTTACCGATTCAAGCGTCTCGCAAAGCCGCCTGGATGCCACGTCGAGGATCTGCTGTGCATCCAGCGACGCGGCAAGCTCCTGGCTCAGTTCGGTCAGGATCGCCATCCGGCTGGTGCGTCGCGCTTCTCTTTCCTCGGCGTCGATGCGCTCCGTGATGTCAAGGCCGACTCCGTCGAAGTAGATAAAGCTGCCGGATTCATCGTAGCGAGGCGTTATCTGGGCTCGAACCCATCGCACGGCCCCGGACTTCTGCACAATGCGCAGTTCGAGACCGTGGCGCTCGCCTGTTGACGCGAGGTCGCGGTGGAAACGCAGGACGCGCTCCATGTCCTGCGGGTGCAGTATTCTGATCCACAATCGATCGTCGTTCATGAACTCCGCGACTGTGTAGCCGGTCTGTTCGGCCACGCGCCCGTAGAGCGCCAACAGCATGTTGTCCGGACCGGTGCGGAATATGATGGCGTCGAGGCTGTCAACAAGGCTTCTGTATCTCTCCTCCGATTCTCTGCGCGCCTCCTCGGCGACCTTGCGCTCGGTAACGTCGAGACAGACGCCGTCGAAGTAAAGCAGTGGGCCATCCTGGTCGAAAAGTGGCGTCAACGTGCCCCGTATCCACCTGGTCTGTCCCGTGCGGTGGCGAGCCCTGAGTTCGATGAGCTGCGGAATCCGCAGAGCTTCGGTTCTCTCCAGAAGCTCCCAGACCTTGGTCAAGTCGTCCGGGTGCACGATCTCGCGCAGCAGCGAAGCGTGCCTCACAACCTCCTCGGCCGTGTAGCCGAGAACTTGCTCCATACGGCCCGCCAGCGCGAGCGGGTGGAAACTCCGGTCTATCCTGAAGACAACGGCGTCGAGGTTCTCGACAAGGGACCGGTATCTCGCCTCGCTTTTGCGAACCGCCTCCTCGGCCCGCTTGCGCTCGGTGATGTCTATATGCGCGATGACGGCTCCGGCTCGCCCTCCGCCCAGCGGGGCTGCTCGCAGGACGAACCAGCGACACTCGCCGGACGCCTCACACGGATACTCCATCTCGAAGTCATTGGTTTCTCCGCGCAGGATCGCGGTCAGCCCTTCGAGCGCCGCGGCCCCGTCTTCGCGGGCCTCGCTGTCAGCCCGCTCGCAAGCGTGCAGATAGTTCGCGCCCTCGCATGTGGAAGCCAGCTCCGGGTCGCCGTTCTCGCGGGCAAAGCGTTTCCACCTCTCGTTCACCGTGATTATCGTGCCCGCTCCATCGATGACGGCAATGTTCGCGGGAAGCGAGTCCTGCACCGCCGTCAGCAGGTCCTGACTGGTTCGCAGCGCGGCTTCCGCCTCGTTGAGCTGAGAGATGTCGGCGACGCAGCGGACCGACCGAACCAGCCCGCTCGCGCCGGGCGAGGCCGTCGCGCCCGTGTCGGAAATCCACCTCATCTGGCCGTCCTTTCGGTAGATGCGGTATTGCTCATGGTCGTGCGGGCCCGCGCCGAGACGGCCGCAAGCCGCAAGCGCCTTCTCGCGGTCGGCGGGGTGGACTATGCTGAGCCACAAATCCGGGTCCGCCTCGAACTCGGCCACCACGTAGCCGCTCAGGCGGGCCACGTCCTCGCCTACCCACTCAGCAACGGGCCTGCCGTCGGGACGGCAGACGACCAGGCGGATGGTGGGGAACTCGGTCACCAACCGCCGGTAGGCGGCCGCTTCGCTGGCTTCTACGCGCATATCATTGGCGTGACCTTCATCCGAGTCGCTCATCTGCGCTCTTCCTCGCTTGGTCTAGTTTACCCACATCCGCGCCGGGGAGTCATTGGGTCATTCGATGGTCGGATCACGCTCAAAATGGTGCGGTTCACCACCTGTGAACAACATTTAACTGAAATATCTTGGTCTGTTCTCCGCACTTTGCCCTAGTTGTCGTCTTATAATTATGGGAGAGAAAAATCAACCAAGGGCCGGGAGCCACATTCCCGGCCTTTTGCTTTGCCTGCTTAAGCGAACGCATGTTTTTTAGCCCGTCGCCCTGAACTCGTTTCAGGGTACGACATCGGACTTCGGACATCGAACTTCGAGAAAGGAGCCTTCATGAAAGCCAGACACCGCGCCGCTATTGAGCTTCTGCTCAGCCACCCGGACACCACCGTCGCCGAGATGCTCGGCATCAGGCTGTCCACCCTGCGAGGCTGGATGCGCAGCGAACCTTTCGCCGAGGCGCTTCGCGCACGCGAGATGGAGCAGGAATCCGCGGCCAGGCGAATCGCGAGGCAGGCCGTGCTCAACTCCGCCGCCACATTGTGCCAACTGGCCTCGGACCCGGAAAAGCCCGACACGAAAGTGCTGGTGGAGGTGCTTAAGGCAAGCGGCGCGTTCGAGGCGGAAACCTGCGATCCGGGAGCGGCGCTTGCGGAGGTGATCAAACTCGCGCGAGCGGAGGAGGCGGCAAGTGATGCACACATCCAGTGATAACTCGCTGCGGCTGCGGATCGCGAAGCGCCTGTGGGGATGGGAGGCCCATCCGACTCAGCGCGAATGGCTGCTTTGCGAGGCCCAAACCAAGGTCGCTTCCTGCGGCAGGCGCTGGGGAAAGACAGAGGCCGCCGCCGTGGACGCGACCACATTCGCGCTGGCCAACCCCGGCTCGGTGCAGATGATCGTCGCGCCGACCTACGACCAATCGAGGCTGATCTTTGGCACCGTGGAACGGCTTGCGCTGACATCGCCGCTCACGCGGCGCATGGCGAAGGTGACGCGGACGCCGTATCCGAGGCTGACGCTCGCCGGCAGCGTGATAATGGCACGGACCGCCGACGAGGACGGCCGCAACCTGCGCGGGCACGCCGCGGATAGGGTCATCGTGGACGAGGCCGCCTACGTGCGGGATTCGGTCGTCACCGAAGTGATCGCGCCGATGCTTGCCGACCGCGACGGCCGCCTGGTCATGATAAGCACTCCGTTCGGAAAGAACCACTTCTACCGCGCGTTCGTTCGCGGAGTCGAAAGTCGAACCCTGAATTCAATTCAGGGCAAAGTCGAAAGTCCGCCGATGATGGGGCGGGATTTCAAATCCCGCCCCATCATCGGATGCGCGGCGTTCAGTTTTGCGTCTTGGGCCAACCCGCATATCAGCCGGGAGTATATCGAGCGTCAGAGAGGCGAGATCAGCCCGAGGCAGTTTGCGGTCGAGTATGAGGCTCAGTTCATCGACGACGCGAGCTGCGTGTTTGCCTGGGAGGACATCCAGGCGGCTGTCAGCGACGCCCTCTCCCCGGGGGAGCCTGCTCGGAGCGCCCTGAGCTCGTCGAAGGGCGCGGCGGCGCTTCGACAAGCTCAGCATGACGAGGTTGTTGTCGCCGGCATCGACTGGGCCCGCTACTCGGACTACACGGCCGTAATCGCGGTTGGGGTGAGCGAATCGGGCTGCCGGGTGTTGG